>Ga0183095_10329_pt2 | contig 76273 bp, 63 predicted proteins | sample BioMet4_FD_130346 | JGI IMG/M metagenome (GOLD analysis project Ga0183095, IMG submission 130346) | Microbial communities from bioreactor (seeded with sewage sludge) at LBNL, California, USA - Biofuel metagenome 4 (v2) (version 3) | ecosystem: Engineered > Bioreactor > Anaerobic > Unclassified ... | reverse complement strand
GCAAAGCGGATATTCTCAAAGCAGTTCTTACGGTCAAAGCAAATACTCAAAGTACTTATTCTGCTATAGAATATACTGGCATTAAAACAGGAGTAGATTATGTTTTAAACCTTCCGATGAGCAAGTTGCTGACAGATATAAACGATTTTGCTTGTTATCCAGTTCGTTTTGAGAGCCTAAAATTGCTTTTAAACTCAGCTACCCAAACAGCAAATGAAGTTTATGAAATTCAGTTTAAGGAATTCTATCTGACTTATGGGAACATGAATGTAGGCATTACTAATCCGGAGTTAATCTCTAAACTGAGAATATATCCTAATCCGGTTACAGAAGGAGTTGCCTATGTGGCTGTTTCTGTTGATACTCCACAGAATATTCGTATGGAACTATACTCTTTAGCTGGTAAGCTTCTTCGTTCAGAGAAATTGGAAACCAGTCAAATAGGTGAGGTAAGATTGCCCCTTCAAGGAATCGCATCAGGCACTTATCTGTTGAACCTGAATTTGGGAAATAAATCAGAGGCTATGAAAATAATAATTAAATAGTTTTTTTTATATTGTCTTGTACAGAAGAATGTAATCTTTTGTACAAAACAATATAATATTCTGTACAAGACAATTAATTCTTTTGTACAGGATAAACTAAAATAATGGTGATATCTATGAAAAAACAGGCGAGTAGTTTTCTATTCTTCTTTTTATTATGCATCGGGTTACCTATATGGAGCAGATGCCCTATCAACATCAATGGCGTATCGAAAAAGGTGGATACGTTGGTTTACAGACAAGTAGGCCCGGGAGCGATGTACATTAATATGCATCTATCGGAATATCCGATAAATGTGCATATGATGACAATTGATCTGAATAATCAGTATAATACTGTTGAGACTTTCCAAGCATATAATCGTACTGGTAGCACAGAGAATATGACGCATGTTTATACAAGATTGGCATCACCTGGACATACTCCTATAGGTAGCATTAATGGTAATTTCTGGATCGTATCTGGACAAGGACAACCTTCTTCTCTTTTGGGAGTACCTCATAGTGGGAGTGTTCGTAATGGAGAAATGGTTACCGATCCTAATAGCTGGAATCGTGGTCGTGGAACAACTACTGAAGAACTCCTTAATGAGATTGGGTTTGCGGCAATAGATGAAAATCGCAAATTGTGGATCAATGATATGGGTTTTGATGGAAAAGTTACCATTGAAGGAGTAGGAGAATATCGCATTTCTGAGATTAATAGAATCCGGAAGACAGATGAACTTGTATTTTTTAATAGTTATGTAGGTCAGATTACTCGTACAGATGATTCTGGTACTGAGGTTTTTATCAAACCAATTGAAGGACAATCCTGGGGAGTAAATAAAGAGACGGTTTGTGAGGTAGCCCGTATTGTGAAAGATAAAGGTGCTAATACGCTTGAAGCGGGTGAATCGGTTCTTTCGGGTAATGGAAAAGCTAAGATATTTCTTGATAACCTGACTGTAGGAGCACAGATTAAAATAAATATGGGTATTTTTACCCTGGCCGATAAATTGAGACCGGCTATTAAGGAACTGGTTACCGGAAATGCATTGGTGATGAAAGATGGTAACTTAACAGTTAGGAATACCAATGAAACTTACAATTCACAGTTATATCCAAGAACTGGTATTGGCATGTCGGCAGACGGTAAAACGTTGTATCTTATTGTCATAGATGGTAAATCTGCAACCTCTGTCGGTGCTAATACAGCAACAATGTGCGGAATCTTAAAAGCTGCAGGGGCAAGTAGTGCAACTTCTATGGACGGTGGAGGCTCTGCCCAAATGATGTTGAAGGGGAAGATTGTAAATGACCCTGCAGATGGAAAGGAACGTGCTGTGGCTAATGGCTGGATGCTCTTTTCTACATCTCCAGGTGATGACAAAATAGCAAAAATTAATTTCTCGGATTATAAATTGAGAATACCTTCAAAGGCTTTTTATAAACCGTCTTTCTTGGGCTATAATCAGTATGGAGCATTGTTGACTGATAATTTAGAGGGAGTAACTTTGAGTTGCGAGCCTGCTTTAGGACAAATAGTAAATGGGCAATTTATTGCTTCATCCATTCCTCAGAAAGGTAAACTAGTTGCTCATTACAATGGACTTGAAATAGAAAAAGAGGTTACTATTGAAGAATCTGAAGTATCATTTCGTCTGGATTCAGTTTTGTTAGATAAAAAGCAGTATCCTATAGAGGTTCAAGCTAAGTCTGGTGATTTGCTGTTTAATATTGATCCTTCTCATTTAACATGGGAAGTGGATGATTGGAATGTTTGTCGAATAGAAAAAGGCATTTTAACGGGCATTTCTAATGGAACAACATGGATTACAGGAACTCTTGGAGATTTTAAAAGCCGTATGAAGGTAACTGTAGAGATTCCTGCGACAGATAATTTGTCTATTGATAAGCTAAATGATTTTTCTTCGTGGACAGTAAAGGGTTCTTCGAATATATTAAATATGTCGTTAACTTCTTCCACTTTGCCTGCTTCCATTAAATACACTTATTCTGCAGGTCGTGCTCCATACGTCCAGCTGTATAAAGAATTTCCGTTATATAGTATTCCCGATTCAATGAAGATTGTTCTGAATTCCGGCAAAGCGGATATTCTCAAAGCAGTTCTTACGGTCAAAGCAAATACTCAAAGTACTTATTCTGCTATAGAATATACTGGCATTAAAACAGGAGTAGATTATGTTTTAAACCTTCCGATGAGCAAGTTACTGACAGATATAAACGATTTTGCTTGTTATCCAGTTCGTTTTGAGAGCCTAAAATTGTTTTTAAACTCAGCTACCCAAACAGCAAATGAAGTTTATGAAATTCAGTTTAAGGAATTTTATCTGACTTATGGGAACATGAATGTAGGCATTACTAATCCGGAGTTAATCTCCAAACTGAGAATATATCCTAATCCGGTGACTGAAGGAGTAGCCTATGTGGCTTTGTCTGTTGATACCCCTCAGGATGTTCGTATGGAACTGTACTCTTTAGCTGGTAAGCTTCTTCGTTCAGAAAAGCTTGGAAGATGTCAGACTGGTGATATCAGACTTCCCCTTCAGGGAATCCCTTCTGGTAGTTATTTATTGAATTTGTATCTTGGAGATAAAAATGAAGTCGTAAAAATTATTGTTCGCTAAATTTATATTTAAAATATTATGAAAACAAGATTATCATTATTTTTTCTACTATGTGCATGTACACTATATGGACAAAGTATAAAGGTAAAAAGTCACTATCCAGCGACCTCAAAGTATGAGGGAAGAGCTTTTTATCCGGTGTTTAATTCGGATGGAACCCAATTGCTGTTTACTTCAGAAAATTATAAAGGGTTGTATATTTGCGATATAAAGACCGGTGAGGTGAAAATGATAGCAGATAATGAAGGAGCTGGAGTTTCACCGGTATTTAGTAAAGATAGTAAAAAGGTTTATTATAGACAGGTTACCAGAACCCGTGGCCGTCAATACAAAACATTGATGAGCTTTGATGCAACTAGCCAAAAGACGGCTAAGCTCAGTGAACCGGTGCGAACTGTAAAGGAACTGAATGCGATTCAAAAAAAAATAGTGAAGAGAGGGGCTGCTCCTGCTGTATCTGTTTGTACGGAGAACCTTAAAATTGTACTTTATCGCGATGGAGAACGAACAGAAATGGAACCGCTTGGTAAATTGACCGGTTATATCTGGACTTCTCTTTCACCAAATGGTGAGATGATTCTTTTCACAGCAGCATCAAAAGGAACTTTTGTTTGCGACTTGACAGGAAAGGTGATTGCATCTTTAGGGAAAATCAATGCTCCGGTATGGTATGATAATAATTATGTGGTTGGCATGGAAGATAAAGATGATGGTAGTTTTATTACTTCTTCCAAGATTGTTATCGCATCTGTCGATGGTAAACTTAGGCAAGCTCTGACTTCTGACGATAAGATTGCTATGTATCCAGCTGCTTCTTCGGCATCCAAACACATTGCCTACTGTACTCAGAAAGGAGAACTTTATATTATTGAACTTGAGATAAACCATTGAAAATAAAATATTATGAAAAGATTATATAGCACTATTATTTGTTTTTTGTTTTCTATGGTAGCACTCTTGGCACAGAACTTACAGGGAACAACGATTTATGTAAATCCAGGACATGGAGGGTTTGATAGCGATGACCGTAATATGCCCATAGCCCCTTTTGCAATGGGTGATCACAATGGCTTCTGGGAATCACAGAGTAATCTGGACAAAGGATTGCAGTTGGTTGATATGCTTAAGAAGGCTGGCGCAACGGTTTATATTAGCCGAACGACAAATACTACGGATGATGATTTGGATTTAAGTACTATTGTAGAAATGGCTAATGAAGTTGATGCCGATTATATGCTTTCCATTCATAGTAATGCAGGGATTACAAATTATATTCTACAGCTTTATGCGGGTGTTGATGCAGGAGATACAGAGACATACCCTACTCCAACTCCTTGTTCTGATGAAAGTAGGGCGATCAGTACTATTATAGCAAATAATCTGTATACAAATCAGATCAATACATGGGCGGCGGCTCCTACTGTTAGAGGAGATAAAACCTTTGCTCGAACAGCGATGAAATGGAGTGATGGTTATGGGGTTTTACGTGGCTTGAGTGTTCCGGGATGCATCTCTGAAGGGTCTATGCATGATTATATTCCAGAAACCTATCGATTGATGAATATGGACTATAAATGGCTGGAAGCGTGGCATTTCTTTAAATCATTTTCTACCTATTTTAATGGAGGAGAGATTACAACGGGTAATATTGCAGGGACAGTTCATGATAGCCGCAATAAGAATTTAGCAAACTATTTAAAGATAAGTGGAAGTAAAGACGAGTTATTGCCTTTGTGTAAAGCAAAAATCACATTAACTCCTGGAGATTCTGTATATACTACAGATAACTTATATAACGGAATTTATATATTTAAAAATTTAGCCCCTGGTACTTATCAGGCAAAAATAGAGGCGGAAGGGTATATATCGCATACTGAAACTCTAGTTGTAAAAGCAAATGAGACAACCTATTTTAATGCAATGCTGGATATGATCAGAAATACTCCTCCTGAAGTCACTAGCTATTCTCCAAATGTTGCTTTAACTGATTCTGTAATCTGTAGCACTCCGATTATTTTTGAATTTAACTGGGATGTTGATGTGGAATCTGCTTCAAAAGCTTTCTCTATTAGCCCGAATGTCGAGGGAACAATTTCTTTTGAGGATAGCCAGCACCGAATGATATTTAAACCCAATAAGCCGTATGAGAAGTCTACTTTATATACAGTTAAACTTGATAAGAGTCTAAAGCATCCCGGTGATATTTCTATGGTTCAGGACTTTTCTTTTCAGTTCATAACTAAGAACAGGAATAGATTGAACATATTTGCATATTATCCAAAAGCAAATGATGAAGGTGTATATTATGTAAAGCCGAACTTTGAATTCCATTTTGACAAAACGTTGAATCCATTAACAATTCGTGATGCAATCAAGGTATATGATTCTAAAGGAATTGAACTGGCTAAAAATGCTCGTTCTGTAAAGACTAATAAGCTTGTCGCTCCTTATGGCTCTAATTCATTTATATTAGTTAATGATCTGATACCAGGCGAAGAATATAAAGTCAGATTAGATAGAAATGTGGTTGATGTAGATGGCATTGATATTGTCGATCCAATTGAATACACTTTTAAAGCAACCGATGTAAAAGTTACAAATAAGACTGTAGCAGAAGAATTTGAAACAGCAAGTCTGCTTGCATATGATGCAGGATCCAGTTCTGATGTGGCATCTGCTTCAGTAACTCGCAGCACCAGCCAAAAAATGTTTGGAACATCTTCTTATAATTTTCAATATGCATTCAATAGTTCTTCTAATGGAACTGCTGTATATAAAGTTTCAACTCCTGTATTAACAGTGAATTCATCAAAAGGTATGGGCGCTCATATTTATGGCGACTTAACGGGAAACAATGTTTATTTGCAGTTTGCCGCTGGAGATGATATTCAGTATGTAAAGCTATCTACATTAGACTTCCTTGGCTGGGAGTATGCCGAAACGTCATTAAATTCTTTGCCTGCAGGAAAAGATTATATTTTTACAGGGATTAAGTTAGAACAGAAAAACCAACCGGTTACATCTTCCGGAAGTTTTTATATTGACAATCTTTTGCTTTATGACGGCTTAATTAATTCGATATTGCCTAAAGAAATTTCTGGTCTGCGGATGTATCCTAATCCGGTTTCAGATATATTGCACGTATCTTCTACAAATGAAGATATCTGTTCTTTAGAGTTATATTCTCTGAATGGTGTAATGGTTAAGAAAGTAAATTCTTCAAATATGAATGTTTCAACGTTGTCTGAAGGCACCTATATTTTGAAGATGTTTTTAGGTAATAAGGTCTTTTCTAAACTAGTGATTATATCTAGATGATGAATTAATAAGAATGTTCTTGCTTTCTGTAATCATGCTTTAGTTATGTATTCAGGAGCAAGAACTTCAAATTGATATTAAAAAAAATATAAACTTCTATTTTAGATTAGGGCTGTTGTCTTTGTTTACAAATTGCATGTATAGAGTATTGATATACGGGAATAAAGAATTTTATGTAATAAACAGACTTAAAACCAGGTGATTATAAAGTTTGTTTCTTGCGTATCTTACAAGAAATCAATAATTTTGTGGCGGTAATTTTTATATGTAGACTAAAGTCTGAGTGATTTTTGTGAAGATAAAAAATGCTATAAATAATTAGCTTAAAAATAACGCGGAGATATTAGAATGAAATTGATAGCAGAAAGTGGTTCTACTAGAACTGAATGGGCTTTAGTTGAGGGAGATTGTATAGTAGAACATGTCTTTACCGAAGGCATTAATCCATTCTTTCAGTCAAGAAGAGAAATAAGTAGGAGCGTTCGACTGGAATTGCCTGCCTCTTTTTTTAAAAAAAGATTTGAGCAAGTTTTCTTTTATGGTGCGGGATGCTCATCTTCAGATAAAAAGAGCATCTTGGGTGCCTCTCTTGTTGCGCAATTTAAATCACCCATCCAAGTTGAAAGCGATTTATTAGCTGCAGCTCGTGGGCTATTAAAAAATGAGCCGGGAATAGCATGTATTCTTGGAACCGGCTCCAACTCCTGTTTTTATGATGGAGAAAAGATTGTGAAACATGTTCAGTCATTAGGATATATTTTAGGAGATGAAGGAAGTGGAGCTGTGATGGGAAAAAGATTCTTAGCTGATTGTTTAAAAGAGCTTGCTCCGTTGGAACTGATTGATGCCTTTTATGATAAATTCCGCATTACTTCTGATGATGCCTTGGAATATGTTTATAACCGTCCATTTCCTAACCGCTTTTTATCTACCTTTTCATATTTCCTGGCCGAACATTTGGATAATGAGTATGTGTATGATCTTGTTTGCCAAAATTTCAGAGACTTCTTTGTACGTAATGTCTTGCAATATGATTATTTAAATTACCCGATTCGTTTTGTTGGGTCGGTGGCTTATAACTATGCTGATGTTTTGAGAATTGTGGCGAAAGAATCTGGCGTGGTTATCGAAAAAATAGAAGAGACTCCGATGCCTGGTTTAGTTGAGTTTCATACGCATAATAATAGGGTCTGAGACTTTTTTAAAGATAAACTAATAATTAGTTAAGTTGCTTTTTATGATATTGATATTAATATATCAATATCATAAAACTGATCAGTTTGGACTTTATATAATGCTTGTAAATATAGTTTTCGTATTGTTAATAGTTGCAAATAAATGATCTTGAATCTAAATAGATTAAAAATTAGTTTCTGATTCTAAAAAAATATTCTAAATTTGTTCCGACGAGTAAGGAGTATCCCTTTTATGTATAGGACCTAATTTTATTGTTATGAGAAAAATATTTCTTTCAGCCTTATTCTGCCTTATTTTTAGCTTATTACGCGGGGAGAATTTCCGATTTGCATTATTATCAGATATACATGTAAATGCAGATTCTCTTGCATATAATGATCTGGAAAAATCAGTTGAGCAAATTAATAAAACCAAGAATATTGATTTTGTTATTGTGGCTGGTGATGTTACAGAAGAAGGGGATCGCGCATCATTAAAGAGAGTAAAATATCTGCTTGATCAACTGAATGTGAAATATTATATAACTTCAGGAAATCACGAAACAAAATGGAGCGAATCTGGCGCAACTGATTTTGGCCATATATTTGGATCTGACCATTTTAGTTTTGAGAATAAAGGATTCCTTTTTCTTGGATTTAATTCGGGACCGGTTATTCGTATGTCTGATGGACATGTGTCTCCTCAAGACATTTCATGGATGAAAAAGGAACTGGAAGTGGCTGGAAAAGATAAACCTGTTATAATAATTACTCATTATCCTTTGCAGGATGGTGATATAGATAATTGGTATGATGTAACAGATGCAATACGTTCTTATAATATTCGTGTGGTTTTAGGCGGACATTATCACCGAAATCTGTTGTTTGCTTATGATGGAATTCCGGGCATAATTAACCGTTCTAACTTAAGAGGAAAAGAGAAAGTGGGAGGTTACTCTCTTTATGAGGTGAACAATGATTCTATTTTTGTTTATGAACATAAAATAGGTGGAGAACCTCAGAAATGGGCCGGTTATTCGTTAAAGAAGAATTATTATTCAGATAATAATTCAGGTTTTAAAAGACCGGACTATTCCGTGAACAGTGAATACAAACAAGTGAAAGAGTCCTGGATGGTAAAGACTGACGCAGGAATTTATTCTTCTCCTGTAGTATATAATAAAAAGGTGTATGTTGGTGATGATTTGGGCTATTTAAGCTGTTATTCTTTAAAAGATGGCAAGAAGAAATGGAGTTTCAAGTCTGATAATCGCATTGTGGGGACTCCGGCTGGAGATAATGGAGTGCTAGTTTTTGGCTCTGCCGATAAGAATATTTATGGAATCAGTGCTAATACAGGAAAGCTTATTTGGAAGTACCCGGCGGCTGAAGCTGTTTTAGGTGCAGTAACCATTGCTGATGGTATTGCTTATATTGGTGCCAGTGATCATATTTTTCGTGCATTGGATGTGAAAACGGGCAAACTTTGTTGGGAATATACCGGCGTAAGAGGATATGTGGAAACCCGGCCATTGTTGTACGAGGGTAAAGTGATCTTTGGAGCGTGGGATAATAATCTATATGCATTGGATAAGACTACTGGTAAAGAACGTTGGAAATGGAATGGCGGTTTGACCCGAATGCACTTTTCACCAGCAGCAGTATGGCCAGTAGCAACAGATGGAAAAGTATTTATAACGGATCCACAGCGGGCGATGACTGCTATTGATGCAAATACAGGCCAGACAGTGTGGAGAACATTTCAGTCAACAGTAAGAGAAACAATCGGACTTTCAGCAGATAAAATGCGGCTATATAGCAAAACCATGCAGGATAGTGTTGTTTGTTTTTCTACGCAGGGAAGTGCTCCTAAGCAGATATGGGCAACTAATGTAAAGTTTGGATATGAACATGCACCATCCATGTTGGTAGAAAAAGATGGAACGGTATTTGGCAGTACAAAGAGTGGAGTGATTTTTGCTTTGGACGCTTTGTCGGGGAAACTATTGTGGAAACATAAAGTTGGGAATTCACTGATTAGTACAGTGGTTCCATTGAGTGCTACAGCATGTGTATTTACAAGTACCAGCGGTGAAGTTGGAGTCTTAAGAGCTTCAAATGCCAATATAAATATCAATTAATAATAGGAAATAATACGATATCAATATGAAAACTTCAATTAATTGTTTTATCCCATTTATGGGAACTGCACAAGCAGAGCAAACGATACAGAATTTAAAGGCAAGTAAATTAGTAAACAAGATCTATTTGCTTGTTACTGATAAAGTAGAGGAGCTAATAGATGGATGTGAGAAACTCTTGGTTTCATCATTGAATTCTACTTCTGCAGTTCGTGAAATTGCAGTACATTCGGATGCTGATTATAGCTTGATTTATACGAAATATACTACATTGGAACTTGGAATGTTTGCATTGGAACGTATGTTAAACATTGCGGAAGATTCTGAAGCTGGAATGATTTATGCTGATCATTACCAGGTAAATGGAGAATCAAGAACCTTATGTCCGGTAATTGATTGTCAGTTCGGTAGTTTACGTGACGACTTTAATTTTGGTTCCGTGCTACTTTATAAGGCCGACGTTTTAAAATCCGCAGTAAATGAAATGACTGCCGACTATTCATTTGCAGGTTTGTATGATTTGCGTTTGAAGGTATCTCAAAAAGCTTCTTTGGTTCATATCAATGAATATCTTTATTCTGAAGTTGAAAATGACACACGCAAAAGTGGTGAAAAGATCTTTGATTATGTAGATCCAAAGAACAGAGGTGTACAAATAGAAATGGAAGCTGCCTGCACCGAACATTTAAAGAATATCGGAGGCTATCTTGCTCCTGATTTTAATAAGATAGAGTTTAATGCCGGAGATTTTGAGTATGAAGCATCTGTGTTTATACCGGTAAGAAACCGTATCCGCACAATTAAAGATGCAATCGGGTCAGTGCTGAGCCAGAAAACGAATTTTAAATTCAACTTAATCGTGGTTGATAATTATTCCACGGATGGTACAACGGAGGCTGTTGACGAGTTTGCCTCTGATGAACGGTTAATTCATATCATCCCTGAACGACAGGATCTGGGCATTGGAGGTTGTTGGAACTTAGGTGCGCATCATTCAAAATGTGGAAAATTTGTTGTTCAGTTAGACAGTGATGATGTTTATAGCGATGAAAACACTCTGCAGAAAATGGTTGATGCATTTTATGAGCAAAATTGTGCAATGGTAGTTGGAACCTATATGATGACCGATTTCAATATGAAGATGATTGCTCCGGGCATTATTGACCATAAGGAATGGACTCCGGAGAATGGACGGAATAACGCATTACGCATTAATGGACTGGGGGCTCCCCGTGCTTTTTATACTCCGGTGTTACGGGAAATTAAAGTTCCTAACACCAGTTACGGTGAAGATTATGCATTAGGATTGAATATTTCTCGTAAATATCAGATAGGCCGTGTTTACGATGTTGTCTATATGTGTCGTCGCTGGGATGATAATTCAGATGCATCATTGGATGTAGTTAAGATGAATGGTCATAATACCTATAAGGATAGAATCCGTACATGGGAACTTCAAGCTAGAATTGCTTTAAATAAGAATAAATGAAAAGAATTGTCACATCTACACAAGTACTGGACCTGCTTCAGGAACAACTGAATGTATGGGATGTTGCCCGGAATAACTATGATGCGCTGAGGCAGGTTAGAGTAAAAGAACTGGATTTTGGTCAATTCAAAGTAAAGGTTCAGTTTAATCCAGCTCGCATCGTCTCTTCTTCAGCTAAGGTCGATCCAAAGTCGATTAAGGAACGGAAGTGCTTTCTTTGTGAGCAAAACCGTCCGGCTGTACAGGAAGGACTTCCTTTCGGCGACAAATATATAATACTGATTAATCCGTTCCCTATTTTCCCGAAACATCTTACTATTCCTGCTTGCGAACATGTAGACCAGCGCATTCAAAGCCGATTTGGAGATATGCTGGACTTGGCGTATAACTTGGATGAGTTTACGGTGTTCTATAATGGTCCAAAGTGTGGAGCCTCTGCTCCTGATCATGTTCATTTCCAGGCTGGAAGCAAAGGATTTCTTCCCATTGAAAAAGAGTGGAATTTGTTTGCAAACAAGGAAGTTCTTGAATATGAGTCAGCTAAACTGTTTAATCTTGGCGGTTATCAGAGGGGGGTGCTGGTTATTGAGTCGAAATCAAAAGAAAGTGCAGTTAAATTGTTTGAAGACATATATGCTTCCCTTGAAATAAAACCAGGAGAGGGAGAACCTATGATGAATATTCTGGCATGGTTTGACATGGATAAATGGATTGTCTGCATTTTCCCGAGGACATTGCACCGTCCTTCCTGTTATACAGCTCAGGGAGATGAAAGTATATTGATTAGCCCTGCTGCAGTTGACATGGGTGGAGTTTTTATTACTCCGTTGGAAAAGGATTTCGAAAAGATCTCAACTGAGAATATATCTGAAATATTGCAGGAAGTATGTATGGATGAAGTAAAGTTACAGAAGATTGTGGAACATCTTAATGCAAAGCTATGAAAGAGCCTAAAGTAGATGTGGGGATCATGTTTGAACCACAGATAGATTTTATATTGCAGGGCAACTATCTTCGGAATGGCATTTTGTTTACAGGTAGTCAGATGGCAAAGTATTCCGAAAGAAAGATTCTCTGGAATGGTTCCCTTTACGAAGAATTGCTATTTGAACCAACTGATGCAAAAAATGATTCTTTTGAATTGGTAGATGTTACCATTGGCATAAACTTTCACTGGGAGCGAAAAGAAAATCAGCGTTTCCGTGGGGCACTAAAGCTAATTGTTGAGAACGATAAACTGACAGCTGTGAATGTAATTTCTGTAGAAGATTACCTCATCAGTGTAATATCTTCTGAGATGAGTGCCACTGCTTCGGCCGAGTTACTAAAAGCACATGCTGTGATTTCCCGCAGCTGGCTACTGGCCCAGATCCAGAAGAATAAGGAGATCGAAGATACTAAATCAGAATATGTCGCGTTTTCTGAAACTAAGGATGAATGCATCAAATGGTATGATAGGGAAGATCATGTGAACTTTGATGTATGTGCCGATGATCATTGTCAACGTTACCAAGGTATTACCCGCGCTTCTACCAAGAATGTGGAACTGGCAGTGGAAGCAACGGCAGGGCAAGTGTTGATGTCGGAAGATAAAATCTGTGATGCCCGTTTCTCTAAATGTTGTGGTGGTGCAGTTGAAGAGTTTCAATATTGCTGGGAAGATGTGAAGCATCCATATCTGGTGAAGTTACGTGACGATAAATCCGGTATTCCGTTGCCAGATCTGACACTGGAAACGGAAGCTGAAAAATGGATTCGCACTTTTCCGGATGCGTTCTGTAACACAACTGATAAGAAGATCCTTTCTCAGGTATTAAATAACTACGATCAGGAGACAACGAATTTCTATCGTTGGAAAGTATCCTATACCCAGAAAGAACTTTCGGAACTGATACAGGAACGATCTGGCGTTGACTATGGAGAGATTATTGATCTGATTCCAGTGGAACGGGGCGTTTCTGGCAGGTTGGTGAAGTTGAAGATTGTGGGAACGAAACGAACATTGACTATTGGCAAAGAGTTAGAAATCAGAAGAACACTTTCTACTTCTCATCTTTATAGTTCGGCTTTTATAGTTGAAAAAGAGAATATAATGAATGGTATCCCTGAGAAATTTATACTGATAGGTTCAGGATGGGGACATGGAGTAGGCCTTTGCCAGATTGGCGCTGCAGTAATGGGCGAGAAAGGATTTACATACGATCAGATCTTATTGCATTACTATGTAGGAGCAGAGATTAATAAATTATATTAGGAACATATTATTATGAAAAATAGAAGAAGATCACCTTGGGCATGGATCCCGACTTTATACTTTGCGGAAGGATTGCCTTATGTGGCAGTCATGACTATTTCGGTTATTATGTATAAGCGTTTAGGAATCTCCAATACAGATATTGCTTTATATACAAGCTGGTTATATTTGCCATGGGTAATAAAACCTTTCTGGAGCCCATTTGTTGATTTGCTCAAAACAAAACGTTGGTGGATTGTTACTATGCAGCTCCTGGTAGGTGCCGGATTGGCGGGTATTGCTTTTACCATACCGATGCCTAACTTCTTCCAAATCACATTAGCAATTTTTTGGTTAGTTGCGTTTAGTTCTGCAACCCATGATATTGCCGCCGATGGTTTTTATATGCTGGCGCTTGATGTACCAGAACAGGCATTATATGTTGGAATTCGTAGTACTTTTTACCGCATTGCAACCATCTTCGGACAGGGTGTTCTTATCGTACTGGCAGGAGGATTGGAAAGTTGGACGGGAAAGATCCCTTTTGCCTGGTCCATCACTTTCTTTATTATAAGTGGTCTGTTTCTTGCATTTTGTTTGTATCATAAATATATTCTTCCTGTTCCTAAAACAGATAAATCAATAGTTGGTGATGTTACAGCCAAAAATATCTTTAAAGAGTTTTTTGCAACATTCGTCACTTTCTTCAAAAAGAAACAAGCTGGAATCGCTATCCTTTTTATGTTGCTTTATCGTTTACCTGAGGCTCAATTAGTGAAACTGATAAATCCGTTTCTTCTTGATCCTCTTGAAAAAGGAGGGCTGGGGCTTACTACTGCAGAAGTTGGTATAGTATATGGCACAGTGGGGATTTTGGGACTCACTATTGGTGGAATTATTGGAGGTATATGTGCATCAAAAGGTGGCCTTCAGCGTTGGTTATGGCCAATGGCCTGGAGTATATCTCTGACCTGTCTTACTTTCGTATATCTGGGGTACTTCCAGCCACAAAGTCTCATAATAATAAATATTTGTGTATTCGTAGAGCAGTTTGGTTACGGTTTTGGTTTTACAGCCTATATGCTCTTCCTTATTTATTATTCTGACGGCGAACATAAAACAGCTCACTATGCAATTTGCACAGCTTTTATGGCACTTGGTATGATGCTTCCCGGTATGGCTGCCGGATGGTTACAGGATCATATAGGCTATGAAAAATTCTTTGTTTGGGTAATGATTTGCTGTGCCGCAACTATTGCGGTTTGTGCATTTGTGAAGATTGATCCGGAATATGGAAAGAAAAAAGAGGAAGTAGAATCTAAGTAATATTAAAATCTGAATAGTGATGAAACTTAAATATTTATTTACTTTGTCCCTTGCTGGATTATTGGCAGTCAATGTATCCGCCCAGAAAATCAGAATAAAAACCGGTATTGAGGTTTTAAAGGAACAAAGCTTTAAAATACTGGAAGGCAAACGGGTGGGGTTGATTACCAATCCTACCGGTGTGGACAATGATCTGAAATCAACTATTGATATTCTTCACGAAGCAAAGAATGTGAATTTAGTAGCTCTCTTCGGCCCTGAGCATGGAGTGCGTGGAGATGTGCATGCGGGAGATCATGTGGATAACTCAAATGACCCTACCACTGGCTTGCCTGTGTATTCCTTATATGGAAAAACCCGTAAGGCAACTCCGGAGATGCTGAAAGGAATTGATGTATTGGTGTATGATATACAGGATATTGGTTGTCGTTCGTTTACCTTTATCAGTACAATGGGTCTTGCAATGGAAGCTGCTGCTGAGAACAATATTGAATTTGTTGTATTAGATCGCCCGAATCCGGTGAATGGACTCAAGATTGAAGGTAATTTGGTAGAAGATGGCTTTTATTCTTTTGTAAGCCAGTTCAAGATCCCTTATGTTTACGGGCTAACTTGCGGAGAATTGGCATTGATGCTGAATGGTGAGAACATGCTGAAGAAATCTTGTAAGTTAGAAGTCGTAAAAATGAAAGGCTGGAAACGTAAGATGGATTATACACAGACGGGTTTGCAATGGATTCCTGCATCTCCCCACATCCCTCATTCTCATTCTGCCTATTTCTATCCGGTATCAGGAATTGTTGGTGAATTAGGGTATTTGTCTATTGGAGTAGGATATACCATTCCTTTTCAGATGTTTGCTGCCGAATGGATTAAGGCCGATGAATTTGCAAAAAAAATGAATGAGCTGAATCTGGCAGGTGTAAAATTCAGACCAATCCACCTGAATCCATTTTATGCAGTTGGGCAAGGAAAAAATCTTCAGGGAGTACAGGTGCACATCACAGATTATAAGAAAGCAGCACTGTCAGAAATACAGTTTTATGTAATGCAGGAGTTGGCAGAACTTTATCCCGATAAAGCAGTATTTAGCAATGCTGATAACAAACGATTTGATATGTTCGATAAAGTTAGTGGAAGCGATCAAATTCGTCTGCGCTTTGCCAGGAATAATAAGTTTGAGGACATAAAAGATTATTGGTACAAAGATGTGGCAGGCTTCAAACAGTTGTCAAAAAGATATTACTTATATAAATAAAAAGGCATATTGCCAATAAATGAATCAAGAGTATGAGTAAGGAATATAATACTTTTCTGAAAGAAATTTCTGCTTTCGTGCCGAAAGATAGGATTTATACGGATGAACTTCGGTTATTAGCCTGGGGAACCGATGCCGGTTTTTATCGCCTTATTCCCAAAGTGATCATTCGTTCTGTCGACGAGCAGGAAATCTCCCGTATATTAACCTTGGCTGATAAGCTTAATCTTCCTGTTACTTTTAGAGCTGCGGGAACTAGTCTTTCCGGTCAGAGCATCAGTGACTCAATCTTGATTGTTGCAGGTAAGAATTGGGAAAAATATTCCATTTCATCGGATTATGAAAAGATAACTCTTCAGCCGGGCATAATTGGAGAGAGAGTGAATCAGATTCTTAAACCGTTTGGCAGAAAGTTTGCTCCGGATCCTGCATCTGTTAAATCGGCTATGGTAGGAGGAATTGTGATGAACAATGCCTCAGGAATGAATTGTGGAACTCATGCAAACAGTGATAAAATGTTGCTTTCTGTCCGATTAGTATTGGTCGATGGAACTGTACTTGACACTGGAAGTGAAACCAGTAGAAACGAATTTTCCTTTAAAAAACCGGATTTCATAGAAGCCATTGAGACTTTACGTGATCAGGTTCGTAGCAACACACAGCTGGTCAATCGGATTCGTTACAAATATTCCATAAAGAATGTCACCGGGCTCAATATCCTCCCTTTCATTGAACATGATAATCCCTTTGATATCATCACACATCTGATGGTTGGTTCCGAGGGAACTCTGGCATTCTTATCGGAAGTCACAATGAAAACAGGATTTGATTATCCGTTCCATGCCAGTGCTATGCTCTACTTTACAGATATTAAGGAGGCGTGTCGCGCAGTGGTTGCTATGAAAAAGGGACCGGTTGCCGGAGCTGAATTACTCGACTCCAAGTCTTTGGAATCGGTGAATGATCCAACAGGTAAAGGGTTGACAGCTGTATTGACTGAAACAATGGCCAAAACCAAGCAGGAACTGGATGCTCAGATAACGGAACTAGAGACCATTCTTCAGCCTTTTGATTTGTATACTCCCGTGCATTTTACAGATAAAGAAAGTGAATATGTTCCTTATTGGAATATTCGTTCCGGTATATTCCCTTCTGTAGGCGGAATGAGGGAACTGGGAACTACTACTCTCATAGAAGATGTGGCTTTCCATATTGAAAATCTCCCCGAAGCAACAGAGGAGTTGCAGGCTTTGTTGGTTAAGCATGGTTATCCTGATGCTTGTATCTATGGACATGCATTGGAAGGTAATTACCATTTCATCATTAATCAGGCGTTTGATACTTCCGAAAAGGTTCAGAAGTATGAAAAACTGATGAATGAGGTGAAGACTCTGGTAGTCGATAAATATGACGGCTCATTGAAAGCTGAGCATGGCACCGGACGAAACATGGCGCCGTTTGTGAAATACGAATGGGGCGAGGCGGCTTTTGAGGTAATGAAAGCTGTGAAGAATTTGTTTGATCCAAAGAACTTGCTGAATCCGGGAGTGATCTTTAATGATGATCCGGAATGTCATGTTAAGAATTTTAAGCCTCTTCCGCTTACCAATGCTCATGTTGATAAATGTATTGAGTGCGGTTTTTGCGAAGTCAATTGTCTTACTTGTGGGTTTACTCTCTCTTCAAGACAGCGGATTGTGATTCGTAGAGAAATCTCGAGACTGAGAAAATCAGGCGAGGACAATGAACGGTTGATCAAACTGGAAAAACAATATAAATATCCGGGCAATCAGACTTGTGCCGGTGATGGGTTATGTTCAATGTCTTGTCCGATGGGAATTAATGTGGGAGATCTCACACATGATATCCGTCAGGAAGAATTACCGGTTGGAAGCTTTGGATACAAGATTGGTGACTTTGCAGCCAATCATTTCTCAGGAATGAAAAGTGTGCTTCGTCCAGTGCTTAGTCTGGCAACTGGTACTCATTCGATTTTGGGTACAAAGGCAATGTCATCTGTTACGAAAGGAATACGATATATTTCCATGGGTAACTTTCCATTGTGGACTCCTGCCATGCCAAAAGCTTATTATCCGCATAAGATTATTCAAAAGAGCGAACCATTGAAAGTGGTCTATTTCCCCAGTTGCCTTAATCAGATGATGGGCACTGCAAAAGATGCACCGGATGCAACTCCTTTAGTGGATAAAACAGTTCAGCTGCTTCAAAAAGCTGGTTATGAAGTTATTTTTCCAAAAGATATGGATAAACTATGTTGTGGAACTATCTGGGAAAGCAAAGGTATGCTGGATATTGCCGATCGTAAATCGGCTGAGCTTGAAGAAGCTTTATATGCAGCAAGTGAACAAGGTGTGTATCCGGTACTTTGCGATCAGAGCCCTTGTCTGCACCGTATGAGAAGCGTAATGAAGAAAGTGAAACTGTACGAGCCTGTAGAATTTATATATACTTTTTTAAAGGATAGATTAGAATTTACTCCCATTGACAAACCTGTTTCGATTCACATTACCTGTTCAACCCAGAAAATGGGTTTGCGTGATCAGATGATTGCTTTAGCCAATCTCTGTTCAACGAAGGTAATTGTTCCCGAAGAGGTGGGATGTTGTGGATTCGCCGGAGATAAAGGGTTTACACACCCAGAGGTTAACGCCTATGCCCTTAGAAAGTTAAAGCCACAGTTAGAAAAGGCTAAGGTAGAAGTGGGCTACTCAAACAGCCGGACCTGTGAAGTGGGGTTGACCACAAACTCTGGAATTCCTTATATCTCGATTGTGTATTTGGTCGATCAATGTACAACAACTAAAATAAATCAATAGTTATGAAAACAAATGTCAGTCAACGGTTACTCGCATTGGATGTGCTTAGGGGAATTACCATCGCAGGTATGATTTTGGTAAATAACCCAGGATCATGGACTTCAATATATACACCTCTTGAACATGCACCTTGGACAGGATTAACACCAACCGATTTAGTCTTTCCGTTTTTTATGTTTATCATGGGGATATCAACCTATATCTCTTTAAGGAAATATAATTTTGAGTTCAGCCATTCAGCTGCTCTGAAGATATTAAAACGTACATTGGTTATTTTCGTTATCGGTTTGGGCATTGCCTGGCTATCCTTATCTTTCCGTACCTTTTATTCGTTATATAAAGAAAATCTTCCGTATGGAGAACGTTTCCTGCGGGCTATCACGAACTTTGAACATCTTCGCATATTGGGTGTTATGCAGCGTTTGGCTTTGTGCTATGGTGCAACTTCACTCATCGCAATTCTGATGAAACATAAATATATCCCAGCGCTTGTACTATCCACTCTTTTTGCCTATTTTATGGTTTTGCTTTTTGGCAATGGCTTTGAACAGAGTGAACACAATATTGTATCTATTATAGATAAGTCTATTCTGGGAGTTAACCATATGTATAAAGATGCCGGACTGGCTATTGACCCGGAAGGGTTGCTTAGTACCATACCATCCATCTGTCATGTACTGATTGGTTTCTGGTGTGGAGAATTGCTGATGAGCGTAAAAGATAATGGCGAACGTATCCAACGACTTTTCCTGGTAGGAACAGTGCTTACATTCTCTGGGCTCCTGTTAAGTTACGGATGCCCCATTAGTAAGAAAATATGGTCTCCTACATTTGTGCTTACCACCTGTGGACTAGCATCCAGTTTTCTGGCTTTACTCATTTGGATTATTGATATTAAGGGATATAAAACCTGGTGCCGGTTCTTCGAATCTTTTGGCGTAAATCCTTTGTTTATCTATGTTATGGGAGCAGTTCTAACAGTATTGACAGGTAGTTTTCTTTTCCCATATGCTGGAAAATTGATGAGCGTAAAATTGTACACATATAAATATTTGTTGCAACCTTTTTTGGGAAATTATCCTTCCTCATTGGTCTTTGCTTTATTGTTTGTAGGGGTTAACTGGGCCATTGGGTATGTTTTATATAAGAAAAAAATATATATTAAGATATGATATTAATTGCAGATAGTGGCTCTACTAAGACAGATTGGTGTGTAGTTGAGCATGGACAGCTAGTCCAGCAGATTTTCACAAAAGGGATAAATCCTTTTTTTCAGACAGAGGAAGAAATCAGTAAAGAGATTGAAGAAACCTTGATGTCAGAGATAAAAAATTATAGTATAGACTCTGTGTTCTTTTATGGAGCGGGTTGTGCCTTTCCTGAAAAGATAGAAATGGTACGCTCTGCTATAGCCAGACACATTAATGTTACAGTTGAGGTAGGAAGCGATCTTCTTGCAGCAGCCCGTGGATTGTGTGGCAAAGAACCCGGCATTGCCTGTATCTTAGGAACAGGATCAAATTCCTGCTTCTACGATGGAAAAGAGATAAAGGATAATGTATCGCCTCTTGGTTATATACTGGGTGATGAAGGTAGTGGAGCTGTTTTAGGAAGATTATTGGTGGGCGATTGTTTAAAAAACCAGTTATCTCCGGAATTAAAAGAAAAGTTCATGAGTCAGTATCAGCTAACTCCTGCAATTATTCTGGATAAAGTGTATAAAGAGCCATTCCCCAATCGATTTTTGGCAAATTTATCCCGTTTCCTTTTCCAGAATATTGAAAATCCGGAGATCCACCGTATTGTATTGAATGGTTTTAAGGCATTCTTTATACGGAATGTAATGCAGTATGATTATCAGAATAACAAAGCTCACTTTATAGGATCTGTTGCTCACTACTATAAGGATGTTCTTATTGAAGCGGCAGAGGAGCTACATATTCAACTGGGGACAATCATTAAAAGTCCGATGCCCGGATTGATTGCCTATCATTCAAAATAATTATAAAAACAAAAAGAAATTATGGCATTTATTAAAATAACTGAGCAATCTTCTCTTCACAATGATCTGGAAAAGAAATCAGTCAGGGAATTGTTGGAAGGTATTAATGCAGAAGACCAGAAAGTAGCTATTGCTGTTCAGAAAGCAATACCACAGATAGAAAAATTGGTGTCACAGATAGTGCCCCGCATGAAGCAAGGTGGGCGAATCTTTTATATGGGAGCTGGTACCAGTGGCCGGCTGGGGGTATTGGATGCTTCTGAGATTCCTCCAACCTTTGGTATGCCTCCTACATTGGTGATCGGTTTGATTGCCGGAGGAGAAAGGGCATTGCGCAATCCGGTGGAGAATGCGGAAGATAATATGGAACGTGGATGGGAAGAACTGGTGGAACATCAGATCAATCAAAAAGATACAGTGATTGGTATTGCTGCTTCAGGAACTACTCCTTATGTGATCGGTGCTTTGCGCAAGGCTCGTGAGAATGGCATTCTTACAGGTTCAATCTCCAGCAATCCGGACTCTCCGTTATCCGCAGAAGCGGATGTTCCTATTGAAATGATTGTGGGTCCGGAATTTGTGACGGGAAGTTCCCGTATGAAGTCCGGAACCGGACAGAAGATGATTCTGAATATGATCACTACCTCAGTAATGATTCAACTGGGACGTGTAAAAGGGAACAAGATGGTCAATATGCAGCTATCCAATAAGAAGCTGGTTGATCGTGGCTCACGGATGGTATCAGAAGAACTGGGCATGGAATATGAACAAGCCAAACGCCTGTTGCTGATGTATGGTTCAGTAAAGAAAGCGGTCGATGCCTATCGTGCACAACAAAATAACGAATCCAAATGAAAAAGGTCTGTTTCTTTATAGTAGCCAGTTTGCTCTTTGTGACAAATAGTTTTGCACAACAAGGCAAGTACGGCACTTATTATGATCAGCGAGCCACTTTGTTTGAGTATCTGCCAGTCACCTTTTCAGACATTATCTTTCTGGGAAATAGTCTGACCGATGGTTGTGAATGGACTGAGCTTTTTGGAAATTCTCATATCAAGAACCGTGGCATCAGTGGCGATGTGATAATGGGGATCTATGATCGCATTACCCCTATTTTGAAGGGTAAACCTGCAAAGATATTCCTGATGTCGGGGATCAATGATGTATCTCACGATCTGACAGCCGATAGTGTTGTAGTGATGCTAAGGAAACTTGTGATAAAGATTAAAACGGATTCTCCCAAAACGAAGCTCTATCTTCAAAGCTTACTTCCGGTAAATGATGAATTCACTCGTTTCCCGAAAGTACACAATAAGACGCAAGTGATTATTGATATAAACAAGGGCATAAAACTTCTGGCAAAGGAGAAGGGATGTACCTATATTGATCTTTATTCCCGTTTAATTGCTCCGGGCACTCAGAGCTTGGATAAGAAATATACGAATGACGGACTTCATCTTCTTGGACCAGGATATCTTATCTGGAAAGAGGTTTTAAAACCGTATGTAAAATAGTTGGTTTCTTTGTTGTTTATAGGTGTTTTATTAAAAGGGAAAAGCTTCCATTGTTAATGGAGGCTTTTTTTATGGACTATGGTGAAGACTTTTTATTGTTTCCTTGAATTTTTTTGTTTCCTTGTACAAAAGAATGCAAACTTCTGTACAAAATAATTAATTGTTCTGTACAAAACAAATTATTCTTTTGTACAAGATCTTTAGAATGTTTCTTTATATAATCTGAAAAGTATAAGCTTCTTTTTCTCTTCTCAACGGATAATCTCCCCTCAACTGCTCAAATAGTTCAGGATGTGTTTTCAATGCTTTGCTATCTCTTTTTGGATTGTATATTTGCAGATAAGCTTCTGCTTCGGTTGAGGCTTTGATTACTTGATTATCCGGTTTAGGAGGATGAATCTCAAAGTTTGGATTGATCTGGAAAAAGCGACAAAAGGATTCCAGTGACATACGGGTGGCATTGGCTTTTCCATCGGCGGAATAACCTGCAATGTGCGGAGTTCCTATAAAAACCTTTTCCAGTAATTCCAGGTTAATGTTCGGTTCGTTTTCCCATACATCAATCACTGCTTCCTGAATCTGTTTTTTCTTTAAAGCGGAAAGCAGGGCAGAAGTTTCAGTTACTTCTCCCCGGGAGGTGTTTATTATTACGGGGCATCTCTTTAGAGAACTGAAGAATGCGGTATTGGCCAGATGGTAAGTTTTATACTTCCCTTCTTTGTGGAGAGGTGTATGAAAGGTGATCACATCACATTCCCGGGCAATGGTTTCCAGGTCGGTAAACTGGCTGGTACCCTCTTTATCTGCACGGGGAAGATCGTTCATTAATACCCGCATGCCCAGCGACAGAGCTACCTTGCAAACTTTACTTCCTACATTACCTACACCAACTACTCCAATACATTTACCTTTCAGGGTAAACCCCTTTTCTTTTTCCAGGAGCAACAGCGTGGAATGAATATATTGAGCAACCGAAGCCGAGTTACATCCCGGAGCATTGGTCCAGGCGATTCCCGATTCTCGGCAATAATCTGTATCAATATGGTCATAACCAATCGTGGCAGTGGCGATAAATTTCACTTTGCTTCCTTCCAGCAGGCCACGGTTGCAATGGGTACGGGTGCGGATAATGAGTGCATCGGCATCACGAACTATTTCCTTAGTGAATTTCATTCCGGGAACATATACAACCTCGTATGGAATATCTCCTCCAAGTCCTTCAATAACCCCTTGAATGTAAGGAATCTTATTATCAACAATTACTTTCATTTTGTCATTCTTTTAAAAATATTCTCCAGCGAATCTTCTTTAGTCAGTTCAGTCAGTTGTGCATCTGCCACAATCTCACCTTTGTGGATAATGATGGCGTGTTCACATAAGTCTGATACTTCTTGTAAAGAATGAGAAGAAAATAAGATTGTTTTTTCTTTCCCCAGTTCTCTGATTAGCGAATGTATTTCACTCAATTGGTTGGGATCTAGTCCTGAAGAAGGTTCGTCGAGGATAAGTACCTGGGGATTATGTAACAAAGCCTGCGCCAGTCCCACTCGCTGACGAAATCCTTTGGATAGTGTTCCAATGGTTTTTCCGCACACCTCTTCCAGCTTTATTCGTTCAATCATCTCGTCCACCAGTCCGTGCAGATTGCCCACCCGGTAAAGTTGTCCTACATATTCCAAGTATTCCCGGACATACATCTCCGGATAAAGCGGATTATTCTCAGGCAAATAGCCGATGCAACGCTTGGCGGCAATGGGATCTTTGCTGATGTCATATCCGCAAACAGTCACTGTTCCCTTATAATCGGTCAGCCATCCGGTAATTATTTTCATGCAAGTGGATTTTCCTGCTCCGTTTGGTCCAAGAAAACCGGCTATTTCTCCCGGTCGTACTTCAAAATTAATATGGTGAAGCACTTCCTGATTCCCGTAAGATTTTGATATATCCGATAATACGATAGACATAGTAAATGTATATTTATGGTAGATGTTGTCCGACAAAAGTACTAAAAGTTGCCCGTTTAGCTAATAAAATGTGCAAATAATTGTTTCTTCGGGAAAGAATGTATAGTTTTGCACCCTACATTTAAAAATACTGATTATGACATTTAGTAACCTTTGCAACGAAATTTTCTTTCAATCAACAGAGAATTACCATGTAACTGATAGTGTAGATGCTCCGATTCAGAATCCTTACGAGCTAAAGACTATCGAATATTATTTATATTTGAAGAATTGGATTGATGCAGTGCAATGGCATTTTGAAGATATAATCCGAGATCCTCAGATTGATCCGGTAGAAGCTTTGACATTAAAAAGACGCATTGATAAATCTAATCAGGACCGAACAGATTTAGTGGAACTGATTGACAGCTATTTTTATGATCAGTATAAGGATGTGAAACCTTTATCTGATGCAACAATAAATACCGAAAGTCCGGCTTGGGCGGTTGATCGTCTTTCTATTCTTGCATTGAAGATTTATCACATGAAGCAGGAAGTGGAACGTACGGATACTACTCCTGAGCATCATGAACAATGTCAGAAGAAACTGGACATCCTGTTGGAGCAGAAAAAGGATTTGTCTACTGCCATTGATCAGCTGATTGAAGATATTAAGGCAGGCAAAAAATACATGAAAGTGTACAAACAGATGAAAATGTATAATGATCCTGCATTAAATCCTGTGCTCTACGCAAAGAAGTAAAATGACCAAAATATTGATTATTCGTTTTTCCGCGATAGGAGATGTGGCGATGACTATCCCGGTGATTCATTCGCTTGCTCTGCAGCATCCTGAACTTGAAATTACCGTGCTGAGTCGTGCAATACTCCGACCGCTTTTTATCGGATTGCCTGGAAATGTTCATTTTATGGGAGCCGATTTACACGGTAAGCATAAAGGACTTCTGGGATTACATAGACTGTTCTATAATGAGTTGAAAGTTATGGACTTTGACTATGTGGCCGATTTACATGATGTACTTCGTACAAAAATAATTCGTCTTCGCTTCAAATTAATGGGTATTCCAACTGCTTATATTCATAAAGGACGTTTAGGTAAGAAGAGACTGACCAGCCGGTATCATAAGGTGCTTGAAAATCAGAAATCTTCTTTCCGGAGGTATACAGATGTCTTTAAAGCTTTAGGTTTTCCTATCCAGCTAAATTTTACTTCCATTTATGGAGAAGGAAGGGGTGATATTACTCAGGTACAAGAAATAACCGGAGAGAAGGGAGATTCTAAATGGATTGGAATTGCTCCTTTTGCTAAACATAAAGGAAAGGTACTTCCTTTAGACAAGCAGGGAGAGGTGATTGCTCACTTTGCTAAAGATCCCCGGGTAAAAATATTTCTTTTTGGCGGTGGAAAGAAGGAAGAATCCATCCTGTCTACCTGGGCCAGCGAATATCCCAATGTAATTTCATTGATCGGAAAACTGAATATGAATACCGAACTGATTTTGATGAGTCATCTGGATGCAATGGTTTCTATGGATTCCGCCAATATGCATCTGGCCTCGTTGGTCAATGCGCCGGTCGTTTCTGTCTGGGGAGCTACTCATCCGTATTGTGGGTTTATGGGCTGGAAACAATCTCCCATGAATGCGGTTCAGATTGATCTCCCTTGCCGCCCGTGTTCCGTATTTGGCAATAAATCCTGTTATCGGAAGGATTACGCTTGCCTGAATCAGATTACGCCTGATATGGTTATCAGAAAGATAGAAAGCATAATATTTTAATTGCATGAAGATACTTTTGAACCCGGAATTTGAATCGTTACGAACTTTTGTAGAATCAATACCCCAAGTCTTTGACAAAGAAGGGCGTACCATATACAAAAGCAGGAATGAGATAAAGGTTTTCCATGTAAATGGGAAAGAGTTTAATGTAAAGAGATATAAGATACCAATCTTTATCAACAGAATTATCTATACCTTTATCCGTAAACCAAAAGGGCTGAGAGCATTTAGTTATCCTGAAAAATTATTAGCAAAAGGTGTTAATACACCCTGCCCTGTTGCATATATAGAGATAAAAGAATGGGGGCTGATCCACTATTCTTTTTTTATAAGCGAACAATCTCCTTATACTCATGTACTTTACGAATTTGGTAATGCTAAGTTTGACGATTATAAAGAGGTAGCCATTGCTTTCGCAAAATTTACTGCAAAAGTGCATGAACTAGGCGTTTATCATTTAGATTATTCTCCCGGTAATATCCTTTTTGAAAAAATAGACGGAGAGTATAGTTTTAGCTTGGTGGATATCAACCGGATGCGTTTTAAAAAGGTGGATATAAAGACAGGCTGTGCGAATTTTGCCCGTCTTTGGGGTTCAGACCAGCTATTTGAGTTGATAGCAAAAGAATATGCAGAGGCACGTGGGTTTAATCAGGAAGAATGCTTACGACTTGTTTTTGAAGCGAGAAAGAAGTTCACAAAAAGAATGGGATAAATATAGCTGAGTATCTATTGACAGGAAGATCTCCTTAACATTATAATAATGCCTGTTTTTCGGAATTTATTATCTGATTATACAATCTTATTATTTCTTCAGCTATTATCTCGTCATTAAAACGAACTACGTATTCTTTTCCTTTTTTAATCATCTCTATAGCAACCTCTTTATCCGAAAGGACTTTATTGATAGCTTCGCACATTTGAGAAGCATTGTTTGGATTCACGTAAATAGAATCCGGGCCGCCGGCCTCTTCTAAGCAGGAACCAGTGGTTGCAATAACAGGAATTCCGGAATGAAGTGCCTCGATAACAGGTATTCCAAAACCCTCAAAGAACGAAGGATAAATAAATAATGAAGCCATCTGGTAGATTGCAGGGAGTTCATCAAAAGGTATATTGCTAAGTATACTTACCTGCGATTCCAGATGCAATTCCTGAATATGCTCTTTTACAGTTTTAATATATGGGGTTTGCTTACCGATAGCTACTAAATGAACCTTTTCTTTTAGTAATCCTAGTGACTTTACTATTAACAACAGATTCTTTCTGCTTTCAATACTGCCAACATAAAGTATATACCGTTCAGGAAGATTGTATTTCTTTCTCACTTCGGCTTTCTTGTCGTCTTTAACTACCTGCGTAAAAGACTTATCGCACCCTTGATAGATAACCTCTATTTTCTTCTCCGGAATATGAAAGTAAGAAATAATATCTTTTTTCGTCATTTCACTGATTGCAATAATTTTATCAGCCTTCTGACATGCACTTTTAAACTTATATCTATAAATGATCCTGTCAATAAAAGGATAAAATTGAGGGTATCGTATGAAGATTAAGTCATGGATCGTTACTACAGATTTAATTCCTGCTTTTTTTAATCCCAGTGGAAGCTCGTTACTTAACCCGTGAAACAGATCAGGTCTGTCTTTCTGTAAATCAGAAACAACTCCAAATGTACGCCAAAAGAAACTAAACTTTTTTGCAAGTTTCCCGGCAGGAAAGAAATCTTTAATTTGTTTTTTGGGAGGAATCTGGCTGCGCAAGCCCGGTTTCCCTTCTGACGGGAAATAAAGATCATACTGGTTTTCTGGATGATACTTTGAAAGGATATTAATTATATATCTGCTATAATTCCCCAGACCTGTGGAATTATGAGAAATACGTTTTGCGTCGTATGCTATTTTCATTAAAAAAGATTGTTTTGTATACAAGCTTCCCGGTTCATTCTTTTATATTCTCTGCAAAAATACGGAATATAATTGATAATTTCTTCCTTCATATTATCTTCTCAGAAATATTTTTGCCAATTGTCCATAGAAATATGGCAGGTCAATAGTAGTTTTTTTGTTCTGATTTGGTACTAAGGTCCTGTCAGGGATACTTTCTTTCTGAGTAAAATCAAGGAAGCACAATTCATAACAGATTTTAAACCAAATCAGGATGCATGGCAATGCCTTAAGCGAAAATGGAATTATAAAGGAATTTCGTATCTCTTTTGGAAACAGATCTGTACATGATATCTCGGTAATAAAAAAAGCAAAAACCAGAAGAGCCAGGTTTAATGTATTGCTTTCTGAGGGAGTTTTAATGTACCAGATGGCAACTCCAGCTACAGCTATAATGTAGGAACTAGATTCGCTTCCTGTACTGAATAATACAACAAAGAGCAATACGGAGGCCAATAGCATCATTCGGAAGTTTTGGGAACAATATTGTTTTATTCTTAAATAGGGCAGACAGAAAAGAATGATACCAGGAATAATTAGCCATAAATCTGAATACTTGCTGTCACTGACCTTTCTTACAAATCCCAATAGAGAGATATTCTGGTAATAAGCAAAAAGATTCTTACTGTTTTTATAGATGAGTTCTGTAAACCAGGAATGATATTGTTCGCATATATAAGATGGTGAGGTAAATATCATTGGAAAGAGAAACATAAAAAGACTCCAGAAGAGGCAAGAAAACAAGAGCTTTTTTTTATTTCTAGAAAAAGGCAGGAAAGCAAGTCCTATGATTCCATATATTTTGGTGAATGTGCCAAGCATGATAAAAAAAGCAGCCCAAAAGTCTTTTTTCTGTTCTATAAAATAATAAGATAGAATAATGATAGCAGCTATTCCAACATTAAATTGTTGTGCGGTAACCGAAGTACACAGCTCGTATACACAGAATAAAAAAATAAATAAATGCTGGTTTTGGCTGAGGGGCAATTTTCGTATGGCATAGTACAGTAAACAGGCGTTAGCCGATACCCATAAAGTCAGGCCCATAAAATCAGGAAGAATAGCGAATGGAAAAATTATAGTACTAAAGAATACGCCATAATGATTAATATCAAAATACTCTTTCGGATAATTGGCATAGAGCGGTAGTTGATGAAAAGTGTGCCAAAAGACATTTTTAAAAATCCGGTAATTATTATACCGATCTCTGAAATACCTCAAAGAACCACATATGATTGAAGAAATTATCCATATCAGAAAAATAAGATGATGATTTTTATATAAGAATTTTTTTAATAAAGTCCCTTTTTTGTTATTCATGGCAAATATATCGGTTTAATTTTAAAAGCAACCATTTAGGTGTAATCTGGAATTTCTTACGGCAAATGGTAATGAAAAGTTATATTTAGTCTTTTATAATTGTGACAAATATAAATAAATTATGTTAGATTCTATTATTAGAAATTTTTAATTTGTAAGAGTGTGATTTTAATTTCTAATGAATAGTGCTTGTATAAGCTGGTTTGCTTGTTAGAGACCGAAGAACTGAATAGGCATTAGATATTTATAATTGCCTTTTTACCAGAAATTAAATGAATATATCTATCTTTGGTCATTTGATATCCTTGTGAGCTCTTCAAGAAGAGCTACAAAACAAATAATAGAGACATTATGGAAAAATATTATTTTTCGAAAAATTATAAAGATAAGAAGAGTGCTGGCAATAAGGCAAAAACAGACATAGAAGATATTTTATCGGGAAAAGGTTACAAAAATATAGGGATAAGAAGCAATTATAAAGGAGTAGTGACTGGATATTTTTCTACATTGGCAAGCCTTTTAAAGGCTTGTTTAAGTATGCATTCCAATAGTGCTCTTGTTTTGCAATACCCTTTAAAAAAGTATTATACATTTCTTTGCCGTGTTGCTCATCTAAAGAAATGCAAAGTTATTACTGTTATTCACGATTTAGGTAGTTTCAGACGTAAACGACTTACTGTTCCACAGGAAATTAACCGGTTGAATCATTCCGACTACATAATTGCGCATAATGATTCAATGAAAGCCTGGTTAGAAGCAAATGGCATAGAATCAAAGCTTTTTTGTCTTGAAATTTTTGATTATCTATCTGAAAGCAAACCTGAAAACAATTCTTCTCATGAAAGATACAGGGTTGTATACGCAGGTGCGTTAAGTCCCAGAAAGAATTTTTTTCTTCAGCAAATGGGAGATATTGCTCTGACATATGATTTTAACTTGTATGGATCAGGCTTTGAAACTCAACAACAATCACCTGATAATCATATTAATTATAAAGGGTTTGTTCCTTCTGATAAGTTAATCTCAACAGCTGATGGCGATTTTGGTCTTGTTTGGGACGGTGATTCCACTACTTCATGCAATGGAGCTCTTGGCGAGTATCTGCAATATAATAATCCTCACAAAACATCTCTTTATATTCGTTGTCACCTGCCTGTTATTATTTGGTCAAAAGCTGCATTAGCTGGCTTTGTGAAAAAGAATAATATAGGGTTTTGTATAGATTCGTTGGATCAAATTAATAATTTGTTATCCAGCCTTAGCAGAGAAGAGTACGATACAATGCGCAATAATGTAGTGGAAATCAGCAATAAGTTGTCAACTGGGTATTATATATCGAGATCACTTGATGAAGTTCTCTGTGAAATAGAATCGTAAAAGGCTCATATTTATCTTATAAGCGTTAAAAAATAGATATATAATTAATTCTGCAGATTTCTTTAAATGTTTTGATACAGATTCTATCAAATAAGGCTTATTGCAGATAAAATACAAATCCGGATATCTTTTCTTTTTATTTAGATGCAGTATTCTGACAAATAACCTGTTTGATTAACAGAAATAGCCTATCTTTGCCAAAAATTAACGGTCGAGTAATAAATTATAGCTAATTTGCTGAAAAAGATATTTAAACGATTCGCATAATATAGACTGTGATGACTGATAAAAACTGCATATCTAAGATTCTTGTTTGTGTCCATAAAAAAGATTTTTTTATTTCAGATGAATTGTATATGCCTATTCAGGTTGGTAAATCTATTTCTAACGTTGATTTAGGAATTCAAGGTGATGATTCAGGTGACAATATAAGTGCGAAGAACAGGGAATATTGTGAACTTACAGCCTACTATTGGGCATGGAAGAATCTGAAAGGGGGCGATCAGATTGGACTGGCTCATTATAGAAGATATTTGGATGTGGCAAATAATTCATCACTTCTTAAAAATAATATACGTGCTGATGAGGTAAATGCTCCTAAGGCAGACTTCAACAAACTACTTAAGAAGTATGACATAGTTCTTTCAAACTATTATTATCATGCAGCATCGAATAAGGTGCACTATTGTTATAATCACAGTTTGGATGATTATAATATTCTGAGGGAAACCGTAGCCGGATTTTATCCTGAATATCTCAATTCTTTTGATCAGGTTATGATAAGTATGATAAGAAAGAATAGAACCTCTGTTGGAAATATGTTTTTTACAAAGTGGCCTCTGTTTGATGCCTACTCAGAGTGGCATTTTACAATATTGTTCGAGGTGGAAAAGAAAGTAAAACTTTCTCCATACGAATATCAACGTAGGGTTTTTGGATTCATGGCAGAACGTTTAATCGATGTGTATTGTCATCATAATAAATTGAAAGTTAAGCGATATCCTATCTTATATATTACAGACCACCCCCAAAATAAGAGTGCATTGAGCTATAATTTTAAGATTTTAAAGAAGACTGTGATGTTTCATTTGTCTTCCAAAAGACGTATTTAAACTTTTTTTAAACTAAACTATTCGAAAAAATGGATATTGCATGTAATATTGACAATAATTATATCAGATTTTGTTCTGTTATGTTGGTCTCTTTATTCGAGAACAACAGAGATCAGTCCTTTGATATACATATTGTTTCCCAGGATCTTTCTGAGGATGGACAGCAAACACTGAAGGACATTGTTTGCAAACAGTATGGACAAAGAATTCATTTTTATTTTGTTGGCCCGGATCTATTGAATAATTTTCCTATTGATACAAATAGCCATATTAGTATATCAACCTATTTGCGTCTTTTTCTGAGCAGTATTTTGCCAGCTTCGCTTTCAAAGGTCTTATACTTGGACTGCGATATCATTATTCGCTCTTCAATTGCCGGTTTGTGGAACATTGATCTTACTAAGTATGCAATTGGGTGTGTAGAAGACATGTGGAGTGACATAGATAACAACTACTCTCGTTTAGGATATTCTAAAGAGTTTCTCTATTTTAATGCGGGTGTAATGCTTGTAAACCTTGATTTCTGGAGACGAAATCACCTGGAAGAAGAGTTTGTCAGATATGTAAGGAATAATCCGGAAAAATTATTGTTTAATGACCAGGACGTATTGAATGGAGTTCTGTACGATAAGAAGTTATTTATACCTTTTACATGGAATATGCAGGATGGTTTTTTTCGCCGTAGAAGAAGGATCAGAAAAGAAACCTGGGATGCCCTGGATAAAGAGCTGTTTGACCCAGCAATTCTTCACTTTACAGGAGGAAAGAAACCCTGGGACTATAAATGTATGAATCCACATAAATCGGAATTTTATGTTTATCAGAATTTAACTCAGTGGAAAGATTGCCGTCCAAAAAGGAATTACTGCTTCTTGTTTCTGAGGAGTCTTCAGAAATTAGCTATATTTTTAGGTATAAAAAAACGCAAGTTTAGAAAATTCTGAATATAATGGATACAAAATACGATTACTTGATTGTAGGGACAGGCCTTTTTGCCGCAGTATTTGCTTATTATGCAAAAAAGCAAGGGAAGAAATGTCTGATGATAGATAAACGTTCTCACGCCGGAGGGAATATCTATTGTGAGAATATCGATTCTATAAATGTACATAAGTATGGTGCCCATATTTTCCATACAAGCAATAAAGAAGTCTGGCGGTTTGTTAATTCATTTGTAGAATTTAACAGATTTACAAATTCACCTCTGGCAAATTATAAAGGCGTATTATATAATTTGCCTTTTAACATGAATACGTTCAATAAGCTTTGGGGGGTAAACACTCCGCAACAGGCAAAGGAAAAACTGGATGAGCAGAGAAAACGTTATGCTCATAACAAAGAACCCCGGAATCTGGAAGAGCAGGCATTGAAACTGTGTGGTGAGGATATTTATTATGCTTTTATAAAAGAATATACGGAAAAACAATGGGGGCGGTCGGCTGTTGATCTTCCGGCTTTTATAATTAAACGGATACCATTCCGTTTTACGTATGATAATAATTACTTTAACGACGATTATCAGGGTATTCCCAAAGGCGGATACAATAAGTTGATTGATGTGTTACTTGATGGGATAGAGATAAGATTCAATACGAATTATTTCGGGAAGAGGTCTGAACTTGATAAGTTGGCAGATAAAGTGCTCTTTACGGGGCGCATTGACGAACTTTTTGATTTTGAATATGGTGAACTGGAATACAGAGGTTTATTCTTTGAACATGAACGTCTTGATATAGACGACTTTCAGGGAAATGCTGTTGTTAACTATAACGAACGAAGCGTTCCATATACACGAATAATAGAACATAAACATTTTGAATTCGGGAAACAACCTTTTACTATTATAACACGTGAGTATCCGGATGAGTTTTCCAAAGACAATGAGCCTTACTATCCGGTAAATGATGAGAAGAATAACCAGATATATTTAAAGTATAAAGAGAAAGCGAAAGCAAACAACAAACTTCTTTTGGGAGGCAGACTGGCTCAATATGCATATTTTGATATGGATGATACCGTTGAGGCTTCATTAAATCTTGTAGAAAAGGAACTGGGCATGTAAATATTGAATAGTTGCGGGAGAGGGCTAAGTGAAAAATCTGCTACAGGATATTTAGAACCAAACAGGTATTATCGCAGACTTTGCACAAATAGAAACTGAAAAGTATTTTTTAAACTAAGAAGAAATGTGCTTCCTGAATATATGTTTACTGATAATCCAGAAAACAATTATTCTACCGGTTCTTCTTATTAGAATGTTCTAATAAGAAAGAATATATTTTAAAAAGTAAGTTAAGTATATTATATTTGTTTCCTGGATATAAGAAAATTAAGAATTTTTCTTGCATTAATATACCTGAGTGTATTCTTTTATGAATATTATATCTATCTTTGTACTTTATTTCAGGAATAAATAATAAGTTATTGTTAGGATAAGAACTTCTGGAATATTTCTTTATGATTATATTAGCTTTTGTAATATAAATATTAGTTATCGGACTTTTGTATTTCTCTGAAAAGAGTTATATAAAAAACATTTAGATTCTATAGTTAGTAGTAATAAAGGAAAATGAATTATTCATAGCAATGCTTATAATATTTATTGTATTTATTTGAACTTTAATTAAACTAATTTAAACCTTTTGTTATGATATTGTTGAGCTTTGATACTGAGGAGTTTGATGTTCCACTGGAGCACAATGTTGACTTTCCTTTTGAATCACAAATGAAAGTTTCTATAGAAGGAACTCGTAAGATCTTAGATTGTTTGAAGCGTAATCAGATCAGAGCTACTTTTTTTTGTACTGCAAATTTTGCATTACATGCTCCTGAAATAATGGAACGAATAAAAAATGAAGGTCATGAGATTGCATCACACGGATATAATCATTGGACTTTTGAATCAGGTGACCTGAAAAAATCAAAAGATAAGCTAGAGGAAATCTGTGATGTTAAGATACATGGTTACAGGCAAGCCCGTATGATGCCTATTGATAAAGAAGACATATATAAGGCAGGTTACAAATATAATTCCTCATTAAATCCAACATTTATTCCTGGAAGATATATGCATCTTTTTTCTAAACGAACTTATTTCATGGAAAGCGGAGTGCTGCAAATACCTTCTTCGGTTACCCCTGTTTTCAGATTTCCATTATTCTGGCTTTCCTATCATAATCTGCCAGCTGCTCTGTATCGGAAGTTATGTGCATATACCTTAAAACATGATGGATATCTGGTTGTTTATTTTCACCCATGGGAATTTTATGCATTAAAAGAACATCCTGAATGGAAGATGCCTTTTATTATTAAAAATAATTCCGGATCTGGAATGGTAAAGCGTTTGGATGATTTTATTCAAAGCTTTAAAAGTAATAATTCTTTTATCACTTTTTCGGAATTTACTGAAAAGGTGATGAGCGAAAATAATTAATTAGCATAAAATTATTTTAGAAATGAGACTAGCAGTTGTTTCTCCTTGTTTTAATGAGCAGGATGTTCTGAGAGAATCAGCAGAACAGCTTACGAAATTCTTTAAAACACTTATTCATGAAGGAAAAATATCTCCGGATAGTTATATACTTTATGTTAATGATGGCAGTAAAGATAGCACATGGGATATTATTAATGAATTGCATAAGACTAATCCTTACGTGAAGGGAATTAGCCTGGTTGGCAATGTTGGCCATCAAAATGCCATAATGGCTGGAATGATGACTGTAAAGGATGCTTGCGATGCGGTTATAACCATTGATTCTGATTTGCAGGATGATCTGAATGCAATGGAAAAGATGATTGATCGTTATAAGGAAGGCTATGATGTGGTTTATGGAGTAAAAGTCTCTCGTAAGGCCGACCCGCTTTTGAAGCGAAGTGTGGCTATTGGCTTTTATAAGATGCAGGAAAAATTAGGTGTTAAAGCTATATATAACCATGCTGATTTTAGGTTAATTAGTCGCAGGGGTCTTGGACAATTGTCTCTATATAATGAGAAAAATTTATATTTGAGAGGAATTATTCCGCTCATGGGATATAAGTCGGCTACAGTGGATGATGTGATAAAAGACAGAATAGCCGGCAAATCGAAGTACACATTGAGGAAAATGCTGAGTTTGGCTGCTGATGGAATAACCTCTTTTTCCATAAGGCCTCTGCATCTGATATTTGGAATGGGGCTGTTATTTCTGCTAATCACATTACTTATATTTGTTTATGTGCTTGTCTCTTTCTTTACTCATCATATAGTTCCCGGGTGGACCTCTTTGATGCTTTCATTGTGGTTTATCGGAGGTGTCATGTTACTTTCAATTGGTGTTGTGGGCGAATATATAGGTAAAATCTATATTGAAGTTAAGCATAGGCCTCTTTACAATATTGGTGAATTTTTAGATCACGAGGAACCTGAGGACGATTTTTTCAAAACAGAAGAATGCATCAATGAAAGCCATCAGTAAACTAAACACTTTTGTAAACAGAAGTTTCTTTAAAGATTATCGCACATTATTTGGATTATGGGCAATATTATCAATTGTTTCCGGATTAATAAAATCAAAAGGAAACAATTATCTGATATTTAAGTATGTATTCTGGCATACAATTCAGAAAACATCTTTATATTCCACCTATCCGGAGTATTATGACACAAATCATTATGGTCCCTTTTTTAGCTTGATTATTGCACCGTTTTCAGTTTGTCCCAATATAATAGGGAAGTTATTATGGGTAATAGCCTTGTCTCTTGCATTGTATTATGCCATACGTAAACTACCGCTGTCTCAAAAGCAGCATATCTTTATATATTGGTTTTGTGCGAACGAGTTGCTTACAGCTTTATTTATGCAGCAATTCAATATAGCTATTGCTGCTGTTATTATTGCGTCATTTTATTGTGTTGAGAAAGAGAAGGATATCTGGGCAACTTTTTTTATTATGCTGGGCGCTTTTGTGAAGCTGTATGGCGTAATGGGATTTGCTTTCTTCTTTTTTTCAAGACATAAAAAAACCTTTGTTTTATCGACACTGGGCTGGGCTTTAATTATGTTTTGTGCTCCAATGTTAATAAGCAGTCCCGAATATATCATTTCCCAGTATAAGGAATGGTGGCTAAGCCTGTCTCAAAAGAGTGGCGTGAATTTATTTGCTGAATATCAGAACATCTCAGCACTTGGCATGATTCGTAAAATATCGGGTTGCACTTCTTATTCAGATATCTGGATATTACTAGTTGCCGCATTGGCCTTTGTTGCACCATATTTCAGATTGAAGCAATATAAGCATAAAGCTTTTCGTTATGCTATATTGGCCTCTTCTTTGATGTTTGTTGTGCTGTTTAGTACAGGAAGTGAATCCAGCAGTTATATCATTGCTTTAGCAGGAGCTTGTTTGTGGTATGTGACTTCTCCGTGGAAGCGTACAAGAACAGATGTTGCGCTTATGATTTTTGCATTCATATTAACTAGCTTGTCTCCAACAGATCTTTTTCCGGGTGTAGTAAAAAAATGTTTGATTCGCCCTTATGCATTAAAGGCTTTGCCTTGTTTTATAATATGGTTAAAACTCTCTTATGAAATGTACAGTAAGAATTATGCTGAGAACATATCTCAGAAATAAAGAAACTTTCCGGCAGATATCAAGATATGTAATAGTTGGATGTATTGCAAGTGCTATACATTATGCTATTTATTACTTTTTGCAGTTTCACATTAATGTAAATATCGCTTATACCGTAGGATATGTTGTGAGTTTCTTCTGCAACTTTTTTATGACCTGTTTCCTTACATTCCGGTCTTCTCCTTCTGCTATGAAAGCAGTTGGTTTTAGTTTTAGCCATTTAATTAATTATTCCATTCATATGTTTTTACTGAATGCTTTTTTATTTATTGGCGTATCTAAAGTAATAGCTCCTGTTTTTGTATTGATGGTTGCAGTGCCTACAAATTTTTTTCTGCTTCGGTTTGTTTTTGCACGAACAAAAAAAAAGCCAAGTGATAAACATTGAGAAAAGATTCATTTCCTGCCAAAATCGGCAGGAATTTCTCCCCACTCTTTGGTTTCCCATTTGATAATCCGGTTAGAGTATTTGTTATTCTTTAGCCAGATTTCTGCCCGTTCTATAATCTGAAATAGCTCTTCGGTCTCAGCAGTACGGGGGAGTTTGGTTTTGCATTTCTTTTGTTTAATCCAGCTTATAGCATTGGCACTGTCGCTATAGATAGGCATTGTGAGATTCTTTTTGCTGAGCAAGGCCAATCCGTGAGCCAGAGCCAGAAACTCACCAATATTGTTGGTTCCTTTCATCGGTCCAAAATGAAAAATCTCTTCTCTTGTTTTCAGATAGACACCCCGGTATTCCATCGCACCCGGATTACCACTGCAGGCAGCATCTACAGCCAAACCTTCTTCAATAACACTTGCAGGAAGAGCTCTTTTAGTTGTTGATTTGGTTTTCTTCCCCATATAAGCATATGGTGAGGAAGAAAAAGCCTGATCAGCCTCTTCTTTAGAATCGAAAGACTTGTATTTTGCACCTACAAACCCTTTTATCTGGAGCTGGCATTCGGTCCATGAAGTATAGATTCCCGGGATAACACCCTCCCAAACTACGTAATATTTCTGTTTTGCCATCGCTCTTTTATTCGGAGTTATTGTTTACTATTGATACAAGCCCTGGCAAAGATAATCATTTTTTCTTCTTTCAGCCTGTCGGCGTCTGGAAGTTGCCACTCTTTTTCTCTTTCTTAGCCACAAAAAAACATCTATATTTTATACCCCACGATTTTGTACTGGCAGGGGCTGATTATTAAAGAGTTATCCCTTGAAAATAAAATACCTGGACAAATGATTCAGTTGTAAGTTGCCTCTTTTTTGGCAGTGTTTTTTGCATTTTGGCGCCTGTTGTCCGTACTATTTACTTTTGTTTTATTTTTATAATTCCTTTTATTAGGGTTTTTATTCAATGTGTTGTTCTAATTATTGAGTGGGTTTGCTTTTATAAACTGATAATTCATTGTCTTTTCAAACTAAGGCATAAATGGTCTGAAACTCCTTGCTGTAGGGCCTTGAATGTCCTGACACTTTTAAAAAACATCAAGACATATTCTTCGACATCACTTGAGACTCTCAGAGAGATTGTCCTGCAAATATTCTTGATCGTTTTTTGAAAAATAATTGGTGTATCATTCAGATTTATTCGCCAATAAATTTTGTTTGTTGGTGAATGATTTTTATTTATTGGACAATAAATGACCTTTCCTGGAATGGGTTTACAGTTTTAGTTGTTATTACTAAACTGACTTTACAATATTTTTCTTACTCCTAAATTCGGTTTACATTATTTCAATGGGTAATGTAGACCGGAAGTTCTGTTGTCGCATACAAAGTTAGTATTCTGTTCTGTTGATTCCAACTTCTTAGCATACTTATTCTTCCAATGTTTCTTCAATATTCCACTTCTCTGACGAGCTTCCCGGGGAGTCATCATATTTATGCTTGCATGAGGCCTTTTGGCGTTATAGTACTCTATGATTCTTTCAACAACCGGACGCACATCATCAATAGTCTGAAAGCTGTATTGATTCAGCCATTCCTGCTTTAAAATACCGTTTACCCGTTCAGCCAGAGCATTCTCCAGAGGATCTCCGTTCTCGGTCATACTGATTTTAATTCCATTCGATACAAGCAGATTAATATATAAATCATATGCATATTGTACGCCCCTGTCAGAGTGATGAATCAATCCATCAAGATCTGTATCTGTATAATCTATTGCATTCTCAAGGGCTTGCTGAGTGTACTTATATTCCAAAGTGGGAGCCAATACCCAGCCTACAATCTCGTGCGTATAGGCGTCGGTAACCAATGAGAGAAAACAAAATCTAACCGATAACGGGATATATGTAATGTCCGATACCCACAACTGATTTGGGGCTGTTGGAACATACCCCCGTATCAGATTAGGATACAAACGGTAATTATGATAAGAATTCGTTGTCCGGGTATGCCGGTGACGTATTCGTATCATCAATCCCGAATCGTGCAAAAGACGGTAGAAAGCATCCCGCCCCAGGCGGAAGTCTTCCCCAAAGAAGTTGCGGCACATAACAAACAGTTTCTGACAGCCTGCCCGGGGAGCCTCTTTACGGATTTCACGGACATACTCCAGTATGCAGCATTTAAATTGCTCAGACTCAAAATCAAAATCTTTATGCTGCTAAAACGCCTGACGGCTTACGCCAAACAGTTTACATAGCGGAACCAGCTTATACTCCGGTTTCGCAGTATGCAGCACCTCTACTGTTTGGCGCCAGTTTTTTTTCTTATCGGAATCTGAAGCTGTTTTTCCGCCAGCGTAATCATGGTATCAAGCGCATCGGCTTTCATTTCTGAAAAAGCCAGATCTTTCTTTAATTGCTTAATCTGCTTTTTCAACTCCTCAATTTCCTGAGATTCTTTCTTTTTAGGCATAAGCGATAACGGTATTGGTTGAGGATGTGGATTCTCTATGCCAAAATTACACATCCATTCGTTAATACGGTTAGCATCAGTCAACTTATATTTCTTTTTTAACGAGTATTTACTTGATCCGTCTAAATACTCTTGGATGATTTGCAGTCGCATTTCATCAGTCATTCCTTTAAATGTCCTCATACTTTTAAATTTTTACGGTTTCAAAACTGTAAACTTTTTCCAGTATAAGACATGGTTGGAAACTATTGGTGAATTTACCTTGAAGGAATAATTTTTCTGTCTATCTCCTCTATAAATAAATGTCTTTATTTTTATTTGACGCGCTTATAATTTCAAGATTTATGTGTAAGTTTGCATACTATAATTGATATAATCTATGATATTTTATTTTTCGGGAACAGGAAACTCTGAATGGATAGCCCGACAGGTGGCGGCTTATCAGAATGAAAAGCTAATCTCCATTGCAGAAGAAATGATTGACCTTAATAATACATTCCAATATACCTTGGGAGAGTCTGAAATGATTGGTTTTGTCTTCCCGGTCTATTCGTGGGCTCCACCTGCAATTGTGAAAGAGTTTATAAAGAAGATCTGTTTTACCAACTATAATAGCCATTATTGTTTTTTTATCTGTTCTTGTGGCGATGAAGCCGGATTGACTCAGAAGATTATGCGTGAGGTTATCTGTATGAAAGAGTGGGAGTGGAAAGCTGCCTTTTCGGTTATTATGCCTAATAATTATGTTTCTTTACCTGGTTTTGATACGGATCCGAAAGAGTTGGAAAAGAAGAAACTGGATGATTCGGTTGGAGATGTTCAACGAATAAACGGTCTATTGGCCAGTCGTACTGAATACTATTTTGATTGCAAAAAGGGGAGTTTTGCTTTCCTGAAGAGTCGGATTATAAATCCGCTGTTCAATAAATATCAGGTTACGGCAAAACCATTCTATGCTACCGACGATTGTATCTCTTGCGGATTATGCGAAAAACATTGTCCCATGCACAATGTCAAGGTCGATGGCAAACCAGTATGGGGTGATAATTGTACCTCATGTCTTGCTTGTTATCATATTTGCCCACGTCATGCGATCCATTATGGTAAGGCCACGCTAAAGAAACATCAGTATTTTCATCCGGAGCATAAATAAGCACTAAGGTTCTGAAGTGTAAAAAATATCTTTAGCAGAGAACATTGAAGTTTCATTTTTTGTTATTTGTTTTATAAGTAAAAGAAATATTACACATAACAAATGTAATGAAACAAAGAATAGACTATATTGATTTAGCAAAAGGTTTTTGTATCTTGCTTGTCATATTGAACCATACTTTTGGTCCGTTGAGTTTTGGTGAACCCAATAGAATATTTTCATGCTTCAGAATGCCTTTGTATTTCTTTTTGTCTGGTTTGTTCTTTAAGAAATATGCCGGACTTGTAAATTTCACCTTGAGAAAAACCAATAAATTATTGGTCCCGTTTGTCTTTTTTCTGGTTATTACTTATCTCTTTTATTGTGTAAAGTGGTTGATAGAAGGACAATCTGGCCTTATATTACAACTTCCTCTGAATATTGAAAAAGGATTCAAACTGGAAGAAATCTACATAAACGGGCCATTATGGTTCCTTGTCTGCCTGTTTGAAACTTCGGCAATATTTTATTTGCTGACTGCTTTTTGTAACAGGTTGAAAATAAACGAAGAGAGTAGGAAGGTGATTATGGCCGTAATCTGTTTTTTAGTTGGACTAATAGGTTTTGAATTAGGTATCCATAAGATAGATCTGCCTCTTTGGATAGATACATCCCTCACTGCCGTACCTTTCTATTATACAGGATCTTTTCTTAGAGAAAAAACGAATATTCTGTTGCCAAACAAATTAGATAAGTTTATTCCGGTTTTCTTGCTGATTTTTGGAACGATAGTTTACTTTATGGCCAAACGGGTAACAATGGTATTAAATGAATATCAGGGGAGTTATATCTCATTTTATGTAGTAGCTATAAGTGGAACATTGTTTGTATTGCTGCTTTCAAAATTACTGTTGAAAGTTCCTGTAGTATCATTCCTGGGCCGATACAGCGTAATTGTATTATGTACTCATATGATTGCGATATCTATTCTAAACAGATTTTTCTCTTCCTTTATTATTTCTAATGGCTGGGTGTCATCTTTATTGATATTGTTTTTTGTAGCTCTCATTTCAATTCCGGTAGCGAAATTCTTCCTGAGATTTTTTCCAAAATTTGTTTGCCAGAAAGATCTGATAAAAGTAGATTAACCAGTTATTGAATCAATCTGAGATGATCTTTATTTTCAAAAGAAGAAAGGTTCAGAAGGTATGTTATGTGCGTAATAGTGCTTATTTTACCTTTTGTGTGATAATATACCTTTCCTTAGATTAGTATTGCCTGATTTTTAATTAATTTTGTATTTCCTTTTCAAAACCAATAATTTGAGGAGGCGTAGCTGTTGTTTTGAATTTGAAGTAAAATCAAAGGATTAACTGAAGATAACTTATGGAGAAGCGGGTAAAATATTTAGATTTAATAAAATTCTTTGCGATATATTGTGTTCTTTTAGGACATGCAATGCAGTTTATTGGAAAGAATTTCTGGTCTAATCCGGTTTGGGAATTTATCTATTCATTTCATTTGCCTTTGTTCATGATAATCAGTGGATATTTTTTTTCTTCGTCTCTTCAACTTTCATTTGGAAGTTTTCTTAGAAAAAAAACATCTCAACTGATTTTGCCCCCGCTAGCGTGGTATTTTATTCTATGTCTTTTATATTGTTGTATTAATCCCTTTATTAATGAGGAAATAGCCTTGAAATTTTCCGTTCATGGGCTGATAAGTAGTTTCTGGTTTTTAAAGTGTCTGTTTGGTTGTTATCTCATCGTATATCTTTCCATGAAATTGATTAAGAATCAGTTGGCTGCATGTCTGATTACATGCATTGTTTTGTGTTTGATTCCATTTGGCGATTTGCTTTCCATTAATTTTTTGTTACCGTTCTTCTGGATTGGTTTCTTTTTTCAGAAATACAGAGTGTCTGTTGAGAAGAAAACATTGTTTTTGTGGAAAGGGTGCCTGGTTTTATTCGCACTATCTTTGATTTTCTGGAATGGAAATTATACTATCTATAATAATCCGATAGAATTGCTCTCATTTACTCCCTTCCATTTTGCTTTTGATTGTTTTCAGGTTATGTTATTCCGATTCTTTATAGGTCTGGTAGGAAGCTTCTTTTTTATTTTTTCCATACAGATGCTTTATAAAAGATATGAAAATAATAAGCTGATAGATATATGCTGTGTTATGGGAAAGTACACATTAGGTATTTATCTTCTTCAAATGGTCCTGTTTGAAAGATTATTTTTTGCCTTGGCATTATATTTAGACTTTTTACCTGTTTTGGCTCTAACGTTTGTAATTCTGGGAATATGCCTTTGGGGCATTAAAATGATTGAGAGAAATAAGTATACCCAGCTGTTGTTATTAGGCTCCTTACGGAAAAATGAGAGCTACTTCGGTTATAAATAGCAACTATAGAAAATCCACCTTACCTGTTTTCATATCATAGATTGCTCCACAATCATTATTTCATTTAGCTCTTCCATCTCTTTTGTTCCCTATCTTAACATCATCAATGCCATTTGTTATCCTTAGTTTTCTTCAGATTACCCACAATAGTATCACTTTTAATGCAATAATGTATGTTTTTTAATATGAATGTACATATCTCTATTCCTGAAGTGAGTCTAAATCTGGATTTTTGCAGAAAAGATATCTACGACTTAAATTTTTAAAAAAGATGAAAGTATTAAAATTGTGTTTTATTGTGGCATTTATGCTGTCTGCAATGACAATTTCGGCTCAGGAAACAGTTAAGAAACAAACAGCCAAGGCTCAGATTACAGGTGAAGACTTATTAGGCTTGAAGTCGGGCGCAGATCCGAAGAAGGCCAATGCCGGAGTAGCCGGATCGTCCAGAAAGAAAGGCCGCCCAGTTATTTTTATTATAGGTGACTCTACGATAAAGAATGGAAAAGACGATGGCAGCAATCACCAATGGGGATGGGGACACTTCTTTACTGACTATGTTGATACAACAAAAGTATCGGTAGAAAACCATGCGCTGGGTGGGCGCAGTAGTCGCACGTTTATTACTGAAGGGCTTTGGAATAAAGTTCTTTCTGCATTAAAACCTGGTGATTATGTACTTATTCAGTTTGGCCATAATGATAGTGGATCTCTAAACATAGGGCGTGCCCGCGCTTCACTAAAAGGAAATGGCGATAACGATACCATTGTAATAATGGAGGCTACCGGAAAAAACGAAACCGTTCATTCTTTTGGTTGGTATATGCGTAAATATGCGAAAGATGTAAAAGCTAAAAAAGCAACCCCCATCTTATTATCACACATACCTCGCAATATGTTTACTACCAAAGATAGTGTAGCCGTTATCCGCAATAGTGACAGCTATGGACTTTGGACCAAAGAAGCTGCCACAATGGAGAAAGTTCCATATATTGATCTGAATAAGCTTGTAGCCGATAAGCTCGATAAAATGGGAAAAGATGCTATTCAGCCATTGTATTATGGTGATCATACTCATACTTCGAGAACCGGAGCAATACTAAATGCACAGACTGTTGCCGAAGGTATCAGTAGGCTGAAGAATTGTAAACTTAAAGCTGCTTTGAAGAAATAAAATTAAAATTTAGCAGAACACCTTAACTCTATAAAATCCCGGTACAAAGTCTCATCGTGCAATAGTTCTTACTATGTCGATTTACATAAAAACTACGGTAAAAGTAAAGCTGAAAAAGCTTTGTTTTTACCGTAGTTTTATAAAGAGAATGTACTATAAATACTTTTTTAGTGATCTCACTTTCAACACATCCTCTTTTTCTGTTTTCTTAGATTGCAGGATTTTGTATATTGTACATTTAAACAATGTATTTGTTTATAATAGGAATCTGCTTTAGAAGAGCTGTGCTGGCTAATGATAAAATAAGTACAGTTAATACTATGATAGGCACTGATAGTATAGGGTTTACAGACAATGTGTTTATTCCGAAATGACCAAGAAGGTAGATAAATAAAGGATGAAGTAGGTAAATGCCAAGTGTACACTCTGATATATTAGTGATTATTTTTTTTGTTTTATCACTAAATTTTATCTTAGATACCCTGTAATTAAAAAAGGTGAAAATACCGAGTGTTGCCATTGCTACATTGGGAGTTAGGTTGTCGTAGAGTAACTCTGTTGGGGTTCCTTTGATGTGTGAAACTATGGCAGATCCAAGTAAGGTTATAATAAAACCAGCTATCCCAACCATATAAATGTATGTTCTGGCTTTCTTATTTAAGTTAATCATCCGCTTGAAATAGTATCCGGCAATGAAATACCCTATAAAGCCTAAAGGTATAAGCATAGATGTTTCTGTGAAGAACTGTTCGTAAATCATTTCAGTAGATTCCAACTTTCCTAATTGGTAAATAAATAGAAAGGCTACGTATATGAATAGAAAGTACTTCACAACTTGTGCGTCACTAACTACTTTTCTTAGAATGGGAACTAAAATATACAGTCCGATAATCATCTTTAAAAACCACAAATGAGTAGTTCCTTCGCTTTCTAATAAACTATCTGTAATATTATTGATAAAATTATTCGAACCCGAAAAGATAAAGTTATAAAATAAGCTCCAAACAATAAACATAAGGACAAACCTTAGAATTTTCTTTTTGTATAAATCAGAAAGAGTTAGTTTATGAGAAGCGTCTAACAGAAAAACACCACTGATCATAACAAATGCAACAACAGAAAACCTAACTAGGCTTTCATAAAAATTAAAAGTCTGCCATTCAAAAGAGTGTACGTTAACTTTGTTCCAGTTATCGCCGGAAACGTGTATTGTAATTACTGATATTGCGGATAAAATGCGGAGCAAATCTAAAGAAAGATCTCTATTTTTCACTATTAATCAATATAGGATAATCGTTAGTTATACAAATAATGGTGGCGAAGATAAGCAAAAGTAAACTAATCTTCATTATTGATAGAGTAATTTTATATATCCTCTAAAAATAAATACCATATTTTTATTTGACGCGATTATAATTCGAGGATTTATATTTAAGTTTGCTTATATTAAAGAATTTGCGATTTATTCCAATTAATATAGAGGCTACTTTTATATATGTTGTAATAATTGTAAATGTAAGAATATGATCATTCAACGTTATTGATTCTACTTATGTTGAGCGTTCTGATGATTATTAAGAATCTAAAATACGGATTCAATATCTCCAATTGGCCTGCAATATTTGATAAGATATTTAGCATGTGCAAATAATGCGGCTTAGATATAAAGTATTTATACTTAATAAAGTCAAACTTATGAAGTAAATATTATCTTTGTTTTGAAATTGATTTGAATATCGTTCAATATTCTTGATGAAATGAATAAAATAAATAATGTATATAGATATGTGTGTTGTTCGTTATTCTTTGCAATTGGAATTAGTCAGATTATAGCTCAGGAGAATGAAACAGGCTTCATAAGTGATTCAATAACTCTTGAGAATAGATTTCCAACAGATCGCGAACCGGAACAATTTGCTCAATATCCGGGGGGAGATGTTGCATTGCTCAAGTTTATTAAAACGAACTTAAATTATCCGGAGCAATCAAGATCCTTTGGTAATCATGGGAAAGTCTATTTACGCTTCATCGTTTCAGAAAATGGAGAAGTGAAAGATCCCCGGATAATACGTTCTCCGCTTGATGTTTATTGCAACAAAGAGGCTCTTAGGATTATAAAGATAATGCCCAAATGGATCCCCGCCAGAACCAAAGGGGTGAATGTTCCTATGGAATTTGTAATTCCAATTGAATTTATCGCCCCAAAGAGAATAAAGTAGCTTTTGAATACTAAGAAATAATCATAAAGTGATTATGAAAAACATTTATATTTTGATCATCTCGGCAGTTATGTCTTTTGTTTCCAATAATGCAATGTCTCAGGAAAATGAAGATATGAGCCTTGAACTGAATTCTTTGTCCAATGAATCAGTAAGAGTTAATGTTGACATGGATGATGTTAACGACAAAATTACTCTCAAACTTAATTCCAAAGAAATGCTCTGTCTCAATGATTATAGAGGACTGGAAGAAGATATGAAGATTCTGGGTAATAAGTTTATTATCATTCAGTATAAAACCAGAGGTGGGAGTGGTGTTAAAATGATAAGAACGGCACTTGTATGTATCTCTAATGGCAAATTATGCAAAGCTTTAGATGTTTTGTCAACGGAGAGCTATGAATTTAAAGACACTTACGACAAAGCTACGGATTCTTTAAAATTGTATGATGAGAGCGGTTTATGTACATTAAGATTTGTTGATTTGCAAAATGATGGGCAGGGTTTTCTGTTGCATGCAATTCAATATGAAAAAGTAAAGTCTAAGTATAACAAAGAGAGTAATTACGAAAAATCGGATACAATAAAATTCTTCTTTGATGAGAAAAATGAAGTTTTCTATACAACCTATGTTAGATTGGAAGGAAGCTATAAAATTGATGGCGAGATGAACTCACGGAGGTTTTTTAAAGGGCAAAAGTACCCTTCTGTTGATTTAAAGAATAACCAATATATTTTCATTGACAAAGTTTGGTACAATAAGATGCGCGGCAACCATTTAGTCGAAATCCTGGGTTCTTGTAAATAGGTAATTTCAGCTTTATCTATATATGTGGCTGCAAACATATATAATCCAATACGGTAAACATATACAAGACTGTCTCTCATATACCTGTTTATAGAAATAAAGATTGCAGCCAACAAGTAAAGAATGAAACTTAATGATCCATAAGCTAAATTATGTAACTTTCAATCAGTGAATTAGCTTATTCTATTTAAAAATACTAAACCAAAGTATGTTTTGTTAAGGAATTTGCGGGCGTTCTGTTTTATCTCTAAATTGCGCCGTTTTTCAATAGGATATAATTAATTAAGTAAGAGGACTTATGGAGAAAATAGTCATAGTTGTAGTGATTTCTATTTTTGTAATCGGAATATTGTTAATGTTTTCATGAAATACCTATATCAATTTATTCATAGTTCTTATTTTTTTGATATATATTTGTAATCCATTGGTTGAGTTGAATAATTTTATTCCATTCAGCCAATGGATTTTTTATAATTGGTGAATTAATTATTTAACCATAAAGGTGTTAGTTTATGAATAAAGTGTATAAGTATTTGTTTTGTCTTTTATTGATGGGCATGGGAATAACTCAGGTAAGTGCTCAGCAAAAGGATAAACCGGCAGACCAGAAGGTTGCTGCCGATGAGAGAGGTTACATAGTAAAGGTGGGCGATGTTGCTCCCGATTTTGAAATGACTCTTACTGATGGTAAGAAAGTAAAGCTGTCTCAGTTCAGGGGAAAAGTGGTGATGTTGCAGTTCACTGCCAGCTGGTGCAGCGTTTGCCGAAAGGAGATGCCTTTTATTGAGAGTGATATCTGGCAGAAGAACAAAGATAATAACGAATTTGTGCTGATGGCTATTGATCGTGACGAACCGCTGAAAACTGTTCTTAGCTTTAAGGAGCAGACAAAGATTACTTATCCGCTGGGGTTAGATCCCAAAGCCAATATCTTTGCAAGGTATGCTGATCGTGAAGCTGGAATTACCCGCAATGTACTTATCGATAGAAATGGTAAGATTGTGAAGATGACTCGCTTGTATAATGAAGAAGAATTTGCCGAATTGGTGAAAGAAATTGAAAAAGAACTGAAAGCAAAATAAGCATTGAGAAGATAAAGCTGACTCTATAATAGCGCATAAAAGATTGCCTGGGTAAAGTGAAAACATTTTGCCCGGGCATTTCTATTTTAAGAAAAAAGAACCGGCAAACAGCTAAATAATAAGGCAAAAGCGCATAATGTAACGTAGAGAAAAACATTTGTTATATTGGATCTGAAAATGTAATGCAGAACAAAGTATGTGTGTTATAATATTGTTATTTGAAATCTGATAGTGAGGTATATTTGTAAAAAAACAAATAGCCTCATTAGAAATTTTAAATAGAAAAACTGTTATGAATACGCAATTTCAAAAAGTGTCGATGCTCGAAAAGATCGGCTATAGTTTGGGAGACTGTTCTGCCAACCTAGTGTTCCAAATGATGATGATTTATCAGACCAAATTTTATACGGATGTTTTTGGTCTTGAAGGTGCTATTGCCGGAACAGTAATGTTGGTTGCTCGGATTGCCGATGCTTTTGTTGACCCAACAGTGGGAATTCTGTCTGACCGGACAAAGACCCGTTTTGGAAAATTCCGTCCGTGGGTGTTATGGACTGCTTTACCTTTTATGGTATTCTATGTTCTTGCTTTCACCAATCCGGGCATTGAAGATAAGGCTTTAGTGGCGCTTTACGCAACAGTCTCTTATACCTTGCTGATGTCTGTCTATTCATTTAATAATACTCCTTATTCTTCATTAGGAGGAGTAATGACTAGTAATATCAGGGAGCGTACAAGCATAACATCTATTCGTTTTGTGGCAGCTACCATTGCACAGTTTGTTGTGCAGGGATTAACGCTTCCGCTTGTAAGAAAATTCTCTGAAGGAGGAGATATAGCGCATGGATGGTTCTGTACAATTAGTCTGTTTGCTGTTATCGGCTTTATCTTTTTAGTTATAACTTTCTTCTCTGCTCGTGAACGCATTACGCCTCCTGCCAGTCAGAAGACCAATATCAGACAAGATCTTAAAGATGTAGTGGCCAGTCTTCCGTGGCGCGCAATGTTCATTCTTACCTTATTCATTTTCATAACTTTGGCAATGTGGGGTAGTGCAATGAATTACTACTTTGAAAATTATGTAGATGCAAATGCTCTTTATGCTTTCCTTGGTAAAATGGGGTTAGTGGCAAAAACTTCTTCTAATGGTATTGGGCATACTATTCTGAATGCTTTTGGTCTTATAGTAAGTAGTCCCGATAAAGCCTATGAGGTAGGTTTTGGAGTATTTAATATGCTTGGAGCATTAGTGCAGTTCTTTGGCGTTATTTTCCTATCGGGCTATTTATCTAACCGTTACGGAAAAAAGAGTGTATTTATTGTCTGTTTAGCTTTGACAACCTTGTTTACAGCTCTTTTCTATTTCCCAGGAAAGGCAGATGTAGGAACTATGTTTTTATTGAACTTCCTGAAGAGTCTGGCTTATGCTCCAACTGTACCTTTGTTGTGGGCAATGATTGCCGATGTTGCCGATTATTCTGAATATGTAAACAACCGTCGTGCTACGGGACTTGTTTTTGCAGGTGTTGTATTTGCTTTGAAAGCCGGATTAGGTATTGGTGGAGCTATTCTGGGCTTCTTGCTTTCCGGATTTGGATACGTATCGGGAGCTGGCGTTAATCAAAGTAGCACTGCAATAAATGGAATAGTTCTTTCATCAAGTCTTATCCCTGCATGTACGTTCTTTGTAGCTGTTGTATCGCTTTATTTTTATCCCATTACAAAGAAGTATAATGAGAAAATGCAGCTGGAATTGCAGACAATCAGAAGTAAATCTAAAAATTAATTTATAACTTAATATCATGAAAATAAAATTCTTGACGTTTTTATTCATTATTGCAGCTGTTTCTATGAGTTGCAAAGGTTCTGAACCGGTAACCTATTCAGATTCAGCTTTAAAAGATATTGTAGGCAAATATTTCCTTATTGGAGCAGCGGTCAGTACCAGGCAGGTTGCCGGTCAGGATGTAAATGCTTTGCGACTTATTAAAAAGCATTTCAATTCTATTGTTGCCGAAAATTGCATGAAATCTGAAGTGATTCATCCTACAGAAGATACTTATAATTTCACTGATGCTGATGCATTGGTGAAGTTTGGAGAAGAAAATGGAATGAAAGTTATAGGACATTGTTTGATATGGCATTCGCAATTATCTCGCTGGTTTTGTGTAGATAAAAATGGAAATAATGTATCTCCGGAAGTGCTGAAAGAACGCATGAAAAATCATATTCATACAATTGTAGGCCGTTATAAAGGTCGGATAAAAGGTTGGGATGTGGTTAATGAGGCAATTGAATCAGATGGTTCCTGGCGCAAGACTAAGTTTTATGAGATTTTAGGTGAGGAGTATATTCCTCTGGCTTTTCAATATGCACATGAAGCTGATCCGGATGCAGAATTGCATTATAACGATTATGGCATGGATGCAAAAGGAAAACGTGACAAGGTTGTAGAGATGGTTAAGAAACTGAAGGCAAGAGGACTTCGTATTGATGCAGTGGGCATGCAGGGACACATGGGCATGGATTATCCTCGTTATGAAGATTTTGAAGAAAGTATCAATAGCTTTGCTAGTACTGGTGTGAAGGTTATGATTACAGAGTGGGATATGAGTGCTCTGCCTTCTGCATATACCGGAGCTAATATTGCTGATGTGTCGGCTTATAAGAAGGAACTGAATCCTTATCCTAACGGGTTGCCCGATTCTGTTTCTTTGGCATGGAATAATCGTATGGAGAAGTTTTTTAATCTGTTTATCAAGCATTCTGATGTTATTTCTCGCGTAACTGCATGGGGAGTAACTGACGGTGATTCATGGAAAAACGGATTTCCGGTAAGAGGAAGAACTGATTATCCATTGCTCTTTGACCGCAATTACAACCCTAAACCATTTATAAATAAGATTTTAAATAGCTCAAAATAAATAGTGATGAAGACAGTAAGATATTTAGTTGAAAATGATTATATGGCAGATCCTGCCGTACATGTGTTTAACGGTAGATTGTACATATATCCTTCCCATGACTGGGAATCAGGAATTCCGGAAAATGATAACGGCGATCATTTTGATATGAGAGATTATCATGTATTCTCTACAGACGATGTGATGAATGGAGAGATCAAAGATCATGGAATTGTGCTGAAGGTAGACGATATAGCATGGGCCGGACGTCAGCTTTGGGATTGTGATGTGGCATGTAAAGATGGGAAATATTACATGTACTTTCCGCTGAAGGATAAAAATGATATATTCCGTATTGGTGTAGCTGTGAGTAATTGTCCCGAAGGTCCTTTTATTCCTCAGCCGGATCCTATAAAAGGCAGTTACAGCATTGACCCTGCCATACTAGATGATGGCGATGGAAATTATTATATGTACTTTGGCGGTCTTTGGGGCGGACAGCTTCAACGCTATCGGGATAATAAAGCCTTGGAAAGTGCTTCTTTCCCGGCCGATGGCGAACCTGCTATTCCTTCACGGATTGTAAAATTGAGTAAGGATATGCTGGAGTTTGCCGAAGAGCCTAAGCCTGTTATTGTTCTTGATGAAACTGGTAAGCCATTGACTGCAGGCGATAACGAACGCAGGTTCTTTGAAGCTTCGTGGGTGCATAAATATAACGGGAAATACTATTTCTCCTATTCTACAGGTGACACTCATTTGTTATGCTATGCTATTGGTGATAATCCTTATGGACCTTTTGTTTACCAGGGAGTGATATTGCCTCCGGTAGTGGGATGGACTACTCACCATGCAATAGCCGAATACAAGGGAAAATGGTATTTGTTCCATCACGATTGCGTTCCTTCGGGTGGTCAGACATGGCTCCGTAGTCTGAAGGTTTGTGAACTGGAATATACAGAAGATGGGAAAATAAAAACGATCGCTGTTTAATCAATAAATTATAGATTTGGATGAATTGTTCTGGTAAAAAAGTACCCTAAAAATTTATGCGCGGGCAACTATATCATTTTTTTGTATTCTTACGGGGTGGTATAAAATTGCCCGCGCTTAATAATCAATTTATTATCTCCAAAAGTAAAATAGTAGGACGGAAAAATTGGCGGGCTTTTCTTGTTTCATGAATGTATTTTGAGTTAAAAAGTGTTTTATAGCTGATTTATAGTCTTTTATTTTTGTACTTTTTATGTTCACGAGCTGTTTCTGCAGCAAAAAGATTCTATATTTGAACAGCACGTTTACATTCGTTAACACAATGGCTTCCGCAAAATTAGGAATCGAAGTTTTCTGTATTACTTATCTCTAATTTACTGTTTAATACCTAAAATTTCTGACTTTGAAACTCCTTGCTGTCAGACTTTAAATGTCTTGTTACTTTTTAAAAACGTCAAGACTTATTCTTCAACATTACTTGAGACTTTCAAAGAAATCATTTGGCAACTATTCTTAATTGTCTTTTTTGAAAAATAATTGGTGAATCATTCAGATTTATTCTCCAATGATTTTTATTTATTGGAGAATGGTTTTTATTTATTGGCGAATAAAATCAAATAATTCAGCAATTTCTATGGTAGCGGGGTTGTATAAAAAACGAGAGTACCACATACTGTAATACCCTCGTTCTATTATTTAATACTTATCAGATTTGTTCAGCTTTATAGCCAGCCTTTTCAACCTGGCGGATAATCTCGGCAGCTTCTTTCTCTGTTTCTATAGTCAGAACTTTGTCTTTAGTGCTTACGTCTATTGACCATGCTTCCGGTTTTACTATTTCGTTGAGGCTTTTGCCAATAGTAGCAACGCAGCCACCACACACAGCACTGGTCTTGAATTTTAATGTTTTCATTTTTCTACTTTTTTTTATAAGTTATAGTTTATTTCTTCTCTTTTTCCTGAATGTCGGATACTAATACTGCTGTACATTTCACTTTATCGAAAGATTTAATCAGTTTCGCAGGAGTCGTTTTTTCTGCATCGTACTTAATCACCACAGTGCGTGATGGTACGTCTGTCTTTATCTCTTTTACTCCCTTTTCAAAACGAAGCATGTTAGTTATCTTTGCTTCGTGAAGTTCACAAACCATCTCTTCTACTTTAAGCGTAGCACTTTTAATATCTTTTGCTGAAACACTTGTAAATACGAAAAAGATCGCTACGATTGAAAGAAAAATTTTTGTTTTCATAATCTTATTTTTTTTATAATTATTCAGTCATTCTTGGTAAATTGAAACGTATTCCTACATAAAACTTGCTGCCGTGTTGCACAGGGCCCCATATCATTGTGGAATCAAAATTAGGTCCATAAGGATCATTGGCAGCAATGATTGGATTCTTCTGTGTAAAGCCCGTCAGATTCTCTGCTCCGGCATAGATGGAACCTAAGCGGAAGAAGCGGGTAATCTGTGCACTTAGCTGCGGATAACCTTTATAACGCTCACTCCATGATGCTGTTCCGTCTGCATTGCTGTAAGGTGATGGCATACGTCCGCCGCCGTTAAACTGAATAGTTGTGTCGAACTGCCATATTTTCAACGGTGTTTGATAAGAAGCCGTAATCAGTCCTTTGTATTTCCCGGTAAGCGGCTTTTCTTTTAATACTCCGTTGTAAGTAGTCTTCACATCTGTCATACGATAAGCTGCAGTGAGGGTAAAACCTTTGAAGAAAGGATAGGAGGCTTCCACCTGGAAGTTCTTTGCATACGATTTTCCGTCGAGATTATAAAAACTCACAGCGTGAGGATCTGTATCCATATCGGCAACCACTTGCTTAACAAAGTTGGTATAATAATACTCAGTGTTAATGTTCAGCGTCTTGCCGGCTATAGGCAGATAAAAAGAGGCGCTGGCTCCGTAGTTCCATGCTTCTTCCTGATTCAGATTATCGGCAATATTCACATTACGACTGCTTGCAAGAAGGTAATTGTTTTCGGCAAGCACATGGTTATTGCGATATCCTTTTCCGGCAGAAAGACGGAAGTTGACGTACTCATTCATATTATACTTGACGTGTGCACGCGGAGTAACAAAGAATCCGTACTGGCTGCTGTAATCGCCTCTAAGTCCGGCCATCAAAGTCCACTTTTCCGAAGGTGTATAAGTGTACTGAGCATAAGCTCCCGACACAGCTTCTTTTGTAAAATCACTCGATTTGCCCAAAGAAACATCGTGAGTAAGTCTGTAATCCTGATCATAAGAATCATAGTTGAAACTTAATCCTGTAGAAAGATTATGCTTCTTGGTGAAATCTGTCTCAAACAAAAGAGATGCATATCCGTTTTTCTGATTTACATCATAGAGCTTTCTTCCAAAGTAAGAATCCTGATTATGTACACTTCCCGAAAGAATCAATGCTATGCTACTGTTTCTTTTCGGATCGAGGATAAAGGCATTCTTTGCAAACAGTTCCACGCGGTCAGTATTAATCCCTATTCTATATGGATTGCTAACATCGCTCATCTGTTCGCTGGCTCTTTTCTCACTCAATCCCTTGATTCCTGCCTGAAGCATGTAGTTGCCATTGTGATACATCCAGCGATTCTGCAGATTGTATTGCTCCATAGTGGGAGAGTCATTGAATCCGTCGTGGTTATCATCCCGCTGAGTAGTTTCATTCTCATAATGAGCAAATACCATTGTGCTGAGGTTCTTGTTCAGCAATACGGAAGCATCACTGTTGGTTTCAATACGTCCCATAGAATTCCCGTATAGATTGGCCGAAACAATATCAGCAGTCTGTGGCTTTTTATACTCCACATTAATCTGTCCCGTGATTGCTTCGTATCCGTTCTTTACAGAACTGGTACCTTTGGACACCTGAATGCTCTGCATCCACGGTCCGGGAATGTATCCCAGTCCGTAAGGTGATGCAGCTCCGCGGAAGTTAGGTATATTCTCTGTCAGCATCTGCACGTAAGTACCCGACAAACCAAGCAATTTAATCTGTTTGGCACCTGTAGCTGCGTCACTGTATGATATATCTACCGAGGGATTTGTTTCAAAACTCTCACCCAGATTACAGCAAGCAGCCCGAAGCAACTCAGTAGAGGTGATGGTTTGTGAGTTCAGAATGCCGGTTCTTGATTGTACCAATCCTAGTTTCCTGCCGGTAACCTGAACTTCCTTTAACTCAATTCCAGGTTTGAGCTTCACTTCCAAAGGAAGTTTAGTAGCAGAAGAGATACTTAACGTTGCCGGCTCATAACCGATAAAGCTTACAATAAGTTCTTTACTGCCCTTTGCCGGCTTTATTTCAAATTTCCCGTTGACATCTGTTGTGGTTCCAACGGTACTGTTTTTCCACGCAACGGTTGCCCCAATTACATGTTCTCCATCTGTATCGGAGACTATTCCTGTAACGGACTGTTGCGCATAACTGCTCGTGGCCATTATAGCCAGGAGTAATGCGATATATATTTTCATTATTTCTGTGTATTTAAAGTTGATTTAATATCATAAACTCTTAACTGCCACAGTAAACCATGACAGCACGAAGCTGATAATTAAATCACTAATACACAAAAGAGGTTGAGGTAATGCCGCGAAGAATCGGGACCAGGCGGGAAGCCATAGTCGTCATTTAGTGCAACCTCAGGTTGAGATGGTTGATAAGAATATGGAGAAAAGACGTCTGCAACCAGATTCAGTATAGGAGTAACAGAGATAGAGGCGGAAGCCTTCTCGAAATTATCAATCTTTAGAATCGTGGTTTTGTGGCAGTCGTGACCTTTGCAACAGTCATGGCTTTTGCAACAAGCCATTTTCATCTCCTGCTTTTGCTGGCAGCAATAGCTTGTAAGCGGTACGCCTGCGCCTATATAGACGAATGCAAGTACCAGCGTATAGATGAATATGTTTTTTAGTTGTCTCATTGCAATCTGTGATATTGGTTGCAAATATAACAGATAATGCTTGATTTGGTTTTTCTTTTAACTTCTTTTATTTGATCCTGATTTCGTTTTCAAGAGGCTTTTCTCACCTGAATAACTGTTGGTAGTAGCTAAACATTATAGACTGCATTATTGTTGGGATATTCAATACTATAACAAAACTCCGTTGTCTGGATTTAATTTACATATAATCCAGACAACGGAATTTATTAGATATAACCAACATCATGTCATATCTTATTTCATAGGCTTGTTTTTCATTCTTGGAGTATGTTTCATCTTAGTAGAATCTTTCATCATCTTCATAGTTCCTTTTTTCATTTCCTTCTTTTCTACCAATGTCATACCGCATTTTGGACATTTTCCCGGTTTATTCATTACAACTTCAGGATGCATTGTACATGTATATTTCATAACATGATGCTTACTTGTTGTTGTGGTGGTAGTAGTCGTTGTAGTAGTGGTGGTCGTTTTCTTTTTATTTTGACCATATACACTATTAAAAGAAGAACAGGCAAAAACTAATCCTAAAACAAGAATCAACGAATAAATCTTTTTTGTTTTCATAATAATTTATTTTTGTTGTTAATCAATATCGGAAAGCAGATCATTAGACTTTTGTCTTGAAGAGGTCATAAAGATGAAATAACCCTCTTAAGTTTTTCTTTAACTTCTTTGGCAATATTTTCAAGACTTGAATTATCTATTGCCATCATAGAAGCAACAGGATCAACTGCAGCTACTTCTATTTCATCTTTAGCTAGTTCCTGAATAATCACATTACAAGGGAGCATAGTTCCAATTTTGTCTTCGCTTTGCAGCGCTTTATAGGCATATGAAGGATTACAAGCCCCTAAAATTTTATATCTTCTGAAATCTATATTCAGTTTTTCTTTCAGTTTTTCATGTAAATTGATTTCAGATAATACACCAAAGCCTTCACTTTTTAATGATTCGGTAACCTTGATTACCGCTTGATCAAAATTAATACTCAGTTTTTTGCTAATGTAATATTTCATTGCTTCATAATTAGGTTTCACATATAGATAACAATAACCTTAACTCCTTTGATTTAGAAACTTACAAACTTTAACGATATTGACATCTTAAAAGCTCCATTTAACATCTGGAGATTCATTGATGACTGAGAATTAGAGACATTCAAACTACATATCCATTCCTGGCATACTGCTAGTTTCTCTTGTCTTTGATTCATCCTGATTCATCATGCTTTGTTTACCTTCCAACTGTGCACTTGCATCAATAGAGAAAGCTCCATTGGTTACAATTTCTTCTCCAGATTTTAGTCCGCTAAGTACAACATATGCTCCCGAGAGCGAAGTACCAACCATGATCTCCCGCATCATAAAACTCGGAGTAGAAGTTCCGGGAACTTTAACATAAACAATGGAACGCTGCCCGGTCCATAATATAGCTGATTGCGGAATAACCAACTGATGTTTATATTGAGTCAAAGAAACTTTTAGATTTCCAGTAACAAACATTTCCGGCTTTAATTTGCTGTTGCTATTGTTTATTTCCACTCTTACTCCGGCAGTGCGTGTAAGAGGGTTGATTAGAGGATCTATAAAAGAGATAGTTCCGAAAAAATGCTTTCCAGGAATTGCCTGAAGAGTAAAATCAACCTTACTACCTTGTTTTAAGAATGGTAAATCGCCCTCGTAGGCCTGAAAGACAGCCCACACACGAGATAAATCAGCTATCTGGAAAAGCACCGTGCCCTGATTAATATAATCGCCTTGATTTACTTGTTTTGCAATAACTCTGCCATTTGTAGTTGCCTTTATCTCTATTGTTGAAGATACTTTTCCGGATTTTTCTATTGCTGCTATTTGTTGATTTGTGAGATTCCATAAACGTAATTTCTCGCGTGCAGCATCAAGTAAATAAGACTTTTGCTGAGAATCATTCATTCTGACTATTTCCAATAATTCCTGTTGTGCAGTATATAGTTCAGGAGAATATATTGAAGCAAGCGTTTGCCCTTTTCTTACAGATTCTCCGGTGTAATTTATCCAAAGACGTTCCACCCGACCGTTTACTGTGGCTGTTTGTGATTGTATCAGTCGTTCATCGGGCTGAATCTTTCCATAAAGACGCAAGTCCTTTACTGGATTTTCATTGCTAACAACTGATGTCTGCACATTAGCTAATGCCAAAGCTTCTTCGGACAACTGAACGACATTAGGATTAATAGCAACAGAGCTGTCTTCTGATGAGCCACTTTCCTTTAAAGGTATTAAATCCATACCGCAAATAGGGCACTTACCAGGTTTATCCATTTGGATTTGAGGATGCATAGAACAAGTCCAGATCGTGTGTTTATGTTCATTAACCTCTTTTTTTGCACTTTCCAGTTTGCCATTGTGATCGGAAGGATGGAAAAATAACCATCCTAAAGCTAGCCCGACTAATAGAATCAGTAGATACCGCAAAGAACTCTTTTTCAAAGTCTCATTGATCCATTTATTATATTGCTTTTCCATTTTATTTCTTATTTATAATCAGATCATTATTTGCTATTATTTTTTCAAATTCAGCAACAGCTGTATTGTATTCTGCTACAGCTTCTACCTGTTTTAAACTGTAGTTTAATAAATCCCGCTGTACCTGCAACACATCCGTTAAGCTTGCACTAGAGGTTGTAAACTCACGAAGGATTAATTCGAAAGTGGTTTGTGTCATTTTATACTGTTTTGCATAAAGAGCAATCTTACGTGAGGCATCGGCTATTCGCAGGTTTATAGCCACAAAGTTAGCCTGCAATTCATTCCGGGTATTTTGATATTCCAGTTCAGCAGATTGTTTCATTAATTTGCTGTCTTTAAGCTGAGCTTTGTACTTTTTCCTGTAAATGGGCAAAGTAAACTTAACCATAGGCATTATCATATCCATTCCATTCATACTGCTCATTGTATTCATATTATTCGGATCTACCGGATTTTTGCTATTAATCATGTACTCCAAACCAATTCCTATCATGGGATAGCCCATCTTCTTTACCATTTCTCCTTTAGCTTCATAAGAGGAACTTTCTGCTTTCCACATGGAAAGCATTGGATTTTGCTCTACGACTCTTTGCCATGCAACATCATTATTAACAATGAATGGTTTAATTAGCAGGGAGTCTGGCACAAATGTAGGGGTAGCAGACGCACGCCCCAATAAAGCATTAAATGCTGCCATAACTGTAGTAAACTGAGATTGCGTAGTTTCCAAAGTGTTTTCCAGTTCTGCCCTTTCTATCTGAATACGTAGCACATCGGACATACCTACACTGCTTCCACTCATTGATGAAGAGGGCATAGTTCCTCCCATGGATGCCGACTGACCAGAAGGTGTTGCCAAGGATGATGACACACTTCCCGATGAAGCACCTCCCATTCCAGACATTCCGTCACCTCCCTGAGTAGCCGGCATTGCCTGAGAAGTCGATGAAACAGCAGAAGATCCCGACGAGTAAGAAGATGAACCACTTGATTTTCCTTTAATGCCAGGAGATTTGTACCTATAAAGAGCAATCTCCTCCAATGATTTCAGTAGTTTAATATTCTCCCTTATATTAGTAAGTTTAGCCTGAATACTGTTTAATTGGTACCATTGAGCCTGAACATTGTAAATCACATCAAGACTGCTGACTCTGAATTTCTCGTAAGAGGCATTTGCCATCCATGACATCTCAGCTTTTGCAGCTTTCAAGGTTCCAAACCATGGAAACATCTGCATTAAATTCAGCGTTCCTATTTGCTTACCATTAACCAGCTCCATTGATTTTAGATAGAAACTAAATCCTAATTCAGGATCGGGTAGAGATCCTGCAGGGGCTATGCGCTGCAAGGAAGCCTGATAAGCCGCAAAATCTGCACGCACTTTCGGATTGTTCTTAGCAGCCTGTTCCACATAAACGGCAAGACTATCCTGTGCCCTGAGGTGGTTGGCGTTTGCTGCCAGTAACATGACTGCCAAGCAAATATATTTAAATCTTATAGTCCTTTTCATCTGATTGAATTGAATAGTTAGTTTCAAGTTGCTCGGGCAGTTGGTTATGCTTTACTGCATGTTCTCTCCACCAGCACTGAAGGACAGGTACCACAAACATAGTCATAGTTTGAATCAACATTCCACCAAATGTGGGAATAGCCATCGGTACCATTATATCAGAACCTTTTCCGGTAGAAGTGAGCACCGGCAACAAGGCAATCAAAGTAGCTGCCGTGGTCATTGAAGCAGCACGTACCCTTCTGAGGCCGGCCCTCACTACCGCTTCACGAATTTCATCTTTATTGGTTGGTTTCTCATCAAGAAACATCTGATGAATATAGGTTCCCATTAAAACTCCGTCGTTGGTAGCTATACCAAAGAGAGCAATGAATCCTACCCAAACAGCTACACTCAGATTAATGGTGTGCATCTGAAAAAGATCACGCATATTCATTCCTGCAATGCTAAAATTAAGGAACCACTCCTGTCCGTATAGCCAGATGAGAATAAATCCTCCGGCAAAGGCAACAAAGACCCCAGAAAAGTGAATGAATGATGCCGTTACTGACTTGAAGCGGAAATAGAGAATCAGCAATATCAGGATTAAACTGATTGGTATTACAATAAGCAATCTACTGGTTGCCCGGGCTTGTTGTTCATAGTTTCCGGCAAATTTATATGTTACCCCTTTAGGAAGCATTATCTTACCTTCTTTTATCTGGTTATCCAGTATTTTTTGTGCTTCATCTACTACATCGACTTCAGCCTTACTGGCCAATTTATCAAAGATAACATAACCTACAAGGAATGTATTTTCACTCTGTATCATCTGTGCCCCTTTAGCATAATTGATATCTGCCAGTTCATTCAGAGGCACTTGCACTCCATTAGAAGTCGGTATCAGTATCTGACCAAGTGATTGTGGATTGTCTCGCAGTTCCCGTGCATAACGTAACCGAATAGGAAAACGTTCGCGACCTTCCACGGAAGTAGTAAGTTTCATTCCACCCACAGCTGCACCAATAATCTCTTGCAGATCGGAAACCTTAACTCCATAACGGGCCATATTTTCTCTGTTCAGCTTTATTTCCAGATAAGGAGCACCTACAGCTCTGTCATAAAATACAGATGCCGGTAGTACTGAAGGAACCTCTTTCAAAGCTTGTTCCATCATCTTTCCCGCTTTCTCAATTGATTCCAGATCGGGACCATAAACTTTCAGTCCCATTGGCGCCCTCATTCCGGTGGAAAGCATTACTATATGGGTAGCAATGGGCTGGAGTTTCGGAGCAGAAGTGAGCCCGGGAAGATGTGTTACTCTAACAATCTCATCCCAAATATCATTTTTGTTTTTTATCTGTGGACGCCATTGGCGATAGTATTCTCCATATCTATAAGGAATCAGGCTGTCTTTGGGTATTACACGGAATTCTTTTTCCGGGTCGTACGTTTTACCTCCAATAAGCATGAATCGTTTTTTGTGATCTACTTTAAACCTTGCCCTCTGACCATTTTCATCCAACATATATTCCGGACGATAATTGATTGTATTCTCATACATCTGGATAGGAGCAGGGTCGAGAGCAGAGTTTACGCGTCCCCATTTACCTACAGCTAATTCTACTTCTGGAATTGTTTTTAATCGCCTATCTAGTTTCTCTATATTCTGAAGATTCTGTTCCACTCCGGAATGTGGCATACTGGTAGGCATCAACAGGAATGATCCTTCATCTAGGCTCGGCATAAATTCCTTTCCTATACCGGGAAATTTGGCGCTGGCACCACTCCAAAAAGATGTTTTTCGAAATGTGTTCCAACCTATAGTTTCAAAACCTTTAGCTACAAAGCCGAATGTCTTATCAAATCCCAGCCAAATCACTATGCCAAACAATAAAGTAAAGACAGGAATAGCAATAAACTTCAATCTGTTAGCCAGACACCAGCGAAGAATCCTTTCATAGTGAATAACCAACGACCATAACAAGGCTAATATAGCTGCTACTATGCCTGCCACGAAAAACATATTAAGCAGAATTCCGTTTTGAGGCCCCAATGGCAGCCATTCTGATGATAAGATATAGACAGCAGTTATCAGTGTTATCCCTATATTTATATAATTGGGGTAATGCTCTTTACATGGTTCCCATTTATAAGCCAGCAGATTATTTATTCCTATGGCAGTTAAAGCAAGCGCAGGTATTACACCACTAAAGGCAAACAAGAATATACCCATTGCTATTAGCAGAATGTTTGCCACTTTGCGGATGCCTCGCCTAGGTATATTCAGCGAAAATATCCAATAGGCTAATGTGGGAAGCAAAACTAAACCTAGAATAAAGGCTGAAGCTAAAGCAAATGTTTTGGTATAAGCCAGCGGATGAAACATTTTACCTTCCTGTGCCTGCATGGCAAACACCGGAATAAAGCTTATAATGGTAGTAAGCATTGCAGTGCTGATTGCTCCGGAAACTTCCGTTACAGAATTATAAATGAGAGTTACAAGATATTCTCCATGAGCTTTTCCTCTATTCTCGGGGAAGTCAAGGTGACGGACTACGTTTTCCATGAATACGACTCCCACATCTACCATTACACCAATGGCAATGGCGATTCCCGATAGAGCCACAATATTAGCCTCAACTCCTACATATCGCATGATGATGAAAGTACTTAGCACGGCAAGTGGCAATATACCCGCTATTACTATGGAAGCACGCAAATTCACAATCAATACAATAACCACAATGATACAAATTAAAATTTCGTGCGTCAAAGCACTTTCCAGTGTGCCGATTGTCTCTTTTATAAGTTGGGTACGATCATAGAACGGAACAATGGTTACTTTGGAAACCCTCCCGTCGGGCAATACTTTTTGAGGCATTCCGGCTGCAGTCTCTTTAATTTTATCTTTGACATTATTAATAACCTCCATCGGATTTGAACCGTATCTTGCAACAACAACAGCACCAACTGCTTCCATGCCCTCTTTATCCAGCCCTCCGCGACGGGTTGCCGGACCGTAATTTACCGTTGCAACATCTTTTATCCTGACAGGAACATTGTTTCGTGAAGTAATTGCAGCATTCTCAAGATCGGCAAGGTTTTTAATATAACCCAATCCACGAATAAGGTATTCCACTTTATTAATCTCTATAGTCTCGGCTCCGATATCGAGATTACTCTTTTTAACCGCTTCCATTACATCCATCACTGACACTCCGAAAGAACGCATTGCATCGGGATTCAGATCTACCTGAAACTCCTTCACATATCCACCAACAGATGCAACTTCTGAAACACCTTCAGCACTGGACAATGAATATTTCACATAATAATCCTGAATGGTTCGTAACTCTTGCGGATCCCAACCGCCGGTAGGTTTCCCTGTCTTGGGATCCCTTCCTTCCAGTGTGTACCAAAAGATTTGTCCCAATGCAGTGGCATCAGGTCCTAGAGATGGTTGAACACCTTCGGGTAAAGTTCCTGAAGGTAATGAATTTAGCTTTTCAAGTATTCGGGAGCGGCTCCAATAAAATTCTACGTTATCATTAAAAATAATGTAGATAAAGGACATTCCGAACATGGAAGTGCTGCGTATGGTTTTAACTCCGGGAATGCCAAGCAGAGATGTTGTTAATGGATAAGTAATCTGGTCCTGAATATCTTTGGGTGATCTCCCCATCCATTCAGTGGCAATAATCTGTTGGTTATCGCCTACATCAGGAATGGCATCAACAGCTACAGGGTCACGCGGAAGTAAACCGCCGTGCCAGTTAAACGGAGCAGTAGCCAGTCCCCAAACAATAATGACAATTAATAAAATGGATGTGACAAGCCTGTTTTCAAGAAAATACTTTATGATTCTTGTCAGCATATGTCTTTTGTTTTTTTCTTTAATATTGAGTATCAATACTAAAGAAAAAAACAAATGCATTGTTGTTATTGTTTAAAAAGCAAATGGAATAACTTATAGAGTAAACAAATATACGTCATCTGTAAAAACACGAAGTAAAAACATCCGGCTATTTTTTGTAACCGGATGTTGGTAAATGCCTGATTCTAGATCCTGAAAACCATTGAGCAATTTCTTTGCGGTTATTCGCCAATAAATACAAAGCATTCTCCAATAAACAAGAATCATTGGAGAATAAATCTGAATGATACACCAATGAAAAGCAATCACCAATGATTTTTCATCTATTGCTTTTCCAGGAACCGAGAGCTTGTAGTGTTATACTTTATTTGATCTTGATTTCGTTTTCAAGAGGCTTTCCGTCTATAAAATCTTTTATATTCTGAAGGGTGGTATGAGCAATATTGTTCAATGCTTCTTGCGTGAAGAATGCCTGGTGAGAGGTTACTATAACATTATTAAATGAGAGTAATCGGGCCAGTACATCATCGTCAATAATCTTGTCCGACTTATCCTCGTAGAAATAATCTCCTTCTTCCTCGTATACATCTAGTCCGGCTGCACCAATCTTTTTATTCTTCAACCCTTCAATCAGCGCGTTGGTATGAATCAATTGTCCGCGCCCGGTATTGATAAGCATCACCCCATCTTTCATTTTGCTTATAGAGTAGTCATTGATGAGGTATTTTGTTTCGTCTGTTAGCGGACAATGAAGAGAGATAATATCTGAACTATGGTAAAGTTCATCCAAAGTGGCATATACCACCTGATTCTCTCTGGCAAAGTTATAATCGGGATAAGGGTCGTAAGCAAGAATGTTCATACCAAAGCCTTTCAGTATGTGGATCAGAATTTTAGCTATTTTCCCTGTTCCGATAATACCGGCTGTTTTTCCGTGCATATCAAATCCCATTAAACCGTTAAGAGCAAAATTTCCATCACGAGTGCGCAGGTACGCCCGGTGTGTTTTTCTGTTCAGTGCCATCATCAATGCAACAGCATGCTCTGCCACTGCGTAAGGAGAGTAAGCCGGTACACGTACCACTGTCATTTTCCCATGTGCAGTGGCAAGATCTACGTTATTAAAACCGGCACATCGCAAAGCCAATAACTTTACTCCGTACTGAGCCATTGCATCAATAATCTCGGTATCGGCAATATCATTTACAAAGATGCACACTGCATCGGCATCCTTGGTCAGGATTACATTGTTTTTGTTGAGATGTCCCTTAAAGTATTTAATCTCGTAATTGAACGCTTCGTTAGCCTGGTTAAAAGAAGCTTCGTCATAAGGTTTAGTATCGAAAAAAGCAATAGTGTATTTTTTCATGTTTATCTATATTGTTAGGTTTAATAAACAAGTAGTAGCGATGAATGTTTAATCTCATCGCTTTTCTCTTAAAGGTATAACTCTATTGCAAATATACTTTTTTTTGAGTTATAATGATCTATCTTTCAGAAATGCATTAAACTCTTTTTTGTAACTGTCACTGACAGGGATATATGTTTTGCCAAACACAATGCGATTACGGTCTATTATCTTGATCTTGTCTACCTGCACAATGAAGGAACGGTGTACCCGCATAAATCGTCCCGAAGGAAGAAGCTCTTCCATTGATTTGATACTCATTAGTGACAGCAATGGTTTGGAATCGTCGTCGGTGCAGATTTTAATATAGTCTTTCAATCCTTCAATATAGAGGATGTTATCGAGCTTAATCTGAACCAGCTTATAGTCGCTTTTAACAAAGATACTGTCTATCTCTTCTTTTGCTGCCGGAGCGGCGGGCGTAGCCTGAGACGCATTTTCCGATACCAGAACAGGTGCTGACGGACGGCGGACTATTTCAAACCATCGCAAGGCTTTGTTGGCTGCCTGTAAGAAATCAAGGTAACTGATGGGTTTAAGCAAATAGTCGAGAGCATTGACTTTGTAACTGTCTAAAGCATATTGGTTGAAGGCTGTGGTGAAAATAATGCGCGCCTTTTCACTTATCATTCTGGAAAAATCCAGTCCGTTTAGACCGTGCATCTGAATATCGAGAAAAATGAGATCTACCTCACTACTCTGAATTTCATTCATTGCCTGTAATGCACCCAGATACTTTCCTGTTAATTTAAGAAAAGGAGTTTTCAGCACATAACTTTCCAATAAATCGAGTGCCAAAGGTTCATCGTCAATAATACAGCAGTTTAGAGTCATAGCTTTGTTTTTTAGTTTGTTATATTATTATCCGTTATTTATAACCAATTTGGAAACATATATATTGTCTTTTATTTCCTTTTGCCAGGTATAGTGGTTGGGATATAATAGATCAAGTCTTTTTTGTAACGATTCTAATCCGATGCCGGATCCACTCTTATCATTTTCATTCTTTGGGAAATAACTATTACTGATCTGGCATTCTATTGTACCATTCTCATGCTCCTCAAGCTGGATATTGATAAAAGAAGGAAAGCTATAGCTAATTCCATGCTTAAAAGCATTCTCAATAAGGGTAATGAAAAGCAAAGGAGCTATTTTTGTTGGGCTGTTCTGAGGTATATTGAAGTTTACATCGATCTTAACATTGTCTGAAATACGAATTTTCATAAGTTCAATATAGTTCTTCATGAACTCAGTTTCTTTTGCAAGAAGCACAAAAGTTTGATTGTTATCATATAGCACGTATCGCAATAGTTTGCTTAAATCGTGTACAGCCTGCTGAGCCTTGTCAGGAGAAAATGCTATTAATGCATAAATATTATTCAGTGTGTTTAATAAAAAATGAGGATTCAGTTGATTCTTCAGATTTCTCAGCTCAGCTTCAGCCATACTCTTTTCAGCTTCGCGACGCGCAGTTTCCATATCTGTCCAGCGATAACTTACCCTGATGGAAACACATAACCCCACTGTCAGGATTAGTGATAAAAAATCACGGAAAAAGAAAATATTTTTGTGGTGGAAATTCCCTTTTATTTCTTCCATATGAGGGTCTGGTGGCATTGGAGGCATTTGAACTGATTGCCTGGAAGAAGCCGGAAGCGCCGATGTAGGACCTGATTGAGTTGCATACCCCGGCTTTGCTGATGGTATAGACGAGGTCGTTGTTGATACTTTTATTGAATCGGGCATTTGGGGCCTATATTCAGAAGAATATATAGGCTTTGGTGGAAAGTTTATCTGTTGCCAGAAATGTAAACCAAGGCTTACTGCCGTTACAAATATAATATTGATTATGATAAAGCGTTTAAGCTGCTGACGAAAAAAGTAATGAGGTATTAAATAGAAATAGTTCGCATAGAACACCACAAAAAAGGAGATAGGTACCATTGAATGCCGAAGATAGTCTATCCAGTTTATAGTATTGGTTCCCTGTTTATTCATAAAGAAAAAGGGAAAACTAAACATTAAGCCCCAGCCTATCAGGTGGATAAGCAGTTCAAGGAGACGGGCATTTTTTTGTTGTTGCTTCATAATTGTTGCAAATATAATAAATTGAAGTCGGGATGAAACTTTTCTATGTAATTATTCATACCGTATAGCTTCAATAGGATCAAGATCTGCGGCTTTCTTTGCCGGATACCAGCCAAAGAATACTCCTGTGATAGAACAAACTCCAAAGGAGAGGAATACGCTCCATGGTTGAATATAGATAGGCCATTTAGCAATGAGTTTTACTCCAAATGAGGCTCCAACGCCAAGTATTACACCAATAATACCCCCAGTGATACTTATTAGAATAGCTTCAATAAGGAACTGACTCAGAATATCTATACCTCTGGCGCCAACGCTCATTCGTAAACCAATTTCACGGGTGCGCTCTGTAACGCTGACGTACATAATATTCATAATACCAATACCACCTACAAGTAATGAAATACCGGCTATACAGGCTAAAAGAATTGTCATAAGGTCAGTGGTGGAACTCAGCATAGTGCTGAGTTCCTGCTGACTGCGGACATCAAAATCGTCTTTGTCTGCATCTTTGAGTTTGTGATTGTGACGGAGTGTTGTTGTAATTTCATCTGTTGCTTTGTCTGTCATGTCTTCGGTCTGGGCAGAACAATAAATCTCCTGTAAGTGTGTTATGGCCAATATTCTTTTTTGTATGGTGGTATATGGAGACAGTACTACGGCATCCTGATCCTGTCCCATACTGTTGTATCCTTTACTTTTCAAGACTCCGATCACTTTAAACGGAATCTTATTGAAACGGATTACTTTTCCTACCGGGTCTTCTCCTCCGGTAAATAGATTATCCACAATTGTTTTTCCTATCAGGCATACTTTTGCAGAAGCAATTACATCCTGATCGGAAAAGCTTTCGCCACTCTCTACTGATAACTGACGAATGTTCAGGTATTCCGGTGAAACACCATAAATGGAACTTGGATAGTTGTTGGTTCCGTAAATAAGTTGTCCGCTGCTATTCACCACAGGAGAAACGGCAGCAAGGTATTTACTGTTGTCGCGCAAGGATTTGTAATCTTCAAGTTTCAGTGTTTCCATGTCACTTGCTCCCATACGTACTCCTCCGCTTTCCATATTTCCCGGATGAATCATTATCATGTTACTTCCCATCTCGGAAATCTGGCTCTGAATGCTTTTTTTTGAGCCTTGTCCAATGGCAAGCATAGTGATAACTGATGCCACACCTATTATAATTCCAAGCATGGTGAGGAACGTTCTGAACTTATTATTGTCCAGAGCCCTAAGTGCTATCTTAAATAAATTTGTTCCGTTCATTTTTTATTCTTTTTCAATGGGCAAAGCATCCAGCGCTTCTTTGGCAGATAATATATGCTCATTTATTTTATCCTCCACAACACGACCGTCTCTTAAAATAATGTTACGGCTGCAATATTGTGCAATTTCAGGATTATGAGTAACGAAAATAATAGTTCTTCCTGCTGCGTGAAGTTGCTGAAAAAGTACTAAAATATCGAATGATGTGCGTGTGTCCAGATTACCGGTAGCTTCATCGGCAAGGATAATCACCGGGTCGTTTACCAGTGCACGGGCAATGGCTACTCTCTGCATCTGTCCACCGGACATCTGATTGCTTTTGTGCATCAGCCGGTCGCCTAGTCCTACTTTGATAAGAGCCTCTATGGCTTTCTCTTTTCTTTTGGTTGCCGATATACTTGCATTATACATCAATGGTAATTCTACGTTTTCTATGGCAGTTGTTTTGGGTAGCAGGTTATAGCTTTGAAATACAAAACCAATCTTGCGATTACGTAGTATAGCCCGTTCAGCCTTTTCCATATCACGCACTTTTACTCCATCCAGGTAATATTCTCCTGATGTGGGAGTATCAAGACAACCCAATAGATTCAGAAGTGTAGACTTGCCGGAGCCACTGGTTCCCATGATGGTAACAAACTCACCTTCGGTGATGGAAAACGACACGCCCCGTAGGGCATGTACCGTTTCCTCTCCGACAATGAATTGTCGCTTGATGTTGGTTAGGTTTATAATTGATTTGCTGGTCATTGCTATTTTGTTTTATTTGCTCCCGGGCGTTTTGGCATGAACGGAGAACTTTCGCTGTCTTTTTGTTTGTCTCCCTGAGTAGCTTGAGCCGAATCCTTGCTTTGTCCGGGCATTTGTCCTGATGTAGCGTCTACGATAATCTCTTGTCCGGCTGAAATGCCCGATACGATTTCTGTCAGAGTACCATTTGTTATTCCTATTACTACAGGTATTGCTGTGAATGTTTTACCTTCTCGTTTCCACAAGATTTTGTGAGTGTCATCCACCTTGATTCCTGCTGCTTTGACTACTTTATCTTCTGCCCCAATTAATTCCTCAGGATTAAAGCGCAAGGCTTTTGATGGTACGCTCAGCACACCATTCTTCTCCAATGTATAAATTGTGATATTGGCTGTGAGACCCGGTTTAAGTTTTAGGTCAGGATTTGGTGCATTGATCACTACCTGATAAGTAACTACATTGTTTGTGGTAGTTGCTTCCTGACGAACTTCTGTAACTTCACCCTCAAATGTGTCATTAGGATAGGCGTCAACAGTAAAGCTTACACGTTGTCCCTTTTTTACATTACCTATATCAGCTTCGTCTACGTTAGCAATAACTTTCATTTTCTTCAGGTCATTGGCAATGATAAAAAGAGTCGGTGTACTAAAGCTTGCAGCAACTGTTTGTCCAGCTTCTACCGAACGGGAAAGAACCACTCCGTCAATAGGAGAGGTAATAGTGGCATATCCTAGGTTTGTCTGAGCTTTGTGCAGATCATTCTTACTTATATCATACGAATTTTTTGCTTTTTGATAATTGTAATAAGCCGTTTCATAATCACTGTCACTAACTAAATTCTTTGTATGGAGTGCTTTTGTACGATTATAGTTTTTTAGTTGATAATCATATTCCGTTTTACACGAAGCCATGCTGCTTTTCTTTGAAGCAAGTTCTGTGAGCAATACAGTTTTATCCAATTCTGCAAGAAGCTGACCTTTTTTTACTACGGAGTTATAATCAACAAATAGTTTACTTACAATACCTGAAACCTGAGTACCAACCTCAACCGAAGTAATTGCATTGACTGTTCCTGTAGCGGTAACCATGTTGCTGATGTTCCCGTTTGAAACTTTTGCTGTTTCAAAGGCAACTTTATTTTGAGGAGCAGGTCCCCATAGCATCCATGTGGCAATTCCTACGACAAGGATACCGATAACAGATACAATGCTTATTTTCTTTTTCTTATTCATAGTGTAATCTTTTAATTTTTCAGTGCAATTTGCTCTCCTTGGTAGAACTTCAATAGCTGAATGTTGAGGATAGCCATATATTTTGCTTGTAATACTTCTTGTTGCGCACTTAGCAGACTATTCTTTTCAGTAAGCAATTCCACTGTGTTTTTCATTCCAAGATTAAATTGCTCATCTATCAGTTCGTAGCTGATTTTTGTTGATTGAAGTTTTTCAACTGCTGCTTTAAAGCGATTCTGAGAAGAGACTGCATCAAGATAGATTGTTTCGATTGTTTTAAACAGAGTTTTTTGCTCATTTAGTTCACTCAGTTCACTATCCAGTACTTGAAGTTTTGCTTTCTGAACAGCACTCTTCGTTTTTCTGTTATTGAAGATTGGCACACTGACTGAAAGACCTAGAGAATTATTCCATCCATTTTTTACCTGCTGCCCAAAAGTAAAGTCGGTTCCTGTTGTGTGACTGGTACCTATTCCCGCTGTAAGACTTACTGTTGGCATGTATCCTGATTTAGCAATTGATACATCCATATTTGCCGATTGAGTAGTGAGTTTACTACTTCTAATTTCGGGCATGATTGTTAAAGCTGTGCTATATACATCCATTTTATTAGGTAGAGCAATTATTACTGAACCATCATTTAATGAAGGAAGCTCAAGATCCATTTCTTCGTCTCCGCTTAGCTCCAGTAATTGTTTAAGTTGTAACTTGTAATCTTTTAACGTATTTTCAGCAACAACTAATTGATACTTATCAGTGCTATACTGAGATTCAAGTTGGGCAACATCACTTTTTGATTTAGCGCCGGCCTTTAATAATTCTTTAGCACGATTAAGCTGAGCCAGCGAAAGTTCCACTGTACTCTTATTGGTTTTTACAGATTCATATGCATATAAGATTTGTACATAGTCCTGTAAAAGAGCAATCTGAATGTTATTCTCAGCCTGACTGATAGATAATTCCTTTATACTGTTCAGTATAGTGGACTGTTCGATAGCTTTAGTGCGTTTGCCACCATCATAAACAGTTAAGTCAGAATTAAAACCATAATTCCCGTTGTAACTGTTACGCGCTGAACCTTCTGCATTGTTCAATGGGCGACTTACGTAATTTTGACTAGCAGAAAAGGAGAGGCTTGGAAACATGGCAGCCTTTGCTGTTTTAGTATCTTCCTGACTTTCCTGAAGGGTAATTTTACTCTTCTTAATTTGAATGTTTTGCTTCATTGCATAATCAATGCAAGTTGCCAGGTCCCACTTTTTAGGTTGTTCCTGAGACCATCCCAGGTGTGTGATGAGCAATAAAAGCAAGATCATTATTTTTCGGCAGCTTTTCATACATTACTTTTCGTTGATAATATTGCAAAAGTATGTGCTGGTATGGAGAAATAAAATAAAAATATATGAATCAGATAATTATGTCGACAGATGTTTTGTTTTTATCGATTATTTACTTTTCTTTGTTGTGTTAAATATCTAAAGTTATGCTTAAAAGAAATATTATTGTACGCATATATTACTTCTATGCTGAGGGCTTTCGTTCCATGACTTTAGGCAAAACCTTATGGGCGATTATCCTTATCAAGCTTTTTATAATGTTTTTTATTTTGAAGCTATTTTTCTTTCCCAACTTTCTTGGGAAGCAAAAAACGGAAGTGCAAAAACAAGATTATGTAGGGAATGAATTAATTAATAGAGCTAATCCTAATAAATAATTATATGTTAGAAAGTATAGATCCTTCTTTAATTGATTGGTCAAGAGCACAGTTTGCTCTCACTGCAATGTATCACTGGCTTTTTGTTCCCCTTACGCTGGGACTGGCCTTGATTATGGCTATCATGGAAACCTTGTATTACAAAACAGGTAAGGAATTCTGGAAGAAAACAGCTAAATTCTGGATGAAGCTGTTTGGTATTAATTTTGCGATTGGAATAGCAACCGGAATTATCCTGGAATTTGAATTTGGAACCAACTGGAGTAACTACTCTTGGTTTGTAGGCGATATATTCGGAGCTCCGCTGGCTATTGAGGGTATTCTGGCTTTCTTTATGGAATCTACCTTTATCGCTGTTATGTTCTTTGGGTGGAACAAAGTAGGCAAAGGTTTTCATCTGGCTTCAACATGGCTTACCGGAATTGGAGCCACTTTTTCTGCCTGGTGGATTCTGGTAGCTAATGCATGGATGCAGAATCCTATAGGAATGGAATTTAATCCGGATACGGTTCGCAACGAGATGATGGATTTCTTTGCTGTCGCTTTTTCTCCCGTAGCTTTAAGCAAGTTTCTTCACAGTGTACTCTCCGGCTGGATATTGGGAGCAATATTAGTAGTAGGGATAAGTGCATGGTTCTTGCTTAAAAAGCGTGATCGTGAATTTGCAATAGCCAGTATGAAGATTGGTGCCATTGTAGGTCTGGTATCTTCTTTACTTGTTGCCTGGACTGGCGATAGTTCTGCTTACCTGGTGGCGCAGACACAACCAATGAAACTTGCCGCCATGGAAGGTTATTATAACGGACAGCAAGGTGCTCCTTTAGAGGCGGTAGGCTTTCTTAATCCAGATAAAAAATCGTATAATGATAATATCTATCCTTTTATTGTTGATATAAAAATGCCCAGGCTGCTCTCTTTTCTGGCTACGCGCAATTTGAATGGTTACGTTCCGGGGATTAAGAATATAATTGATGGCGGATATAAATTAAAAGATGGAACAATAGCTCTACCTGCTTCTGATAAGATTGCAATGGGGAAAACCGCAATTTCGGCCTTGTCTGCTTATAGGGCTGCAATGAAAGCAGGAAACAGGAACGATGCAATGTTTTGCCGTGAAATATTAAAGAGCAATATACAATATCTCGGTTATGGATACATAAAGGATGTAAATGATCTGATTCCAAATGTACCGCTAACTTTTTATGCTTTTCGTATCATGGTTATATTAGGAGGTTATTTTATTTTATTCTTTGCCGTGGTTCTATTTATGGCATACAAAAAGAATCTTGCAGAGATGAAATGGATGCACTGGGTTGCTATGCTCACCATTCCTTTGGGATACATTGCCGGACAAGCAGGATGGGTGGTTGCTGAGGTGGGCCGCCAGCCATGGGCAATACAGGATATGCTTCCTATATCAGCCTCAATCTCTAAACTTGATGTTGGTTCGGTGCAGACCACTTTCTTTATCTTCCTGCTACTCTTTACAGTAATGTTAATAGCGGAAATCCGTATTATGCTGAGAGAAATAAAAAAAGGTCCGGAGGCCTGAGAAAAACAATATAAATTGATTATTTAATTCGTCATTATTATGAATACAACATATATATTATTGCAGCAATACTGGTGGTTTATTATTTCCTTATTGGGAGGATTACTGGTCTTTCTATTGTTTGTTCAAGGGGGAAATTCACTACTCTTTTCTGTTGCCCGTACCGATGAGCAACGCAAGATGCTTGTAAACTCCACCGGACGAAAATGGGAGTTCACCTTTACCACGCTGGTTACTTTTGGAGGAGCCTTTTTTGCTTCGTTTCCTTTGTTCTACAGTACTAGCTTCGGTGGTGCTTACTGGCTGTGGATGATTATTCTTTTCACCTTTATCCTGCAGGCTGTGTCTTATGAGTTTCAGTCCAAGGCCGGAAACTTACTCGGTAAAAAGACTTATCAGACTTTTTTGGTGATAAATGGAGTAGTGGGACCAGTTCTTCTGGGTGGAGCCGTAGCTACTTTCTTTACCGGATCTAATTTTTATATAAATAAAGATAATATTACAGACCAACTGATGCCGGTTATTTCCTCCTGGGTCAATGGCTCTAACGGACTGGATGCGCTGCTGAATATCTGGAATGTAATTCTTGGTTTGGCTGTATTCTTCCTTGCCCGTGTTCTTGGTTTGCTTTATTTTACAAATAATATTGATGACGATGAGTTACAACCAAGGTTTCGTAAGGCATTACTGCCTAATGCCGTTTTGTTCCTGATTTTCTTCCTTGCTTTCGTGGTGCGTTGTTTACTGGCTGATGGTTTTGCCGTTAATCCACAAACCCGGCAGATTGTGATGGAACATTATAAGTATCTGAATAACTTTATTGAAATGCCAGTGGTACTTGTTCTTTTCCTTGTGGGTGTTGTATTGGTACTTTTGGGAATTGGGAAGACTATCTTTAAAAGTAGATTTAAAAATGGGATCTGGTTTGCAGGAAGCGGAACTGTTTTAACTGTTCTGTCTCTATTCTTGTGTGCCGGATTGAATAATACCGCTTATTATCCTTCTACAGCTGATCTGCAGAGCTCGCTCACAATAGGCAATAGCTGTTCCAGTCTCTTTACACTTAAGACAATGGCTTTTGTTACTATCCTAATTCCATTTGTTGTGGCTTATATTTTCTATGCATGGCGCGCACTTGACAAAAAGAAAATTGATTCGAAGGAAATGGAAGAGGAGGGACACTCTTATTGATATTGTTTCAATTGTATATTGAATATAGTGATTACAAATAGTGACTTTGAGTTTAGAGCAAAAAAAAAGGAGTCACGCCTGACTCC
>Ga0183095_10658_pt1 | contig 76345 bp, 60 predicted proteins | sample BioMet4_FD_130346 | JGI IMG/M metagenome (GOLD analysis project Ga0183095, IMG submission 130346) | Microbial communities from bioreactor (seeded with sewage sludge) at LBNL, California, USA - Biofuel metagenome 4 (v2) (version 3) | ecosystem: Engineered > Bioreactor > Anaerobic > Unclassified ... | reverse complement strand
TACCCAACGATTTTCAGGATTCAGTTCGCGTTGAAGAGGAGTCTTAAATTCCTCTATACTGAGTTGATTTGTGCTTTCGTATTTTATCATGTCTGCAAGCTTTATGCATCAAATATAATCTTTTTCGCGCAAATAAAAAAGCAAAAATGGTGAACATACACCCACTATTACACTAATTGATAAGACTCTTGTTTTTCCTTTTATATAATCTAAAGTTTCATGCTGATTTTCTTTTATACTTATTGGAGAAAAAGATGGTTCTAAGGATACTTCTTTATTGTTAAATATTCCTACTATTGTAGTCATAAGATAAAATTCATTATCTTTTTTTGTTCCATTAAAAATATGGGAGAATTTTAGAATACCTTTTTCATTTTTCAGACATAGAATTATATTTTTTCCAGTATCATAGGTTACATTATTCTCTTTTGGAATTTTAATTAGAAGTCTACATTTATTCTCCATTCAAAAAAATGAATCTTTGAAAACATAATAGTCTTTATGATCTTTTTCGTGAAACAAAGTATTCATTAGATTATATTTGTTATCCAACAATTTGTTTAATCCACCCTTTGCATTTAGGTAAACATCTTTACCCGTAATAAATGCTTGAGAAAAAGACGAATTTTCTTCTTTTTCATTAGCTACACCTATATTACCTGGCTTATGAATGCCAATTTGATTGCCACAATAACCTGCAATATTAGCTACTGTTTGTCTATTGGATATATTGTCCATTGCTAGTGAACTGAGAGGAACATTCCCATTATTTGTGCGGACAAGTACCCTGTTTGAGTTATCTCTCCCAGGTATGAAATGAACTGTTAAATCAAAAAGATCTTTTCCTTTCGGATCAATAAATCTAATCGGATTATTCATACAATACGCATATGGCGAGACAAAATATTACTTCTCCGCCAAAGGATCAATAGAATGTAAAATATTACTGCCCTTTATTTACCATGTATTACTTTTAGTATTTTGCAATCACTTTTTTGTATTTCTATATAAGCAACTCCTCCTTTTAAATTCATATCTTTTGAATTCCACCGACCTTGAATAACCCAAATATTATTATTTTTTAAAGTTACTATAAATGGCTTTTGCTTCCTGACACTTTCTCCGTAGATATTCACTAGTATTATTTCTGCAATTTTCTCAGCAGTTACTTTATCAGGAACTAAACCCTTTTTACGATCATAGTATTTATGACTATCATTATAATTTGGCTGACTTGCACCTGACAATAAGCACAAAGAAAGAAATATGATTATAATTGATTTAAAACGTATATTCATAATTATTGTCTTATAATTAATACTTGTCCAACTTTAATATTCCCATTTAATCCATTTTGTTTGATTATTTCATTTGCTGAGATATTATGATCTTGACCAATACTATGTAACGAATCTCCTCTCCTTACAACATAATTTGCTGAGTTTGGAGTATAAGCTGGATTTGGGGTCTTCGGACTTGACGGATCTTTTGTGTCATGGTACATATCTTGAGATAATACTGTCACTTTTCCTGTCTTTGGATCATACATTTGAAAAGGACCATTGGAAGTAACTAAACAACCTTTTATATGTGAATTATTATTACCAATATCCATATTGAGTACTCGTTTATTGTCTGCTGGTGTGTCTTGTTTTCCAGAAAAATTATTGTCATCGTAGTTACCATTTGAGTAAGAACCATGAGTATGAATATCAGTAACAACTTTACTGTTTTTAGGAGCAGAACTTACAGTTACACTACTACCATTATCGTCACAAGAAGGACCAACATTTGGAACTGTATAAGTATAACCGCCTTTCACCTTATAAATTTGAGAGCCATATTCTTGTCCCATTTTTACAGAATTGTCGTTATATGTTTTTCCAAAATCTTTAGCTGCAGCAGTTGGTGTTTTAAACACATCTCCTGGTGCCATTCCTGTTGGATCAATAAACCTTACTGGATTACCAAAACAATATACATACGGTGATATGCCCGGAAATTTCTCCGCCAGCAGATCCACAGTTTCCCATCTCCCAATAGCTGGGCCATAATTCCTTGCTCCGTAATCATACCAGTTCAATCCGTGCATACACTCCAGCTCCTTTCCATTATATTTATACCTATTATTGGAATTATCAGTTCCTTCACCGAAAGTCATTCCGAATGGATAATAGCTATTCACCTGGTAAATTGTACCGTTTTGGTCACAGGCCACACGATTATTTCCCTGATGATCTTTCAGATAAAAGTACTCTCCGTTTCGCTCCGGCTGCATCATAAACATATTCGGTGGTGTAACCTTCTGTAAATTGTAACCGGTCCTGCAAATTTAATAAATTGTATTGAATTTTTGCTGTTTTTTTTGCAACCCAGAAATGATATTATTCCATATAAAAGACTTCTATGCTTCTTATGCCACTTTTTATTAGCCGCATTTCTACTATTTGGGTCTCTTTTAATGGCTTCAAATCTACAGCTTCTTTTAGAACTGCAAAATTATTAACACTTGTTTCTAATTTTGGACAAAAGCAGTTACCACTAGGTTTTGGATCAAGAATGGTTGAGCCAAAATAAAATACAACTAATCCGGTAAATTGATAAATACTATACAAATTATCACATCCGTCTTTGGTGAAAAAAGATATACTTTTAACAATCTTACTTCCTAATTCTTCTGTAAGAAAATTATAATTCGATATAGATAAGTCATGTTTATAAATACCTTTACTCCACTCAAGCAAATAATCATAGTTATAATCAGCATAATCTCCTAATACATTTTTAAGGCTTGGATATTTCTCTAGAAAGTAAATATTAGCAACTGATTTTTGAAAAAACCTAATAGTATCCCCATTATATATTAAGTAAGTTTCCATTTCACAGTAAGATCCAAACGCATTTTTGGAATATTTACTTATAACAATTCCATCAACAAGTTTTATTTTTGCTGAATTAAGCTGTGTAAAGGCATTAATACTTAGTAGTAAACATAGTAAACTAAATATGATCCGTTTCATTATTCGATAATTATATATTTTACTTGCGAACCCATAACATGCATTTTAACCATATTACTTTTCAAACTGTTTGCACAACTAATTATCCTATTTATCAATTTTGTACTTCATACTGTTTAACGGTTCTACTGCAGCTATAAATCATTATGCCATTTGTGGTAGAACTTTTCTCACCATTATCAGATTGACTAAAAGTTGGACTTTCTGGTATAGCATTTCCATTCTCATAGATCACATTATCGCAATAATCCGTCTGGGTTGTTATCAAAGATTTTATAATGATAAATTATTACTAACCAATTACATAATAACTTTTTAAGAGCGAACTATTTATTCAACTAACTCAAAAAATATCACTCAAATCGCTTTAATATTTTTCATTCTATATTTTCATCTGGACAAACCTATCCTATAAAAACCATCATCTGTATTATTACTAGATCATATTTGTAAGATTATCTGAGCAATAAGTATATCCAGAAATCAAAAGTTTTAACTCAACCAATCGATCTACAAACTACAAGCTGAGTTATCATTCATTATTTTCCCTAACAAATCGCCCTCTAGATTCATTTCATTCTCATTAGGAATTAAAATTAAAATATACAAACATTTTTTTTCCTTGTAGAATGAAATCATCAAAGGATACGTATCTCTCCCTCTAAACAAAGTTTCTTTGCCACCAAAAAAAATATCAGTTGGTGCATTTTCACCGTATCTCAAAGAAAAAGTAGACACTGGTAGATAGTAGCTGACAAAGTTTTTATTGAATACATTTTTTTGTATCTGCGTGCCATCTCCTGTCAAGCTAAAGATTATTTTATTGACTTTAACTGTCTTTTCACCGAGAATATAAAAATCAAACTTATTTCCTGAAGAAAAATCACAATAAGAATGCATAGTACTTTCATAAGAAGCAACTTCACGAAACCATATAAACTTATCCATCGGGATATTATTAATCAGATCTATCTTTGTTAAAAATAATTTTCCTTGATTATTGTAATTATAACATTTTATCGGATTTCTATAATTACTTTTCAGAACAAAAATTAAATTCATTTTTTTTAATCCAAAATTATTAAACAAAGTAGAATCTTCCATATTAAACTTTTCATGGTAGCAATATTCACTATTCAACATTGATTCTTCATTCAACTTATCTGCAGTCATCATTCTAGAAATAATAAAATAAGCTCCTAAAACAGATAAAATTAATAAAATAACTTTTTTTTTCGATTTCATATTCTGATGTTTTTTATTTTACTTAGAATTAAAATGCCATACCTGCAACTGGTGCAACTGATCCACCTGTTGTTACTATAGCAGTTTCAGTTGCTACTCCAATTAAAGCCCCGCCACTAGGTCTAACATTAATATCATTACCAGCAGTATTGCCATCTTTTGATTACCAGAGGATAAAGAAAATAAGGCAACAAACTAAAGCATATAAAATAAATATGGCAGGATCACTTATTCAGTAAACTCTATTTATCTGTTTTTTATGCTTTATTATCAGGGTTTCTTATATCGGACTTTTATTCTTGTACCATATTGATATCTTCATCGGTAAGAAAGAACTAAAGAATGTTCTTCATGATGTACACTAAAATCCAAAATCTGGTTTTAATATGTTATAGCCTTTACGCAATAATTCAAAGGAACTAAATTCGTATCTAAAGTAACAATGATAGTGTATGTATTAAATTCTTTATTTGCTAAAAAAAACTCAACGCAGCAATTTCCTTTATATTCAATTGCATTGTATAGATATAGCCCATAATCTTTCTTCTTGAAAATAGAGCGTTTAGAAAAACATTCATTTATATGGGCAATTTTAATAACTCTGCTCTTTGTTTGAGAGTATTTTTGTTCTAAGCTATCTAAGTAAGCTTTATTAGGAATACTATCTTTAAACATATTAATATCCCCTAAACAATTAGCCACATCATAAATATTACTTGGTTTTCCATTGGTAGCCCCGCTAAACCATATTTTTAATTGACTAAGTTGTGTTACGTCTTTTAATACATAGTCACAAAAGTAGTTAACCGCTTTTTCTTCAATGATATTAGGATTGGGTACCTGTGCATAGCTACGCACAAGAAAAAGATGTAATGCACAAACCAACCAAAATATTTTCAATTTACTAAAAATCATATTCTTTCCAATTTTCAATCTGAGTTCGATATAATAATCTTAAAACTAAAGCATTTAGAAAATAGGTTAATAGCAGTAATACTTGTAAATCTACAGTATCTAACCATAACATTTAAAGAGATTAAGCTATGCTACTTACATCCAAAGGTATAGATGCATATTTCGGAGCATATCCACCCACTTGAAATGAACCGTTAGTGCTATAAAAAACCGTAACAATCATTTAAAGAATCAGTCCTTTTTCGGTTAATCCATCACGTTTTAGATAAAAACGAGGATGAAAAAGCCTAAAATCGTAAGCAAATTGCTAATATTTCGGAGCATAGCCGTTCAGTTAAGGTTATGCTGGAAATTCATTTCGGAGCATATCCACCCAGTCCATCAGACAACATCAGATTTGTCTCTTATTTCGGAGCATATCCGTTCAATTCAAAACAATAAGCATCTGATTTATAATCTTTTTCGGAGTATATCCGTTCACAGAATTACAGTTTGTGCAATTCGGAGCATATCCGTTCACTTTCCCGGATACATGATTTACTTTTGCGGTTTAAATCAATCACTTTTAAAACGCAAAGATATGGCTGGAACACTTACAGCAATGAGTAAAATCAAACAAATCATCCAATTACACAAAGCAGGTATATCCAATCGTTCTATAGCCATACAGTTAGGGCTAAACAAAGAGACCGTAAACAACTATATAAGGAAGCTGAAAGAAGATCCTTGTGGAATGGATAGTCTCCTGAAACTTGATGAGCCGATACTGGAACACCGTTTATCTGCCGGCTCACCCGCTTATACAGATATCCGCTTTGAGGAGTTCAGAGAACTACTCCCTTATTTGGGGAAGGAGCTAAAACGTAAACATGTAACCAGACACCTTCTCTGGCAGGAGTATATTGCACAACATCCCACTGGATACCGTTATACTCAGTTTTGTTTTCACTTAAGTCAATATAGCCTGATACCGGAACCTACCACTATTTTAGCAGATACATATCTTCCCGGAGAAAAATTGTTTGTGGACTTTGCGGGAGATACCTTAGCATACGTAGACAGAGAAACCGGTGAGATGGTAAAGGTTCAGGTATTTGTAGCCTGTCTTCCCTGCACCGATTACTCCTATGCTATTTGCGTGCCTTCTCAACGAAGTGAAGACTTTATTTACGCCATAGAACAGTGCCTTCTCTCTTTTGGAGGAGTACCCAGAATTCTGGTTCCGGACAATCTTAAGGCGGCCGTAATAAAGAGTGACCGCTATGAACCCGAGATTAATCACACATTGGAGGATATGGGTAACCATTACGGCTTTGTCGTTATTCCTGCAAGGCCTCGAAAACCTAAAGACAAATCATTGGTAGAAGATCAGGTTCGTCTGATCTATCGTCGTGTATATGCTAAGTTACGGAATCAAACATTCTTCTCTATCGAAGAATTAAACCAGGCTGTATCGGAAAAGGTGAAAGAGCATAATCAGACCCGTATGCAACAACGGACCTATAGCCGTGAAGAACATTTTCTGGCAGAAGAAAAAGAAACTCTCAAACCATTACCTGCAACACGGTTTGAAATGAAATATTACACAGAATTACAAGTCAGTCCCAATTGTTGTGTCTATCTGGGACGTGATAAACATTACTACTCTGTACCTTATCAGTATATAGGCAGAAAGGTTAAAGTGATGTATACAAGAACCTTGGTAAAGATGTACTTAGACGGAGAAATAATAGCCTCTCATTCCAGGAAAATTGGTTTTGGATATACAACTCAACAAGCTCATCTGGCATCCAACTCCAATGCTTACAAAGAACGTTCTCCTGCCTATTACATAAACAGATCAAAGCAGGTATCCTCTATTTTAGGAACATTTATGGAGAATATGTTCAGTAACACTGCTACACCTCCAGAGTTCCACTATAAAAGTTGCGACGGAATTCTGCAGCTACAAAGAAAAACACCACCGGATATCTTTGAGTGCGCTTGCAGGATTGCTATTGAAAACAAGGCATATAAATATGGGACTCTTGTAAATCTTATCCGGAAAGGTAAAACATTAATGGATGAATATGAGGAATGCATGATGAATAACAATAACCGAGTTCCGGACAACCACGAGAATATACGTGGTGCGGGATATTATAAATAACAAATTAAACTTTATGATTATGGATGAAATTTTGAAAGAGCTTCATGCGCTGAAGCTCCCCGGAATGGCCAGGTTCTGGCAATCACTTACAGAAACACACCGAATGGACAGTCTGACCTTAATTGACGGATTAACGCTAATGTTACAATCAGAGCGTGAGGAACGCTCAACCAAAAAGAATGAACGATTGATAAAAGAAGCACATTTTCGTTATAAAGCCTCATTTGAGGAACTAATGATAGATGCAGCAAGAGGAGTTGATGCAGGAAAAGTAGCCCGTATTGGAACAGGTGATTACATTAAAAAAGGGGATTCTATTATTGTTACCGGTGCTTCGGGTTGCGGAAAAAGTTTTCTTGCGACAGCACTTGGTTACAAAGCTTGTTTTCAAGGCTACAGAGTTCAGTATTATAACATGCAAAAACTATTAGCCCAACTCAAATTAGCCCGGATAGAAGGAGTGTCAATAAAGCTGTTTGAAAAGATAGCCAAAGCGGATCTGCTTATTATCGATGACTTTGGAATGAATGTTCTTGAAGGTTATCAACAGAATGATTTTATGGAGATTCTGGAGGATAGACATGCTCTGAAATCTACTATTATCGTTAGTCAGTTGCCTGTATCAAAGTGGTTTGATGTAATAGGAAACGGACTCATTGCTGATGCAGCACTGGATAGAATCGTTCATACATCACATCGTTTTGAGCTAAAAGGAGAGAGTTTAAGAAAAAAGAATTAATTTTGAAGTGTCATATCAAAAATCATTAATCCAAAGTGAACGGATATGACCGAAATCACTGAACGGGTATAGTCCGGAATATGCAGCATCAGCTTCAGTTGGTGAAAACAAATATGGAAAAGGAGAACTTTCTGACAAGTTAGAATACAACAATTACATGTTTGGATATGACATTAACATTATCAGACGACCTAAGAGTTCATTTTTCATTACTCCATTAATTGGCCTAAGTAACACAGAAAGTTTTTATGACGACAAGTATTACAAGGAAATAGTTTATAAAGATTCACAATCATACACGTGCTATGGAGGAGAATTATCATATATATTAAATGAATGCCTAAAACTATCATTTATTAAAACGAATCATTATACAGGAATATCTATAGGATTAGCTGTCTCTTCTGACTTTTTTGATTAGTCAATTTAAAGAATCCCTAAAATTAATGCATTTCTATTATAGAAAATTAGAGATATTAATTCTCTGCTATCAGGTTATGTAAAATCCTCCAAAACAATATATCAAATTCGATTCTTTTGTATTTTATTTATAGATAAGTTATATTGACTAATATTCCATTTCTAAACATTAGATATGTTTTATTATCGTCATAAATCCATTGTTCAAAATAATCGTATTTTGATTCAGTAGAATTTTGATCATATGGAGATCCTATTGATAATTTAACCTCTTCAGTAGTCATCCCAATGATAATATCCGATTGTCTAATTTGCTTCCAATGTTTAACCTTAGGATATTTCTTGAAGGGACTACAATTTATAAGATCCTCATCATCACTTGTACAGCTTAATTTACAGCTAACAGGATCAATAGTACTATCAATTCTGTACAATTTATTATTTAAAGTTATAAGAGTTACTATTACAGAAATGCTATCAGACAATGGCTCTTTGTATTCAATAGACTTGATTCTAGATGCTGAAAATTTAGAAATAGAATAATCACCATTAATATCATAAATGGTTTTTATATTATAAAAAGTCCTATTGCATACTTTTTTCATAATTTTATCTAGTATTTCACGTTGTCTATTAACCCTGTTCTCATCGGATATTCTTTTTTTTTCTTCAGCTACTTCTTTTTCCTTAGCCTTTGCTATAACTTCATCTTTCATTATATTAATTCGAGACTCAGATATTCTGTATTTTTCTATATATTTCCTACCGTATTTATGTTCAGACTCACCAAAATCTAAGGAAAGCATTTCTTCAAAACCTGACATCGTATCATTAAAAAAGAAATCCTTGCATGTCGCTACATAAGTATAGTCATTAATCACTTTCTTACAACCATAAGATTTAAAATCCCATGTAATATTATCATTAAAATACAAATTCTTGTTAATATACAAGTCAAGCATTTTACGAAAATATCCATCAATAAAAAAAGGTTTTATTTCATTATTGAGAAAAAAACAATTTATATACAATATTTTATTGTCATCGGTTTTCTGTACTTTAAGTAAGGTATTCCCTTCTTCTTGATGAATAATATCGAGAATAAGATAAAACTTATCTTTAGTTTCAGAGCCATTTGAATAATATGTAGACTTTATACGTTTATATATTTCTCCTTTAGTATTTTTCCAAAATAAATTCTGCCATAAATATGTCGACTTCGGATAATATATTGATTGGCCTACTAATAAATCTATATTATCAGAACATATATTTTGTAAACTATCATATTTACACAATGTCTGTGATTCTAATGTAAAAGGCAATAGATATAAAACTATAGCTAAAAATATAAATTGTATGTGTTTTTTCATTATTAGTATATTTTTTATAAAGCAACAACATCCTTAACAATAAAATTGAATACACGAGGCTCTTTTTTACCGTCAATTTCTAAGGATAGCATAACAGATATTTGCTGACCTTTCTGTGCATAAGCTATTTCGGGAGTTAACGCATCTTTCTCAGTAATCTTGAACATGTCATTGAAGAACCATCCTGGCATTACATTATAGAATCCAGTAATAAAACCTGTATAATAGTAAACGTTATCAGATGGAACCACGAAATCATTAATTACTGTGCCAGGAGCCACAGATGTTTTTGCCATAGGTTCATTGCGATGCACAAAATTAATCCCATTATGCATTACCCGAAGATTCTTACCATTCTGAATAAAGCTGCATCCATCCCAGTCAATTACTATAGGGGTAGTGAGTTTATTCTTTAACCCAAAGTTTATACAATTTCGTGATGCAGCGAATGAGATAACTATAAGGCTATCTTCATAACTCATAGATTCAATCTTATTTTGCTGATTATCAGCTAGCGAAAGTTTACAATCATACACTTGTAACGGTAATTTTCTTGCGACATCACACCCCGTCATAATCACGGAAGTGCAAATCAGGATCAACATTTTTTTCATAAAAGACTCTTTAAAAATTAATAACGGAGATAAAGATAGTAAACATATAAAAATATAGATAAGAATAACATAAAAACATCATAAAAAAATAAATGATGTGATTTATTACCATCATACAGAGCACGCAACCTGCAATCTTCTGTGTTATAAGAATATATAAAACCAAATAAAAAAGGATAGTCAGCTACAAATAAACCAACCACCCTTCAATCTGAAAAACCTAACCAAACAGACCTGTTCTACTGAATCAATTATTTTATTATACTATTAACAGTCAATTTAATTTTTCCTTGATAAGGATTATCTTTCACCAACCATTTACTTCCTTCGTTTGTGAGTGTTACTTCTTTCAGCACATTATCGGCAGGAATACATAGTAAGCCTTTAGCTTGTTTTGCATCAGACGAATAGACTGATAATTCAAGCTTTGTCCAATCCATCTTATCAGTAGATTGCGCAAGAGCAATATGAGGAATTACCGAACCATCACGAACAAGAATTACAGCAGGAATATGCCCGACTGAGATTTTATTCCATCCACTCTGATAAATTTTTCCCGATTGATAATCTATCCATTTCCCTGCAGGAAGATATACATTCCTTTGAGAACCATTTTCCATCAGTGGAGCTACCATTATATCATTCCCAAACATATATTGATCTTCTACCAACCATGCGCCTGGGTCATCCGGAAATTCTACAAACAATGCGCGTACCATTGGCAATCCTTTCTCCGTACAATTCTTTGCCTGTGCATAAACATAAGGCATTAGTTTGTATTTCATCTCGGCCGATTCACGGAAAGCTTTTGTAAACGATTCATTATACAGCCAAGGTTCTTTTGGAGGTGCACCATGAGCACGGCTGTGAGAAGTGAGGAATCCAAATGGAAGCCAGCGGCGATAGAGCTCTTCCGGCGACTTCTGAACAAATCCTCCTATATCATGGCTCCAGAAAGAGAAACCGCTTAATCCCAGGGAAAGGCCTCCGCGAAGGGTTCCCTGCATACCAATATCGGTATTTGCAGCATCTCCACCCCAGTGAATAGGATACCGCTGTGAACCAGTCCATGCACTACGTGCCCAGATAATATGTTCATTGTTAACTTTAGCGGTAGCCTCGGCCACAGCTTTATTATATCGTAACGGATAGAGATTATGTTCATATAGTCCTCCTTTGCCCGATGCATAAAAACCATTTAACGGTGCCGCTTCTCCAAAATCCACTTTTATCGCACCAACACCCATCTTCAGTAATCCTGCTAACTTATCTTGATACCAGGCGACAGTCTGCGGGTTGGAGAAGTCGAGCACCACATCTTCATACGGCATTTCACCATTTGCATTCTTTACATTTAAACCTTTATCTATTATTTCCCTGAAATATTTATTTTTGGGTGTGAAGTAAGTCAGCTGCCACAGCGATATATGAAAACCGTCAGACAGAAGATCTTTCACCATCTTTTCGGGATTTTTGAAACGACTGGGAGCAAAGACATAATCACATTGCCAGTCTGTTTCAAACCATCCCGTATCGAAATGAATCACATCGGCCGGGATTCTATATTTTCTAAGATTCTTTGCCACATCATATCCTTCTGATTCGTTAAAGTAGGTGATACGACTCATCCAGGTTCCAAAACTCCACAACGGAGGCATAGGCGACTTTCCTGTTAATTCTGTATATTCATTAAGAATATCTTTCGGATCTCCGAAGAATACAAAAAGATCTAAAGCCTCATCGGCCATAAAAAGTTTATTAATGCCTGTATAGGTAGATCCGAAATCGCAGGTTACCGGAGCGGAAGTATGCATAAACATTCCGTAACCACGGCTACTCATAAAGAAAGGAATCGGTTTGTACATCTGATCAGTTTCCGGACCTTGAGGGTCTGTTACAAAAAGATTGACCTTCTGCCCAACTTTATTCAGAGAGGTAAACGACTCGCCACAACCTACAATCTTTTCTCCCGGTGAGAGTGTAAACACCGGATTTATGCTACGTGAGTTATCACTGCCTCGCTTAATAAAATTAAAAGGAAGGCTTTTCACCTGAGTAGAATCATTATCTTTCCATCTCCAGGTATCAGTAAGTCGTTTACCCGAGGCATCCATCAGAATAATGCGCCACGGATTCTCTTCAATCAGAATAGAGCCGTAAGCACTCTTATAAAAATGCCCACCTTTTACAGAGGTATATTTCCATGAATTATCTTTTCCTGGGCTCTTTACCAACATCAAAGATTCATTGTTTTTAGGTTCCACAGGCGTGGTAAGCATACGAATTCTCAAAGTACGTGGAGTTATAAACTCTATTTTAAAGCTGAGTTCGGGATTGTTTTTGTAGGCCGTTTCAGGAAAATCAAGCATCTGAAGATCTTGAGGCAATATGGTATTTGTATTAAAAGCCTGGCGGGTATACAACGTTTTTCGCTTCCATTCTATTGTACCACTTGCAGAAGCCGGATCAAAGGCTGATAGTTTATCGGCAAAGAAGAATATATTGGAAAAATCGCTAAAATCAGTACTTACATCCTTCGCCTGATTCATCAAGTAAGGAGAACCGTCATTCACATGAAGCTGAGAGAACCCTTTTGTTGCAGGAAAAAGCAGAATAAAAAAAGCAATCCCCCATCTAGATATGCATTTATTCATAATATTATTTTTATGCGTTAATTCAGGATAGCAAAAATACGATGAATTATTCTTAACCTTATATATATTTTGTTTTGGAGAAGGGGGCAAAATGTTTCATTTTCACAATTAAGTCAATTTCCCTTTTTAAAAGGATCAGAAAAGCAAAAAAAAGATTATATTTGTATGCAAACCTTTCGATTTTATAAATGTTTTAATATTAATATTAAAGAAAGATTAATTATATTTGCAATAATAAACTAAATATAAAAGCTATGTTTAACTCATTCGGCAATATTTTCAGATTAAGTAGTTTCGGCGAATCACATGGAAAAGGAATCGGTGGAGTTATTGACGGTTTTCCGTCAGGAATAAAGATTGATCTGGACTTTGTTCAAAAGGAACTAGACAGACGCAGGCCGGGTCAATCAAGTATTACTACCGACCGTAACGAGCAAGACAAAGTAGAGTTCTTATCCGGTATTTTTAATGGGAAATCTACAGGTAGTCCAATTGGCTTTATTGTTTGGAACAAAAACCAGCAATCCAAAGATTATGAGAATATCAAAAATATCTTCCGCCCGTCTCATGCGGACTATACTTATCAACTAAAGTATGGTGTCCGGGATTATCGTGGTGGCGGACGCTCTTCTGCCCGGGAAACTATTTCCCGTTGTGTAGCTGGTGCGTTGGCAAAGATTGCTTTGAAACAAATTGGCATAAACATCACCGCTTACACCTCGCAGGTAGGTCCTATCCGTTTGGAAGAAGACTATGAAAAATACGATTTTTCAAAAATCGAGGAGACACCTGTAAGATGCCCGGATTTAGAAAAAGCGAAAGATATGATAGATCTTATTTCCAAAATCAAGGAAGAAGGAGATACTATAGGCGGAGTAGTTACTTGTGTAATAAAAGGATGCCCTATTGGTCTTGGACAGCCGGTTTTCGGTAAACTTCACGCCGCTCTTGGCAATGCAATGCTAAGCATCAATGCAGCCAAAGCATTTGAATACGGGGATGGTTTCAAAGGATTAAAGCAAAAAGGATCGGAACAAAACGATGTATTTTATAATCACGATGGCGTAATTGAAACCAAAACCAATCACTCCGGCGGCATTCAAGGCGGAATCAGCAACGGTGAAGATATTTATTTCCGTGTTGCGTTTAAGCCGGTGGCAACCATTCTTATGGAACAACACACCGTGAATCTCAATGGAATTGATACCACATTAAAAGCAAAAGGAAGACATGATCCATGCGTACTTCCACGGGCAGTGCCTATCGTGGAAGCAATGGCAGCCATGACACTCCTGGATTATTATTTGATAGACAGAACCACACAATTATAAAATACAGATTTAAGAATTAGAAATGAAACATATACAATCTTACATCACCCAGCACGAAACCCGGATGATGAATGAGCTTTTCAGCTTAATACGCATCCCCTCCATTAGTGCATTGCCGGAACATAAAAATGATCTGGTAGCATGTGCTCAACGATGGAAAGAGTTATTGCTGGAAGCGGGAGCAGATATAGCTCAAGTGATGGCTTCTTCGGGAAATCCAATTGTTTATGGAGAAAAAATAGTAAGCCCTGAAGCAAAAACGGTTTTAGTATATGCTCATTATGATGTAATGCCGGTTGAACCACTTGATTTATGGAAAACTGATCCGTTTAAACCAGAAATCAAAGATGGAAAAATATGGGCCAGAGGAGCTGATGATGATAAAGGGCAAGCATTTATACAGGTTAAAGCATTTGAATACTTGCTAAAACATCAGCTCTTAACCAATAATGTTAAGTTTATTTTTGAGGGAGAAGAGGAAATCGGTTCTCCCAGTTTGGAACAATTCTGCAGAGAACATAAAAAGTTATTAAAAGCAGACGTAATTCTTGTGTCAGACACTAGCATGTTAGGAGCCGATCTTCCTTCACTCACAACAGGTTTACGGGGAGTCGCTTACTGGGATATAGAGGTAACAGGCCCTAACCGCGACCTGCATTCAGGGCACTTTGGAGGTGCTGTAGCTAATCCTATCAATGTTCTGTGCGGAATGTTAAGTAATATTCTTGACAAGAACGGAAAGATCACTATCCCTCATTTTTATGATGAGGTAGAAGAAGTTCCGGATGCAGAAAGGGCCATGATTGCTCAGATTCCATTTGATGAAGAAAAATATAAGAAATCCATTGGCGTGAATAAGCTAACCGGAGAAAAAGGTTATTCCACACTGGAGCGCAACAGTTGTCGCCCGTCATTTGATATTTGTGGCATCTGGGGTGGTCACACAGGTGAAGGATCAAAAACAATTATACCTTCTAAAGCATATGCTAAAGTATCTTGCCGGTTAGTTCCTAATCAGCAACATTTAATTATAAATCAACTATTTAAAGATTATATAGAGCAAACAGCACCAGACACTGTGCAGGTAAAAGTTACTCCTTCACACAGCGGGCAAGCCTATATGTGCCCTATCACTCATCCAGCCTATCTTGCTGCTGAAAAGGGTTTTGAAATAGCCTTTGGCAAAAAACCTCTGGCTGTACGTCGCGGAGGAAGTATTCCTATTATCTCCACCTTTGAAGAAGTGCTGGAAATTAAAACAGTATTAATGGGCTTTGGATTGGAATCCAATGCTATTCATTCACCTAATGAAAGTTTTTCACTAGACATTTTTCGCAAGGGAATTGAAGCAGTAGCTGAATTTCATATTGCTTATTCAAAGACAAAATGAGTCACTTTATATAATCAGACAGGTTTTTTATTATTTATAGGTTAGCTTAATCTACACCTATAAATAATAAAAAAAAGCAAATACACTAAAAAGCATACAAAAGACACTTTTTTTTATTTTACTTTGCAAAATGATACAAGCCCAAAAAGAAGTTTGATGTATAAATCATTTATAGATTGGTTTATCGACACTTAAACAGTTGCAATATCAGGTATCTTTCTGGCCAATAAAAAAGCAAATATCAGAGATCATACTATAACAGGATTTTATCAATAGATCTATTTGACAGCAAAGTATTGCAATCAATGAGACAAAAAAAAGAGTTGTTTCTAGAAAAACTCAACGAGAGAGATATTAGTGCTTATAAACTATTATATGAGAACTATTATAAAGCTCTTGTGATATATGCTATGAATTTTGTTGTTCAACGAGAAATAGCAGAAGACATAGTACAAGAGCTCTTTGTCTCGATCTGGGAAAAACGAATGATATTCATTTCTATCGCTGCATTCAAATCCTTCCTTTACAGATCAATAAAAAATGCATGTTTAAATCATATCAAACATATGGATGTTGAGGATAAATACACCTCTTCAATACAACTAAATAATGAAGATGAGATAGGATATGATCCGGAAATTGAAGAAGAAGAGATCTATCGCCAACTATTTATTGTTATAGACAAACTGCCTCCCCGCTGTCATGAAATATTTGAGATGCATTTAAGCGGCAAACGAAATGATGAAATTGCTGATATCCTGAATATCTCTTTGGAAACTGTAAAGACCCAAAAGAAAAGGGCTATTAAGTTCATTAAAGAGAATATAGCGCCCTTCTATTTCCTACTAATATTGCCTGACATATTGTAGCACCTTTACTTTTTTTTTAGCTCCTGAAGTTTTTTTTTCGATTGCTTGTACCTCTTTTTGAGCACCATGTTGTTTTTATATAAAGCAAATGGTAATATCATGGATAGAATACAGGATAAAATCGAAAAAATAATTGTTCATCATCTTCTTGGAGCAATAACATCCCAGGAACAGGAAGAATTGGATGCATGGATTAATCAATCTCCATCCAATAAAATGTTCTTTGATAAAATATGTTCGGAAAAGGCATTTGAAGCGAAGTACAATCTATATAAAAGTGTAGATTCAGAACAGGCGTTCGATAACTTTCTTAAAAAGACAGGTAATAAGAAACCTTCAAAGTTCCCAATTCATAAGATTCTGAAGTATGCAGCTATTCTGGTGTTGCCTTTAACTATAGCAACAGTTACACTGCTTATACATAAGTTCAGTTTGAATGAAGATGGAAAAGAGCAGTCTCTGATATTCCCTGGAAAGCCACAGGCTACTTTAATTCTTGAGAACGGTGAATTTATAATGTTAAGCCCTAAATACTCCAAACAAATCAGGGAAGGTATTTCTTTATTGGCAATCAATGCGCCATCGGGTATTTCATATTCAAACAGCAAAGACACAAGTCTTCTAAATAAAAATAATATTCTGAAGACTCCCAGAGGTGGAGAGTATACCGTAAAACTCTCAGACGGAACAATTGCGCATTTGAATTCAGCCAGTCAGCTAAAGTATCCGGTTTTATTTGGAGAAAAGTCCAGAGTTGTTTATTTAACCGGGGAAGCTTATTTCGATATAGCAAAAGATAAAAAACGTCCGTTTTATGTTGTAACGAACGACATCAGAATTCGTCAATACGGAACTTCATTCAATGTTGATTCATATTCTCCTGACTTTGTCCGGGTTGTTCTGGTAAGAGGAAGCATTGGAGTGCTCACCCAGGATCCACAAGCCGAATATCTTTTAAAAGAATCTCAGATGGCTGAATATAGCAAGGCTGATAAATCAGTTACTATAAAAGATGTGAATGTTTATCCTTATGTAGCATGGAATGAAGGGCGACTTGTCTTTGAAAATAAAAGTCTTGGAGATATTATGTCAACCTTATCTCTTTGGTATGATATGAATGTTCATTTTGAAAACCAAAATCTGAAAAATATCAACTTCACTGGTAATCTTAAAAGAGATGCATCCATCGGAGATATGATGAATGCCATTAAATATACAAGTGATGTAGACATACATATTCATGGAAAAGACGTATTAATAAGTAAAAAACCTCAATATTAGAATTTAGATTTAGTATGAAAAATAAACGACGCAGGTTTCTATCAATAGGAATATTACTTTTTTGTTTCCTATCATTCATATCAAACAATGCAGTTGCTTCTGATCCGACAGATGGAGATAAAGTAACATTGGATTTAAAGAATGTAACAATTAAGATTTTTCTGGAAGAGGTACAGAAACAAACCAACTTAAATTTCGTATATAATGCTGATCATGCAAAAGCGCTTAAACTTATTACAGTAAAAGCTAAGAATGAAAATGTTATAAGTGTGCTAAACAGAGCTTTGGCTGGTTCCGGGTTTATTTATAAGATTGAGGGAAATATTATAATGATCAGATATCAGGAAGATAAAGTCAGATCAAAATCCAGGAATCAGAAACTAAACTTAACAATAAAAGTTACAGATGAAACAGGAAAAGAGCCTTTAACTATGGCTGTTTGTTCCATAAAATCATTGGGAATATTTGGTGTGACAGACAATAATGGTATCACAGAATTAAAAGGAGTACCTGATAATGAAGAAGTAAATCTGGAGATATCATATCTTGGATTTGAAAGCTACAAGCAAGCACTTTCTTTAATGAAAGACATGCTGTTGAATATAAGAATGAAGCAAACATCACTTCAGTTAAAAGAGGTGTCTGTTGTGGCCAAAAACAGTGCAGCTGGTACATCAACAAGTTCAAGCATCGGCAGACAGGCTATTGACCATCTACAAGCTGTAAGTTTAGCTGATATTATGCAACTGGTTCCGGGAAACCTGATGACAAACACGGATCTTACTTCCAAATCAAACTTACAAATCAGAACACTGACAAATAACACTACAAATGCTTTTGGCTCCACAGTTATTGTGGACGGAGTTCCTGTTTCAAGCAATGCAAACATGGGAGCTCAGGGTAGTTATAGTCAAACAGAGTTTTCAGGTACTGATTTACGACAAATCAGTGCAGATAATATCGAGTCGGTTGAAGTTATCCGGGGGATTCCTTCTGCAGAATATGGCGACTTAACATCTGGTGCAGTAATTGTAAAAACAAAAACGGGTTACACACCCTGGCAAATAAAAGGAAAGGTTAACCCCTCAACAAATAACTTTTCAATAGGAAAGGGTTTCAAGTTAAAAAATAACTGGGGAACACTGAATACAAATGCAGATTATGCTCAGGCATGGGGCGACCCAAGAACTAAAACCAAATCATTTGACCGTTACAGTGCAAGTGTGAACTACACAAAAGACTTCTTTAAAATATGGAGAACCAGTACCAGTGTAAATTACTCCGGTTTGGTTGACTGGACAGGAAATGATCCTGATCAGATCAGTGATGGAACTTTTACAAAAGAAAAGAACTCTTCAATATCAATCAACCATAATGGAAAAATTGGTATCAACAAGCTATTCTCGCGTACTTTAAGTTATACTGTAGGGTTTTCTTATAACCAAAGCGAAAACAGACGTAATACGATAGTCCCAAACTCATCTGGCTTTTTGCCAATACTTACGGCTACTGAGACAGGTTATCATCAGGTACCATTCGAGACATCTTCATATAAAGCAGCAGGAGGAAGCAAAAGTTATCCAAAAAGTTTTTATTTCAAATTATCAAACTCGTTCTACTACAACCTGAAAAGTCTTTATCAAAGATTTAATATGGGAGTTGAATACAAAAATGAGTCAAACAGTGGAATAGGTTATTATAATGACAATGACCGGTATCCATTGCAACCAAATAACAACGGACGTCCACGTTCATATAGTGATATACCCGCATTGAACCAGATTTCAGGTTATCTTGAAGATAATATCCGATGGAAATTTGGGAAAAGAACATTCAAATTACAGTTAGGAGGAAGATTCACTTCATTACAGCCTGGAAAAGAAGAACAAACATTTTCATTTTCTCCACGTATAAACTCATCAGTAAATATCTCTTCCTGGCTTGAAATGAGAGGAGGTTTTGGTATCAATTCCAAGACTCCGGGACTGATACATTTATATCCTGACAAAAAATATACGGACAGAATTGCCGTAAACTATTTACCTGTAGGTAAACCTGCAGAGCAGCTGGTAATGTATCACACAATGGTATATGATACCCAGAGAACTAAAGGGCTGAAAAACGCCAATAACACAAAATATGAATTGGGATTTGACATTAAACTGCCTAAAAACAGAAAACTTAGCATTATAGCATATCAGGATAAAACAGGAAACGGATTTGGTTCATTGACTGAATACTACAATTACACATCAAATGTATATACAAAAGATAAAGGATTAATAACCTCTCCCGGACAAGCAACAACAGTAGCATGGAACAACCCTGCAAGAATAGATACTGTTTTCTCAACTACCGGAAAAATAGGGAATACCAATGTTTCTATTAATAAAGGTATAGAAATGGATTTCGATTTAGGGGAGATTCCGGCTATAAGAAGTACTTTTTATCTGACAGGAGCCTATATGCAGACTGAGGGATATTCAAATGGACTGAATACATCTGACCCTTCAAACCTGCCATCTAAATATGCTGTATCTAATACAACTCCATTCAAGATTGTTTATCCTTCAGGAAGTTCTAAGGACATAAACAGAAGACTTAGTACCAACCTCAGAATGGTATGTAATATTCCAAGCTTAAGAATGGTAGCTTCTTTAGCAACCCAAGTTATTTGGTATACCTACTCGGCCACAACAAATCAGAAAATGGATCCAATAGGTTGGATTGACACTGATTTGTCTTATCATGAAATAACAGCTTCAATGCTTAATGATCCAAATTATACAATTAAAGAAGTATTACTAAGCAAACAACGGCGGAATCCTAAAAATAATCCACCAGCCAGTGAACCCGTATTATGGATGATGAGTGGAAGACTTACCAAAGAACTTGGAAAGAATTCAGGATTCTCATTTTATGCAAATAATCTTTTCTACTATGAGCCTTTCAAGAGTAATAATCTGACAACAACATTGAGTCAAAGAAACGAAGGCACATTCAACTTTGGTGTAGAACTATTTTTTAATTTCTAATATATACAATCGCTATGAACAAATTATTAAGTTTATCAATTCGGTTAGTTATCTCATTCCTGTTTATAGGAATGGCTTCGTGTAGCAAAAATGATGATGTAACCAAGACTCTAAAATTCGATGTGCAAGTAACAATGCCTGCAGGTTTTAAATCTGATGCATCTTATGCAAAACAGACAGTTAATATATCCAAAGGATCAGCAGTTGTTTATACAGCAACAACTGACGAAAAAGGAGTTGCGCACTTTGAAAATGTAATTCCGGATGTTTATGATATTTCTACTTCATGCGAGATTTCTGGCGATGATTATGTTAATATGGCAGAAAGCGATGTTGAAAACAAAGCCGTTTTAATTACCGGAAGTATGCTTCAACAAACAGTGGTTACAGAAGATCCAATATCTTTAGCTACACAAATGAGTCTTAAACAGAGTTTATTGATCAGTAAAATCTACTATGCAGGCTGCAAGGACAATTTAAACAAAAACTATACAGCAGACCAATATATTGAATTTTTCAATAATTCGGATGAAGACATCTATGTTGATGGATTATATTTCGCTTTAACTGAGACTGAATCCACTGCAGCGTTTCCTGCGATGTCACACAACGACACAGTATATGTGAAGCAGGTTTTTCAGTTTCCGGGAAATGGGAAAGATTATAAGGTAGCACCTGGAGGTACAATTCTAGTAGCAAATAGTGCTATAGATCATACAGCCTCAGCAAGCAATTCTGTTGATCTTACCAAAGCAACTTTTGAAGCAAAAGATCCTAAAAAGATAAACAATCCATCTACTCCTGCTCTGATTCTGACTTATACTGCATATTCCGGAATTCCAAATATGAATCTTCTAGCTGGTGGAGATGCAACTGTTGTGTTATTTAAAACAACAGAAGATGTTTCAAAATGGGAAACAGTTTATAAACCAGGTGCGACATCAGGAAATTTATATAAGAAAGTGCCTACAAGAACTGTTATTGATGGTCTGGAATGTTTAAAGAACAAAGCTACAACAGGTCCTGACGCTAATTCTAAACGACTTTATAATTATATCGACGCAGGATATCAGTTCATAAATGCTGTAAGCGGATATACAGGCGAAGTAGTGACTCGAGCAAAAGATAAGGAGGCAAACGGTCGTGTTTATTTGAAAGATTCAAATAACAGTACAAATGACTTTACTGTATCAGCAACAGTAAAACCTGGACAATATCTGACTAAATAGAAATAATAAATAAATCCAGATACCTGATGGTTTTTATAAGTATTATAACAGCTATCGGGTATTATTCAAACTAACGACATATGTTCCGTAATTCATATTTATTGGGTCTTGCACTACTTATATCAATGCCATCTTGGGGACAGTATAACTCTGCCTCTTCTCTTGATAAAAAAGAGAAACGAGATCTGGAGCTTGTTCAACAATTGTGGATGAATACTCAGAATGCTGCAGGGCTGTCATTAATACCTATTGAAAATGGAGGAATAAGTGTGATGAGTGTTGGAAGAACCTCAGGAAGCTTTAACCGTGTTCAGGAAGGTAATGCTGAAAACAGATTGTCATTCAGTTCGGAACGTTTTGATCGCATCGGAGAGTCTATCTATATTTATGGAAAGTTTGATTTCAACATGAACAGGCAGTTTGAACGTTCATGGTCCGATGTTCTTGAGACATATAACTCTGATCCTTACATATACGGAAGTTCAATAAAAGGTAAGTATGATTATCAGAAGTTTAATCTATTTGCCAAAATAGCGACTAAAGAGATCAAAAAATTCACTTTCGGAACTCAGATAAACTACTCGGTAAGTGATTTATCCCGTTTAAAAGATCCGCGTTCAAGAGATTGTCTGGCTGATTATTCAGCAATTCCCTCTATGACCTATCGTTTAAACAACACACAGATTATAGGATTAAACCTGAAATATCGACACAGAAAGGAAAAAACACCTAGTGTAATGACAGTTCAGACCGATCCGAACCTGAAATATTACACATTAACCGGAATGGAAAATGCTGATGGTAAAATCGGAGGATATGGCTCTTTCAAACGTGAATTTGTAAATGATATTTTTGGTCTCGGATTTGATTATAATTTCAAGTCAAAGAGATTTAATTCTTTAAACTCAGTTACTTTCGATACTGAAGATGAGAAGATATGGGGAACAAATAAACAATCTCCCGGAGAGTATAAAGAAAAAGTATACGCATTTTCTTCTTATAATACTTATAAGACAAAAAGTCTTCTGCACTTTCTTGAGATCTCAGCAAAAGTATCTGACGGAAAGGCCAACGAATTTCGCCAGGAGTTAGTATCTGTAACAGACACAGCTACAGGCTTGATCTCACAACATTGGAACACACTCTTTACATATAAGGGCAGATACAATGTAACCACAAATAATATTCTTGCGCATTACCGTATATATTCACTTAAACAAGAAAGCAAATATAATTCTTATTTAGGTACCACTATTCAGTATTCTTCATTTAAAAATAAATACAATCTTCCTCAATCATCTTTAGAGGTAAAGAATTTATGTGGAGGAATTGAGGGTGGTATGAAATTATTAGGAATAAAATCGCATACCCTTTGGTTTGAATCACAAGTGTCTTACCTGCATGTGCTTGACGCTAAAATGAATCTAGGTAATTCAACTACAGATTATGCGAAACAAGTACTAACCCCAGATTTAGAGTATTACAATTCTTCCTGTTTCAAAGCAAATGCATCATTGCAATATGTATTTCCTTTAAAGTTCAAAAGTTCTAATAACACAGGATATATAAAGATGTGCGGAGAAAATATCTGGGCCAAATCTTCAAAAGAAAAAAGATCTGTCTTCCTTTCAATAGGTCTTTACACAGACTAAAAAAAACGAGAGATTACAGATTATATTAATGACATTCAATAGAAAATAATGCTTAAACAAATTATTTGTTCTTTTTGTATTCTGTTTGCCACACAATGTTTTGCCATAAATCAGGCAGATAAGTTTGCAAAAGCAGAACATGTTCAGCACGGTGTGTTTAACACATACAAAATTGGGGAGAACTATTATTTCGAGATTCCCCGAAGATTAATGAAAAGAGACTTCCTCTTAGCTTCAAGAATTGCAGAATTGAGTTCTACAGAAAACCGTTCAAATCTGGTGGCTGGTCAGCAATTGTATGATCCTATATTGGTTCAGTTCAAAGAAGAGAATAACCAACTCTTTTTGCTAAAACCTGATAGCAAAAAAATATGTTCTCCTAATGATCCGTTCTTTGGTTCTTTTTCAAGAAATAATAAAACACCAATACTTGAAGCATTTGATATTGAGCAAAAAACCGATTCGTCAGTCTTCGTAAATATCACAAAGTTCTTCACAGAAGATTTACCTTCAGTTGAGCCTTTTAACGAAAAATCAAAGCCGGGAAAAGCTCTTCCTAAATTGAATAAAATATTAAAGATTGAGTCTTTCCCTTTGAATATAGAAGTGGAGGTGAGGAATTCTTATGAATCAACAAAAGAGCCATTTCTTGTTGTATTACAGAAATCATTACTTTTATTACCGGAAAGTCCTATGACTGGACGATTCTATGACAAAAGAATGGGATACGATACCGTAAACAAGGAGATATATTCTTCAACTTCCCGTGAAATAGAAAAAGAGGCTTTCATTACCCGTTTCAATCTCTATCCAAAAGCAAAAGACATTGCAGCTTTTAATCGTGGGGAACTTGTTGAACCAGCAAAACCTATTATCTTTTATGTAGACCCTAGTTTTCCGAAAGGATGGAGAAAGGCTATAATGAAAGGTATTGAAGACTGGCAGCAAGCTTTTGAAGCCATTGGTTTTAAAAAAGCCATTATAGCACGAGAATATCCTAATGATCCTGATTTTAATCCAAACGATATTCGTTACAACTGTTTTAAACTTGCAGTTTGTAACATATCAAATGCAATGGGGGTACATTGGACAGATCCTCGTTCGGGCGAAATAATTCAGGCTGAAGTTTTGTATTATAGCAACATTACCAAGTTACTTCATAAATGGTATTTTCTACAAACCGCAGCAGTAAACCCGCTGGCAAGAAAGAAGGTTTTGGATGAAGAAACGATGGAGAAACTTATCCGTTATTCAGCTGCACATGAAATTGGTCATTGTCTGGGACTTAATCATAACTTCAGAGCTTCTTTTGCATACGATACAGAATCATTGAGAGACGCTGAATTCACAAAAAAGAATGGTACTACTCCTTCGATAATGGATTATGCAAGATTTAACTATATTGCACAGCCGGGTGACAAAGGTGTTTATTTACTGCCTCCTACGTTAGGCATTTATGATAAGTTCTCTATTAAAATAGGCTACAAACCTATTCCAAAGACAAAGACCCCGAATGAAGAGTTACCCACTATCCGTAAATGGCTGCTCGAAAAAGATGGCGATCCTTTGTTTACTTTCGGAAACAAAAGCATGTCATTCCCCGATCCATCCAGACAAACGGCAGATTTAGGAAACAACCCTAAGCAATCATCAAAATATGGCATTAAAAACCTTCAGTTCATCCTTTCTCACTTGAAAGAATGGATGCAGGATCCAGACGATAATTATGAATTTATCACAGAGCTCTACGGAGAAATCTTAAAAGAGAACTTTGAATATCTGAACAATGCCGCTCCAATGATTGGAGGCGTATATTCTTATAATGCTGTTGCAAATGGCAAATTGCCTTTGCAATCATTTGTGGATAAAAAGACAAGCCTTGAAACTATTGATTTCATAATTTCGGAATTATCCTCTGAAGCATCCTGGCTTAACAACTCATACGTTCAGGAATTTGCCGGTCCTCAGGCTGAGGAGCTTATCAAGTACCAAAATAAGACTGTTGAAAGCTTGTTTAGCCAAACGATTTTTAACAATATGTACAAATTCAGTGATGAAAAGAGTTTATTGCATGCAGAAGAATATTTATCTCACCTTTCTTCATTGATCTTTGCTGAAAATAATCCGGATATGTACGTAAGAAACATCCAGGAAACATATCTGGAAAAACTAAAATCCTTATCTCAGAAAAAAGATAGTTTTTACTCGTGCATGCTGCAACCCTCTGTGAAAAAGGAAATTAATAATGTAAAGCAGATTATTTCTGGTAAGAATGGGGAATGGTACATGTATTTAAAACAAAAAATGTAATTTATGAATATGATAAAAAGACAAACAAAAACGTTTTTGCTATTTATTGTTTTATCATTTATAGTAACAGGGGTACGGGCAGACGGAGGTCTGTGGCTGCCACAACTGCTCAAAGGCGAAAAATATAAAGACCTGAAAAAAGCGGGATTAAAAATATCAGCGGAAGAAATATATAACATCAATAAAGCTTGCCTGAAAGACGCAATCATTTCATTGAGTTATGAAGACGGGGCCCATTCGTCTTTTGCCACTGCCAGTTTTATTTCAGGAGAGGGGTTGGTTATCACTAATTTTCACTGTGTACTAAGTTATCTGGAACGTCTTTCAAATGTAAACAGAGACTTTATTAAATACGGTTACTGGTCAACTAAAGTTTCTGAAGAAACTCCTTTGTTTAATTTACAGGCAAACCAGTTATTAAGAATGGAGGATGTTACTACAGAGCTAACAGCCAGCATCGACACTGTAGCCCCTGAAAAAAGAGATGCAGAAATAAACAAGCGATGTGCTAAGTTAGTGAAAAAGCTTGAATCAGGTAGCCATTGCAGCGCAAAAATATATGCAATGTTTGGAAATACCCAGTACATAGCAGCAATAGTCAGATCCTTTCCAGATGTACGTCTTGTTGCAGCCCCTCCTATCTCTATTGGCAAATTCGGAGGCGATGATGATAACTGGAGATGGCCTCGTCAGACAGGTGACTTTGCTTTATTGCGTGTCTATGCAAACACAAAGAACATGCCTGCCAAATATTCCAAAGAAAATGTACCTTACAAAACAGACTTTGCGCTGAGCATTTCATCTAAAGGAGTAAAAGAAGGAGATTTTGCAATGGTATACGGATACCCCGGACAAACAAGACAGTATATTCCTTCATTCTCACTCGAGAAAATTATCTTCAATGATACAAAGGCAAAAACTGAGATTGCTGAAGCAAAATTAAAGATCTATCGTGAAGCTATGAGTCTGAACGATACTCTGAGAATCAGATATACTCCACGAGTAAGCTCTATTAATAATTCGTATCTACGCTATAAAGGAGAGATGAACGGAGTTAGCGAATCAGGACTTGTTGAAATTAAACAAAAGCAGGAAGAAGCTTTCCAGCAGTGGGCTGAATCTACTCCTGAGAGAAAGGCTAAATATGGATACCTACTTCAGAACATGAAAAGTGTATATGAACACCTTACTCAATACAACTACGCAGATGTTTATTTCACTGATGTGGCTCTGAATGGTTCCAGTGTTATCCCTTTTGCCGGTAAATTTGAGAAACTAATGTCTATGTACCGCCGCAAGAAAGTAAATCAGAAAGCTGCAGAAGGCGAAGTAAAAAGACTGTTACCTCTTGTAGATGATTTCTTCACTCAATGGGACAAAGAGACTGAAAGAAAATTATTCGGTACTTTATTAGCCCAATTTAAGAAGAACGTGCCTACCAGATTCTTTTCCAGTGAGCTGGACAGCGTTGTGAAAAAATATGGTGACAATATGGATCAATATTCGCAAGATGCTTTTTCTCATTCAATAATAACCAATAAGGACAGCCTGATCTCTTTTCTGAAAAACGTATCGATAGCAAATGTAGAAAAGATGTCAAATGACCCACTTTACAAAATATCACTTGGTTTCTATTATATTGAGACAGAAAAGATTATTCGCGAAAAGGGTTTTCTTCAGGGCAAAAACGGAGAGCTATTCTCTCAATATCTACAAGCTCTTTATGAGATGAATGAATCAAAAATATTTGCGCCGGATGCCAATAAGACCATGCGCCTGTCTTATGGAAAAGTAGCTGGTTGTAAACCCGAAGATGGTTTAACTTACAATTATTTTGCAACACTTGACGGAGCCATAAGCAAGCATCTGCAGAATCAGAATAACCCTGATTATTATATTCCGAAGAAACTCCAAAAATTGTATGAGAGCAAAGACTTTGGAAAATATGCAGAAAAAGGAGTTATGCACACTTGCTTTATGACCAATGCACAAACAACGAGCGGTAACTCTGGCAGCCCTGTTCTGAATGCCAAAGGAGAACTTATCGGATTAAACTTTGATCGCATCTGGCAAGGTATCTCGTCTGATTATTCATATAACCCTGAAAAATCAAGAAGTATAGCGGTTGACATACGCTATGTATTATTCCTGATTGAAAAATATTCTCCTTCAACTTATGTTTTAAAGGAGATGAAGATACATTAATGTTTTGCCAGTTATGGTAAAATTGTTTTTTCTCTATTCTTTTCATTATGTCCCAGCAATGGACATAAATTCTCAAATTACCACCTAACCTTTCAAGTTTCTGTACAGAAGATCTTATTCTTCTGTACAGAACAATTTATTCTTTTGTACAAAAGATATAATTATCTTGTACAAAAATAAATTAATCCTCCGCCAATAAAAATAAAAGTATCACTAACTCTTATCTTTCTAATAAAGAATTAGATGAGAATTCATTGCGTTATATGAGAAATGTTTCGTACTTTTGCGACAAATTTGAGTTAATAAATAGTAAAAATGAACCTATTAGAACTTAGCGAACAGGAGATTATCAGACGAAACAGCCTGAATGAATTGCGTGCTATGGGCATTGAGCCATATCCCGCAGCCGAGTACGTAACCAATGCATTCTCTACCGATATAAAACAGGAATTTGTAGATGATGAAAACGCTGAGCCAAGAAAAGTATCTGTGGCAGGTCGTATTATGAGTCGTCGTGTAATGGGAAAAGCTTCTTTTATTGAATTACAAGATTCAAAAGGAAGAATCCAGGTTTATATCACACGAGATGACATTTGTCCGGGAGAGAATAAAGACTTATATACCACTGTATTTAAACGCCTGCTCGACCTTGGTGATTTTATCGGCATTGAAGGATTTGTTTTTAAAACTCAAATGGGTGAGATCAGTATTCACGCTCAAAAACTTACTGTACTTTCAAAATCAATCAAGCCACTTCCTATCGTTAAATACAAAGACGGGGTAGCTTACGATGCTTTTGAAGACCCAGAACTTCGTTACCGTCAACGTTATGTTGACTTGGTAGTTAACGAAGGGATAAAAGATATTTTCATCAAGCGAAATAAAGTATATTCATCTATGCGTGAATACTTTAACGCTAAAGATTATATGGAAGTGGAAACTCCAATTCTGCAATCAATACCAGGAGGAGCTTCTGCACGTCCGTTCATTACTCACCATAATGCACTCGATATTCCTTTATATCTTCGTATTGCTGACGAACTTTACCTGAAACGTCTTATCGTAGGTGGATTCGAAGGAGTTTACGAATTCTCTAAGAACTTCCGTAACGAAGGTATGGACCGTACACACAATCCAGAGTTTACTTGCATGGAAATATACGTTTCTTACAAAGATTACAACTGGATGATGGACTTTACAGAAAAGATGCTCGATAAAATCTGCTTCGATGTAAACGGTACTCATGAAGTAAAAGTAGGTGATAATTTAATCAGCTTTAAAGCTCCATTCAAACGTATTACCATGATCGACTCTATCAAAGAGTTTACAGGCATTGATATTACCGGCATGAATGAAGAACAACTTCGTGAAGTATGTGCTAAGATCGGTGTTGAAGCAGATGAAACAATGGGTAAAGGTAAACTGATTGACGAAATCTTCGGCGAAAAATGTGAAGGGAACTATATCCAGCCTACATTTATCACTGATTATCCTATCGAAATGTCACCACTTTGCAAACGTCACCGCGAAAATCCTGAACTGACAGAGCGTTTTGAACTGATGGTTAACGGTAAAGAGTTATGTAATGCATACTCAGAGCTGAACGACCCGATTGATCAGCTTGGCCGTTTCCAGGATCAGCTTAAATTAAGCGAAAAGGGAGATGACGAAGCAATGTTTATTGATAACGACTTTGTACGCTCATTGGAATACGGCATGCCTCCTACTTCAGGAATGGGTATCGGTATGGACCGTCTGGTAATGTTGATGACCGGACAAACCACCATTCAGGAAGTACTGTTCTTCCCACAAATGCGTCCGGAAAAAACAATAAAGAAAGATTCTGCAAATAAATATATGGAGTTGGGTATATCCGAAGACTGGGTACCTGTTATCCAAAAAGCCGGATATAACATGGTAGAAGATATGAAGGGTGTAAATCCTCAAAAACTACACATGGAAATCTGTGGCGTTAACAAGAAATATAAGCTGGAATTAAGTAGTCCAACAGTCAACGATGTTGCAGAGTGGATCAATAAGCTATCATAAAGGAAACATGAAATTACCCGGAAAAATAGCAATAATGGGTGGAGGAAGCTGGGCTACAGCTATCGCAAAGATAGTTATGGCCCAGGATGACAGCATAAATTGGTATATGCGTCGCGATGACCGTATTGCAGATTTTAAACGTTTAGGCCACAATCCGGCATATCTCACAGGAGTAAAATTTGACACTAAACGGATAAACTTCAGTTCCAACATCAATGATATTGTTAAAGACTCGGATACTTTAATTTTTGTAACCCCTTCTCCCTATCTTAAAATTCACTTGAAAAAGTTGAAAACAAAGATTAAGGATAAGTTTATTATTACTGCTATTAAAGGTATTGTTCCGGATGAAAATCTGATCGTATCAGAATACTTATCACAGGAATACGGGGTACCCGAAGAAAATATTGCCGTGCTGGGAGGACCATGTCATGCGGAGGAGGTTGCACTGGAACGTCTCTCCTATTTAACCGTGGCTTGTCCTGATAAAGACAAGGCACGCATTTTTGCCCGCAAACTGGCAAGTAATTATATAAAAACATCCGTCAGTGACGATGTAGCAGGTATAGAATATGGTTCAGTACTTAAAAATGTATATGCCATTGCTGCAGGGATCTGCAGCGGATTAAAGTATGGCGATAACTTTCAGGCGGTGCTTATATCAAACGCCGTTCAGGAAATGAACCGTTTCCTCAACACTGTTTATCCAATTAACCGGAACATTGACGACTCGGCTTATCTTGGCGACCTGCTAGTTACTGCATACTCCAACTTTAGCCGCAACCGTACCTTCGGAACAATGATTGGTCGTGGGTATTCAGTAAAAAGTGCACAGATAGAGATGGAAATGATTGCCGAAGGATATTACGGAACCAAATGTATTAAAGAGATAAATAAGCACTATCATGTGAATATGCCAATCCTTGATGCTGTTTACAATATATTATACGAAAAGATCTCTCCTGCTATAGAAATTAAATTATTAACTGATTCATTCAGATAATACCATTACAAATCATGAAAAATATTAGTTTAAACATCGGAAAAACTTTAGGATTTATTTCTAAAGATGCTGTAAATGCTTATGAATCTCAGGTGAAAACTTGCAGTGAAGCATTAAACAACGGTACAGGTAAAGGAAACGATTTTTTAGGATGGCTTAATCTACCGTCATCAATCAGCAAAGAACATCTGGCAGACCTTCAGGCAACTGCTAAAGTGCTTCGTGAGAACTGTGAAGTAGTCGTTGTTGCGGGTATCGGCGGCAGCTATTTGGGCGCACGTGCTGTAATAGAAGCATTATCAGATAGTTTTGCCTTACTAAAAGAAAAGAAAGACGGCCCTGTTATGATCTATGCAGGACATAACATCAGTGAAGATTATATCTCCGAAATGACTGATTATTTAAAAGATAAGAAGTTCGGTGTAATTAATATATCAAAATCAGGAACAACAACTGAAACAGCTTTGGCTTTCCGTCTGCTGAAAAAGCAATGCGAAGATCAAAGAGGTAAGGAAACTGCTAAGAAATGTATCGTGGCAGTAACTGATGCAAAAAAAGGTGCTGCAAGAGTTACAGCAGACAAAGAAGGATACAAAACATTTATCATTCCTGATAATGTAGGCGGACGCTTCTCAGTCTTAACTCCTGTGGGTTTACTTCCAATCGCTGTGGCTGGTTTTGATATCGAACAGCTGGTTGCCGGAGCTGCAAAAATGGAAGAAGCATGCGGACTGCATATTCCTTTCAGTGAAAATCCTGCAGCAATTTATGCAGCTACCCGTAACGAACTTTACAAGAGTGGAAAAAAAATTGAAATATTGGTAAACTTCCATCCCAAACTTCACTATGTAATGGAATGGTGGAAGCAACTTTACGGAGAATCTGAAGGAAAAGAAAACAAAGGTATTTTCCCTGCTGCCGTAGACTTCTCTACAGACCTGCACTCTATGGGACAATGGATTCAGGAAGGTGAACGCACTATTTTCGAAACAGTAATTTCCATTGAAACCCCCAATAAGAAAGTGGTAGTACCTTCTGACGAAGCTAATCTGGACGGGCTTAACTTCCTTGCTGGCAAACGAGTGGATGAAGTAAATAAGATGGCTGAACTTGGTACACAGATCGCTCACGTAGACGGTGGAGTTCCAAACATACACATTAGTTTACCACAATTGAACGAATATTATATAGGTCAGTTATTCTATTTCTTTGAGAAAGCTTGCGGAATCAGCGGCTACATACTCGGTGTGAATCCATTTAACCAACCTGGAGTTGAAGCATACAAAAAGAATATGTTTGCATTGTTAAACAAACCAGGCTACGAAGAAGAATCAAAGGCTATTCAGGCACGCCTGTAAAATTTAGTGATAATATATAAGAAAAGCCTCAGTTCTATATTGATCTGAGGCTTTTCTTTTTTCCTTTTAAGAAAGTCTTTTATATTATTTCTTTTTCAGATTCACTTCCAATTCGCTTCCATTTCCCTCACTATCAGCCCTTGCAGAAAGATAAAACTTAAGGGTTGCCCCCTCGTTCTGAACGGAATTCACTGTTGCTTTGACTTTCACTGAAGATATAGTCACTCCATCTACAAACCGAAGCCGGCATTCCGTGGTGTTTGTGAAGTTTTTCTCAACACTCACGCTCTCTTTTTCATAATCAGCCAAAGACATCTTAACCTCTTCTTTATCATCAGCATTTGCCTGAAAACTCACTAATTCAGAACCATTCCCTTCTAGTTTAAGAGCAAGCTCTACAACATCGCCGGCCTTTACCGAAGGTACGCCGGAAACAACTGTATCATTAACAGAACAACTTGCAACTTTAATATCAGGTGAAACAGCTGTTTCAGAACTACAGGAAGATAGTAAAATAAATCCAAAAATTGGAGCTAAAATATATGTTTTCATTATTTATGATTCAATAACATTGGTGCAAAAATACACGAATAATCTGAATAACAAAACATTTAATCTGTTAATTAAGAACTTCTTCGTATCTTTGCACCAAAATAAATGAATTCTCAAACTATGTTTCAATCTGCTATTCATCGATATTTAGACACCCATAAACATAACACGATTCCACTTAAAGCTGTCTTATTTGATATGGATGGCGTACTGTTCGACTCCATGCCTCATCATGCCAATTCCTGGCACATGATTATGGAAGAACGCGGATTGCATCTCTCTAAGGAAGAAGCATATCTGCACGAAGGACGCACAGGAGCGGGTACAATCAACATTATCTGTCAGCGTCAGTACGGCAGAAATGCTACGGAAAAGGAGATTAAAGATATTTACCGGGCAAAGACAGAAGCCTTCAACAAGATGCCTCTTGCAGATCGGATGGATGGCGCATGGGAAGTACTGAGCAAAGTAAAGCGCGACGGGCTATTCTCCATGGTTGTGACCGGTTCCGGCCAAGCTACGCTACTGAACCGGCTGAACGATAACTTTCCAAATATTTTTAAGCCTGAGCTAATGGTCACAGCTTTCGATGTAAAATTCGGGAAACCACATCCAGAGCCATATCTGATGGCTTTAAACAAAGGAAACTTAAAAGCAAACGAAGCTATTGTGATTGAAAATGCCCCTCTTGGAGTTCAGGCAGCAGCTGCTGCAGGAATATTCACTGTGGCAGTCAATACAGGACCACTGGATGATAAGATTCTTCTGGATGCGGGTGCCAATATCCTTTTTCCCTCCATGCAAGCATTCTGTGATTCCTGGGAAACTCTATTAAAAGAACTTAGAAACGTAAAAATGCTAGCTTAAGGTATGTATGGCGCTAACTTTTTCTGGGGTAATAGAATTAATACATAAAACAATAAAGCTTCCTAAATCAATGATTTAGGAAGCTTTATTGTTTTATAAGATAGGCTTTCACCTACTTTAGTGATCCCGGTGGGACTCAAACCCACGACCTTCAGAACCGGAATCTGACGCTCTATTCACTAAGCTACGGAACCTTATAGTGACGACAAAAGTACAAAATAAGTTGTGTGTTTCCTAATATTTCTTTTAAATTCCTTCAATGCCGGATGAAATGTTTATAGTATTTCCTATCTTCTACGATTTAAAGTAAATAAGAAATACACCGTTTCTCAGAAGAAATGCAATAAGATAAAATACTAAACGATCCATTGAATAATAACTCATTAAAAGCAATTCGTTAGGAATTAACAAAATAGGCAACTATTATTTTGAAATAGATTTCACCATTTAGATAAACTTTTGCTAATATTATATGAATAAAAAATAGCATATATATAAATAATATGTATATTTGCCTATAATAACAAATAAATAAACCAACAAATGAGTTACTTAATAAAACCAAAAAATTATATGCCGCTCCTTGATTTACAACAAACAGAGTTAGGCATAAAACAAATTAAAGAGTTCTTCCAACAAAACTTATCTTCAGAATTACGTTTACGTCGCGTAACTGCTCCTTTATTCGTATTAAAGGGAATGGGTATTAATGATGACCTGAACGGGGTGGAACGTCCCGTATCTTTTCCGATTAAAGAATTAGGAGACAGAGAAGCCGAAGTGGTTCACTCTCTTGCTAAATGGAAACGACTAACACTGGCAGATTATGACATTGAACCCGGATATGGTATTTATACAGATATGAATGCCATTCGTTCTGACGAGGAATTAGGTAATTTACACTCACTGTATGTAGATCAGTGGGACTGGGAACGGGTGATTACTCGTGAAGACCGCACGATCAACTTCCTGAAAGAAATTGTGGGGCGTATATATTCTGCTATGATTCGCACAGAATACATGGTTTATGAGATGTATCCACAAATCAAACCTTGCTTACCGGAAAAGTTATTCTTCATTCATTCTGAAGAACTTCGCAAACTTTATCCGACCCTGGACCCAAAAGGTCGTGAGAACGCAATTACTAAAAAATATGGTGCAGTATTTATTTTTGGTATTGGCTGCAAGCTGGGTGATGGTAAGGTACACGATATGCGCGCACCGGATTATGACGATTACTCTACACCAGGAATCAATGGATTACCAGGGTTGAATGGTGACTTACTTGTGTGGAACACTGTATTGGACCGTGCAGTTGAGATCTCTTCTATGGGAATCCGCGTAGACAAAGAAGCATTACTCAGACAACTAAAAGAGAGCAACAACGAAGCCCGGAAGGAGTTATATTTCCATAAAAGATTGTTAGAAGGAAGCCTGCCTCTAAGTATCGGTGGTGGCATCGGACAGTCTCGCCTATGCATGTTCTATTTGCGCAAGGCTCATATCGGTGAAATTCAAGCAAGCATCTGGCCAAAAGAGATGCTGGAAGAATGCGAAAAACTTAATATGCCTTTAATCTAAAAACGAATGAACGTACAGATTGAAGAAAGCTGGAAGAAACATCTGGCTCCAGAATTTGAAGCCGACTATTTTAGTCGGCTTACTGATTTTATACGGGAAGAGTATACACGATATACCGTTTATCCTCCGGGTAAACTGATTTTCAATGCTTTTAATAGCTGTCCATTTGACAAAGTAAAAGTCGTAATCATTGGACAGGATCCTTATCATGAGCCAGGACAAGCACACGGTCTATGTTTTTCAGTAAACGATGGAGTTCCGTTTCCTCCTTCGTTGCAGAATATTTTTAAGGAAATAGAAAGTGATATGGGTACTCCAGCTCCTGCAAGTGGAAATCTTACCCGATGGACAGAGCAAGGGGTATTACTAATGAACGCGACTCTTACCGTCAGAGCTCATCAGGCTGGTTCACATCAACGTAAGGGATGGGAAGAATTTACGGATGCCGCAATTCGTCATCTTGCAGAAGAGCGTGAACATCTGGTTTTCATCTTGTGGGGATCTTATGCACAAAAAAAAGGAGCAATGATTGACAGAAATAAACATCTAATACTTTCTTCTGCTCATCCCTCCCCCCTCTCATCTTACAGAGGATTCTTTGGGAACAAACATTTCAGTAAGGCTAACAATTACTTACTGGAGCATGGCAAAGAGCCAATCGTCTGGTAAAACGGGGCATCTCTCAGGCAGTAATAAGACCTATAAACTATAATAGAAAGAAGTAGGATCTCTCTATAATTATTCAAATAGGAATCTGATTATAAGACTATTAATCTATAAAAGATGGTCTATATCAATTACGGACTAATAGTCTTTTATAGTGTATACAGACATCTATAAAAACAAAAAAAATGTTTCGGGATTAATTATAAAAATCACCGAAACATTTTCAGTATATCTCTAAAGGCAACTTCTAAAGAAGCACCATTCCTCTAAATTAATACCACTTGATATTGGAATAAACACTACTTCGCTGTTCCCATTTCAAATCCTGCAACATGCTTGAGTTTGCACGAATAGTGAAGTTGTAAGAGCGATATGTTCCAAACGGTGACAAACTACAAGTCATACTCCAGCAGTGAAGATCACGTGAGATATTAATTATAGACTGCCCGATCTGGTGTGCATTGAGATCATACGAACCTTGAAAAGTACAGTTCCACTTATTCGAAAGTTTTATATTTCCAGACCCAGAAAGATTATGAATATACTTAAACGGATAACGCATATTCTTCTCATTAATCTTTGCAGATGTATTCTCTCTCACATTAAACGAATAGGAAACAGAAAATGACCATGGCATCTTAAACGGAAGATATCCATCCTCATTTACTTCAGCTTTCTTCTCTTTCTTTTCTGATACTCCTTCAGGATTAGCATTTACGTCTCCTTCAGGATTTTCTCCCTGAGGCTTATTTACTTTTTCCTTCTTTTCCTCTTTCTTTCCGAACCACTTCTTCCATGTGTCATTATTAAAAGTATAAGAGAAAGAAGAATTAGTCCCTTGAAACCTTCCAAAACGACCATATGACCATTCTGTTTTATCTCCCACATAAACTTTTCCGTTTTTATCGAACTGATATGCATATGTGGCAAAAGATGTATTAAAGTTGAACGTATAACTTTTGGTAATTTTCATACGCAGACGCATAGACAAGTCACTCCAGGGTTTCGTCACCGCTGCCATATTATATGAGATGCTTCCTCCAAGTTCATCAATCAGACTTATCTTTTTTGTCCCTGTAGAATCACGGTCCGATTTAATCTTCATTTCCAGATTATTGGAAACATCAAAGCTTACATTACCTTGTTTCCCTTTGCCTGGAACACCAAAAAGTCCTCCTGCATAAGGAGAATATTCTTTAGTCTGGACTTCTCCATTGGAATCTGTATAAACATAAGTATCCCAATATCCATAATGCTTTGCCCCAAAATCGGGCTGAGCGCTAAGGCTTATAGTTGGTGTTATCACATGACGAATGGCTTCAATCTTATCACCAAAAATTGCTTTTATTGGTGTGTAGCGGCCATACAACTTTGTGCTTATGCCAAGACTTGCATTATAATTATAGACCCGGTTAAAATTGTAAGTTGTGTCATACTTAACTACCTGATTTGTTGCATCCCAGGATTGTTTTATTTTATTTGAATACCATCGTTCCGTGTAGTTAATAGAAGGAGTTACATTGATATACTTGAACAATGTAAAAGTGGCACTGACTGGAATGGAGTGATTCATACCATTTTGCCAATCCTTTATCAAACTCGATTGAAAGAATTTATTTTCTTTTGTAGTAATGCTATTCCTAAATTGACCGGAATAACTCATTGAGATCTTTTCATACCAACGTTCGGCACCTACAGCTTTCTTACGCTTGAAAGGATAAATTCGGCTCAAAGAAATATTCAGATCCGGCAAAGTCACAGCCAACGTAGAGTCTTTGGTTCGCTGAGCAATATTGAAGGTACTGGACAATGTTAGTTTCTGATCTGGAAAACTCCGGGTATAACTAACACTTGAAGTTTTGGTATTCTGTGAATAAAGATTTGCATCATAAAGACTTCCCAGATTTGTTTTCTCATAACTGCTGGTTGCAAAGTTTACACTAGCCGAGAAAGAACTATTAGGACTGGCTTTTGCATCCTGACGGTGAGACCAGTTTATCTTAAAGTCCTTAGAGACAGAATAGTCCGGCATATTCTTATCACCGGTTTTAGTAACCTGATAATTTGTACTAATTGAGCCGGAATATCTATATCTTTTATTATAATTAGACGCTGCACCAAGTCCCCAGGAACCTTTTGTAAAGATCTCTCCCGTCAACTTCAGATCCATATAATCGCTGATAGCAAAATAGTATCCACCGTCACGAAGATAAAATCCACGGTTCAGTTCATCTCCATAAGTAGGCATAATGAATCCGGAAGAATAGGTACTGCTAAAAGGAAAAAATCCGAAAGGAACGACTACAGGTAATGGAACATCCTCCACAACCAGATAAGCCGGACCAAAAACTACATTCTTTTTCGGCCTGACCTTGGCTCGGGTCAGCTGCAAGAAGAAATGCGGATGTTCATGATTATCACAGGTTGTATATTTACCATCCTCCATATAAAGGTTTTCATCCGAGCTTTTCTTTGCGTTATAGCTGGTTACGTATCCTTCTCCCTGCTTGGTAACGACATTTTTTATATATCCACGTTTGCTTTTAAAGTTATAATGTATCGATTTGGATTCATACGGAGTTTCTCCATCTTTGAATACCGGAGCCCCTTTAACCACCCCCAAAGAATCAGTTGTTCCCTTTGCATAGACAGTGCTGCTGTCCATATTCATGGTAATAACATCAGATTGAAGCTCAATCTTTTCATAATTCACCTTTCCTTTTCCATACAAATGGGCAAATCCTCCTTGAGTAAAAACTATAGAATCACTGGCTTCGTACGCAACGGGAGCGTCCAATGCCTGTTTTTTCTTTGATTTCATTGACAATGAATCATGAGCCAAAGTATCTGCTTTTATCGTATCGGAGGGCAATTCACCCCGTTTTTTCCTTTGAGCATGCACTCCTTCAGAAAGTGAAAGAGTCACTACGAGAAAAAAGATCGGGATAATATATGTTTTTGTTTTTAATAACGTCATCAATTCTGCATTTACGCTTTAGTGGGCAAAAGTAAGCATTCTCCACCAAATATTAACGACTTTCAGTTTATTTAATTCTTTTTTCAGACTTAAAGAAAAAGCTCACACCAATTGTCAAAGCGCTTTAATCCTTCTGCTCCGAATTTAGCTATCGTTTTTCTTGCTGCCTCCACACTTTTCTCACGGTCAAGATGTGTCTTTGAGAAAAACTTATCGGCAAAACAAATCACCTGCTCTTCAAGAGAAACAGGAAGCAAATCACGATGTGGGAGCGGCAAGCCTTCTTTTTCTATATCAAGTGCAGAGATTCCTGCACCTGTATGACGTTCGCAAACCAAAGCATGGCGTGGAAATCCTTCTTTCCTGATTAATTCGGCACCCAGATAGCCATGACAGATATAAGGTTCAGAACCAACGCAGTCTATTCCATGCGCATTTGTGAGAAAGATTCCTATATCATGAACCATTGCCGCTTCTTCCATAAAAGTCTCATCAAGATGAAGTTCGGGATGAAGAGCTGCAATTTGTAATGCTTTATCAGCTACAGAACGACTATGAGTCAACAAAATATCAAGTTGCCTTCCTTGAGTATAATATTTATTAATAATCTCTATTACATTCATTATGATTTATATCTTGCTTTTTCGATGGAAATAAATAATTTTGTGCAATATTACTAAATATAAGCGTAACAAACATGATTCTACACGATTTTTTCAGCAATACCGTTTTAGACCTTAAAATTGAGAAAATTATTTCTTTCTGCATTAAGGCTTTTCTGATCTATGCCATCACACAAGCAACTGTTTCCTTTACTAAATACCTGTTCCGTCGTTCACAAAAAAGGAAAAAGATTGCAATTCTTGACCAGACAACATCCGTATTTATTCAGCGCATCATTGTTTATGCTATATATATAATCGGAACGGCTATTTTCCTTTCACTCATTCCAGGAATGGAAAAAGTTAGTAGTTCAATCCTTGCCGGTGCAGGAATCATGGCAATGGCTGTTGGTTTTGCTTCACAGGAAGCCTTATCGAATTTTATCAGTGGGTTATTTATTGTCTTTGGTAAGCCTTTCCGGATAGGTGATTCTATAATGATTGATAATGTAGTAAACGGAACCGTTGCCGAGATTACTCTTCGTCACACCATTATCAGAAGTCTGGACAACCGGATGATTATTATCCCAAACAGTAAAATCAACTCCAGTACAATTATTAATTCTACTATAGGCGAACAGGATACCTGCAGTTTTATTGAGGTAGGAGTTTCTTATGATACAGACCTAAATAAGGCAATTGCTTTGATGAGAGATGAGGTTATGCGCCATCCAATGCTTACTGACCGCCGCACTCCCGAAGAAAAAAGAGCCGGATCTCCACAAGTTATTATTCGTGTTATTGAACTTGGCAACTCTGCCATTACACTCAAAGCATGGGCATGGGCTGCAAATGCAGGAAATGCTTTCGTTATGAAATGTGACCTTTTAAAATCAATAAAGGAATGCTTTGACAGAGAAAATATTGAAATTCCTTATCCATATAACAATGTCGTATTAAAGAAATAAAATTAAAAAACAGACCAATAATCGTACTATGATGAAACAAATAATATTTAAAAATATAGCTGTCTCGCTATTGCTTTGTATGGCAACTTGTGTGTACGCTTCTAGCGAAAGAATGTTTCTTAATCAAAATGAATCAGCCAACATATCGAAAGCCGGAATAGAAGTTGGAGCGGAGCAGATGAATAAACTTCTGCCAATGCTTCAAAACAAACGGGTGGCCTTAGTTGTAAACCACACCTCTATTGTAAGTAAAAGAGGTACTCATCTATTGGATTCTTTGCTCACCCGAGGCATTACCATCAAAAAGGTTTTTGCACCCGAACATGGCTTGCGTGGAAATGCTGATGCCGGAGAACAGGTTAAGGATGGAAAAGATAGCAAAACCGGAATACCGATTATTTCTCTTTACGGAAAAAATAAAAAACCTTCAGCGGAGCAGATGTCTGATGTTGATATTGTGCTTTTTGATATTCAGGATGTAGGAGCACGATTCTACACATACATCAGTACAATGCATTATGTAATGGAAGCTTGTGCAGAAACCGGCAAGCAATTAATTATCACTGACCGGCCCAACCCGTGCGATTATATTGACGGCCCCATAATGAAACCTGCATTAAGATCTTTTGTAGGTATGCACCTCATTCCACTGCTTTACGGATGTACTGTTGGGGAACTTGCACAAATGATTAACGGTGAAGGATGGCTGGAAGGCAAGAAGAAATGTGCATTAAAAATCATCAAGGTAAAGAACTGGAAACATGGCCAACCGTACTCGCTGCCAGTAAAACCATCACCTAATTTGATTAACAATCACGCAATAAGTCTTTATGCATCTCTTTGCCTTTTCGAAGCAACGAATATCAGTGTGGGACGCGGGACCTATTTCCCTTTTGAAGTTCTAGGCGCACCGGATAAAAAATACGGAGAATTCACCTTCACTCCCAGAAGTCTGGTTGGTTTCGATAAAAGCCCGCTCCATAAAGATGAAACATGTTACGGCTTGGATCTGCGCAAAGCTGAATCCCCAAAAGGATTCACCCTCAAGTATATCATACAGTTTTATAACAAATCCGGTCAGGGAGCCGACTTTTTTACACGTTCACGATGGTTTGACCAGCTAGTGGGTAATACATCCGTGCGCAAAGAGATTACTGAAGGGAAGAGTGAAGCTGAAATAAAAGCTGGCTGGCAGAATGATTTAATTAAATACAAAAAGATGCGGGCTAAATATTTACTTTATGCGGAATAAGACCCTTTAGGCGATTCTCTACAGGTAATCAGCAATAATATTGACAAAGCTAATGCTCTTAAAAGTCCTTATTTAGCATTAGCCTTATTTTTTTTATTTGTCACTTAACCGCTATTCTTTTCTGCTTTCAGGCATACGCAAATAAAATATGCCTGAAGTTTCATAATTGTTCTGAAGATGAAATCGTTTTTAGTTATACTGAGAAAAAACAAGTAACTCATTCATAAGCAAAAAAACGTCCTGCTTTATTTTTCTAAATTCATGTTTCTTATAAAATACAATTTATAGAGAACAGACTTTATAGGAAAGAATTTATCTTTTCCATTGAAACAAACTGTTTGCCTCTTGCATTGTTATTAATAGAGTATTACTTATCAAAAACTTATCAAATATGAAAAACATAGCAATCATAGGAGCCAGCGGTTTTGTAGGCTCTGCTATTTTAAAAGAAGCACTGAACAGAGGGCACAAAGTAACGGCTATAGTTCGCAATCCTGAAAAAATTAAACTGAACCACCCTAACCTCACAATCAAGCAAGGAGATGTAATGGTTGCAGACAATATTGAAGAACTAATGAAGGGATGCGATACTGTGATTAGTGCTTTTAATCCCGGTTGGTTAAATCCGATGATTTACAGAGATACACAAAAAGCATATTCTTTTATTTTTAAAGGAGCAAAGAAAGCAGGCATTAAAAGAATAATAATCGTGGGCGGAGCAGGTAGTTTGCTTATTAACGGAACACGTCTTATCGATATGGGTATGGCTGAAGAAACAATCTTGCCAGGCGCCAAATCTTTGGCAGCACTTCTTTATTCATTGCAAAATAATGAGAAAGAGCTGGACTGGGTGTTCTTCTCTCCTGCTGCAAACATTGTTTTCGGAGAACGAACCGGAAAGTTCCGTTTGGGAAAAGATGATTTGATAAGTGACTCTGAAGGTAAAAGTTATATTTCCGTAGAAGATTATGCTTTAGCTATGATTGATGAGGTGGAAAATCCGCAGCATCATTTTGAACGTTTCACCATTGGATATTAAAACGTAAAACAGTTCTGTAATTTTGAAAAACAGCCTGATTATTTATTCTGAGAATTAGCCTCATCCTTGTGCCTTTTTTTCCAAAGCTGCCAGGAATTAATAGTATTCTGCCACAATACATAAGAGGCTGGTCCTACAGAAGCTATTGGATTTAAGTAAACTTGTGCCATCCAAATAGCAAGAATCGTATTCTTCTGACCAAGAGCCTGCCCTCCGGAAATACGATTATCGTAGTGTCCACCAATATTCTTGCCTAGAATAAACTGTAAGCAACAAATTACTAATCCGGATACAGCAATCAATATCTCGTTTGTATAATTCGGATTCTCCTGGTTAACCAGGAAATAGATTGTTTTTCCCGTCACAATAGCCAAAGCAACAACCCAAAGATAGAACGAAGCCAAGTGCATGCTAAGCATTTTACTATGCAGATTGGGGAGTTTAACCTGAATAAACCAGGCACAAACAAAAGGAAGTATCAGCAATGGCATTACTTCTTTACAGATATACAAAAAAGAATGAAAGAACGGAAGAGAACTATTATTTCCCATCAACGAAAATATAAAGGGAGCCGCTATAGCCACAACAACATTGGAAAGTAAGGTATAAGTAGTAAGGCAGGACACACTTCCTCCCAACATGCCGGTTATAACAGCAGCCGATGTGGCAGTGGGTGCAAGCATACAGATCATGGCTCCTTCTGCAACTGTTGGATTGAAAGCAGCAATGGCAACATATATCAAGAGACTGCCTAATAGCTGTATGGCAATAAGCCAAAGATGAAGTTTCTCAAATCTTAGCTCATGAGGAGTTACCTTGCAAAAAGTAAAAAGTAACATCACAAAGATGAGCACTGGAGTTAATGGAGACAATAATGTAAAAAACTGATATCCAAGGGCGCCGGCAAGCATTCCTAAGGGTAAAGCCCAATTTTTTAAGAACTTCAACATGATTGTTTTTTTATAATTTATTTGCAAAGTAACATTGAATTAAAGAAATATACTACCTTTGAGCCCGATTTTTTAATTTAATTTTATTTTAATGAAAGAAAACTTATTTACAGAACGACACGCTGCCCGATGGAAGCAGTTCAACCACAAGTCGTATGCTGTATTCTGCAGTTTAAAAAAAGAAGTCAACATTGGCGTTCTGGCAATCGCAACTCTTGCCTTTGCCAACATCGAATGTATTTCGGCACAGACCGAGACTTCTTATAAACAAAAAGAATACAAGCTCGACGAGGTAGAAGTTACCGGCAGTCGTGTACCGCTTACCTTAGGCGAAGCGGCGAGAATCGTAACTGTACTCTCCCGCGAGGATATTCAGGCGGCAGCGGTACAAAGCATCAATGAACTTTTAAAGTATGCCGTAGGCGTGGATGTCCGCCAGCGGGGCGATCTGGGAATCCAGAGTGACATCAGCATCCGAGGCGGTACTTTCGACCAAATCACCATCCTTCTCAACGGGGCAAACATCAGCAATCCCCAAACCGGCCATCTCACGGCCGACTTTCCCGTAGACATGAACGATATTGAACGTATAGAAATTCTTGAGGGTCCGGCCGCAAGAGTATACGGCACTTCGGCTTTTACCGGAGCCATCAATATTGTGACTAAAAGCGACAAACAGAGTCACGCTGCCATCGATTTATCGACCGGGCAATATGGTCTGTTCAACGGAGGCGTACGGGGAAGCTTCTCAAAAGGAACACTAAGAAATCAGCTTTCTGCCGGATATAGTCACTCAGACGGATACATTGCCAACAGTGATTTTTGTGCTAAACGGGGCTTCTATCAGGGAGAATATTCCGGAAAAGAGGCAAACATACGCTGGCAAGCGGGAATCAGTGACAAGGGATATGGTGCCAACACGTTTTACTCTGCCGCCTATCCCAATCAGTACGAGCATACCCGCAAATATTTCGTATCTGTACAGGCAGAAACCAAAGGGAAACTCCACTTTACACCTATAGTATACTGGAACCGCGGGCACGACCGCTTCGAGCTCTTCAGAAGCAATCCGGCTTCCTGGTATACGGGACACAACTATCATCAGACAGACGTATATGGCACCAATCTGAATGCTTACTTTAACTCGACACTTGGGAAAACAGCTTTCGGAGCTGAGTTCCGTAATGAAGGGGTAATGAGTAATGTACTCGGGAAAGTGATGGATGAACCTGTAAAGGTTCCCTGGGAAGGAGATCATTATTTCACTAAAAAGGATAACCGTACCAACATCAGCTATTATGCGGAGCATGATATTCTGTTACCCCGCTTTACCATGTCGCTTGGCATAATGGCAACAATGAATACGGGACTGGACAACAAGTTCCGCTTTTATCCCGGAGTGGATGCTTCCTATCGTATCACTGACAAGCTAAAAGTTTACACTTCATGGAACATGGCACTTCGCCTGCCTACATTTACAGATCTCTACTATGAGAGTAAAACTAACCAGGGAAATCCGAACCTGAAACCGGAAGAGACTCAGGCATTCGAGATTGGAACAAAATATTCTTCCCATGCATTCCAGGCTTCAGTGAGCGGTTATTACCGGAAAGGGAAAAATATGATAGACTGGGTGAAGTACTCAGCAGATGACAAGTGGCATACGGTAAACCACACGAAGCTGGACAACATGGGAATAGAGACTTCTGCCACGCTTAACTTTTGCGAGCTATATGGAAATACGAGCCTCCTAAAGAAAGCAACGATTGGCTATTCGTATATAACACAAGACAAAAAGATAGGCGAAGTGTATAAATCAAACTATGCGTTAGATTATCTGAAACATAAATTTGTAGCACAACTAGACCACCGAGTGTGGCAAAAATTAAGTGCAAGCTGGGCCTTCCGCTGGCAAAACAGAGAGGGAAGCTACACCAAATATGAGGAATTAAAACCCGTTGGTGAAGTAGCTTACCCATCATTTTGCCTGGTCGATCTGAAACTTTCGTGGAATGCCCGCAATTATTCCTTCTTTGCAGAAGCTAACAATCTGCTTGATCGTAAATATTATGATTTAGGCAATGTTCCCCAACCCGGATTCTGGGGGAAGGTAGGTGTTAGTTACCAGATAAATCTCTAAAAATTGGTGAAAGCTAAGGATAAATAAGCTGAATGCTTCTTAAAAAGAAGTAGAACATATATATATAAGGTGTAGACTAATAATAAACGAAGTCTACACCTTTTTATATTAAAGTGTAGTTCTTATAAAAAATAATTCAGGAATAAAAGGACTAATATAGGTGAATAAATCACTTATCATACCTGGTCATATGCCTTATCTTTCTATATCAACACCGACTCTTTTTCTTAAAGAAAAGGTTAGCAAATGCCTTAAAAAAGACAAAACTTAAAACTAAATAGCAAGTTTTCTGGGAATATTTACTACATTTGTAATTTATTGTACAGAAATGAAAAGAAGTATCATTTATACCCTTACTACAATCACTTGCATCTGGTTTGCCACCATAGGATGCTTGCCGGCATCCGGAAAAGATTTTGTATTAGTTCTTGATGCTGGGCACGGAGGACATGACCCTGGTGCGATAGGAAATTTTTCGCGTGAAAAAGATATTAATCTGAACATCGCTCTGAAGGTGGGCCGTCTTATTCAGAATAATAATGACGATGTAAAAGTAATCTATACCCGTAAAACAGATGTCTTTATACCGCTAAACCAACGGACAGAGATCGCCAATAATGCAAATGCCGATTTATTTATTTCAATTCACACCAATGCTGCTCCAACTAAAGTAGCTAAAGGAACAGAAACTTTTTCTCTTGGGCTATCTCGTTCAAGTGCAAACCTGGAAGTTGCCAAACGTGAGAACTCGGTAATCCTTATGGAAGATGACTATAAACAACGATATGCCGGTTTCAATCCAAATTCCTCAGAATCATATATCATGTTTGAATTTATTCAGGACAAACATATGGAACAGAGTGTGAGTATGGCCTCCTTAATACAAAAACAATACAGATCTTATAGTGGAAGGCCTGATCGCGGGGTGCATCAGGATATATTTCTGGTTCTGAAAACCAGTGCAATGCCTAGTGTACTCACAGAAGTTGGTTTCATATCCAACCCGGAAGAAGAGCAATACCTTAACTCAGAAGAAGGTAGCGATGCCTTAGCCAAATCAATCTTCAATGCTTTTCAGCAATATAAACTCAAGCATGATGTGCGCCGGTCAAAAATCAAAGTTCCCTACCGGCTCAATGAAGATAAGGAATCCGAAGAAAAACAGCCGGCCTTAGTATCTAATAAAGAAAATGCTGATTCGGTAAACAAATCTCACCAAAATACCGTAGATACACCCACTATAAAACCTGTTATAAAAAGGGAAAGACGCGTAAAAAGAAAAGTGACAGCCTCAAAAAAAGAAGATACTCCGGCAAAGAAAGAGGAAATAGGAAGCGCTGCTCCTAAGGAAGGCTCCATTATTTTCAAAATACAGTTCTTTACATCCGCACAAAAACTAAAAACGAATGATAAACGTTTTAAAGATATTTCTCCTATAGAATATCATATTGAAAACGGAATCTACAAATACACCTGCGGAGCTTCAGAAAATTACAACGAAGTGCTGAGAACCAGAAAACAAATAGCCACTAAATTTAAAGATGCCTTTGTTATTGCATTTAAAGATGGTGAAAAAATAAATATTAATACCGCTATAGCAGAATTTAAAAAGAATAATAAATAAACAAGCATAAAAGAATAGAGATGAAATACTTTACTAAAGAAGTCAAAATAGGAATCGCAGGGATTATGAGCTTATGTATACTTGTATATGGTATCAATTACCTAAAAGGTATAAATATGTTCAAACCCAGCAGTTACTTTTACGTAAAATATACCAATATACAAGGATTAGCAAAGTCAAGCCCTGTATTTGCCGACGGTGTTCGCATTGGAATTGTGAGAGACATTTATTATGATTACACTCATCCGGGAAATGTAACAGTGGAAGTTGAACTGGATAAAGACATGAGAATCCCGAAAGGAACTCATGCAGAACTAATGACTGAAATGCTGGGCACAGTTAAAATGAATCTTATTCTGGCCGTTAATCCAAAGGAAGCGTATGCGGTGGGGGATACAATCCCAGGAACCGTCAATAATGGTCTGATGGAAGCCGTAACAGGGTCTATCATGCCTCAAATAGAGAAGATGCTTCCCAAACTTGATTCCATCATGACCTCACTGAATAAAATTGCAGCCGATCCAAATATTCCGGCTACACTGAAATCAGTAAGAACAACAGCAGATAACCTGGCAGTAACAACTACACAACTTCGCTCTTTCGTAAATAAGGATGTGCCACAGATTACTAAAAAGATAAACACAGTAGGTGACAATCTCATCACAGTGAGCAACAATCTTAAAAATATTGATTACGCATCAACCTTTAATAAGATAGATTCCACCATTGCCAATGTGAAGATGGTTACAAATAAACTAAACCGGAAAGATAATTCACTTGGACTTTTACTTAATGATACATCACTTTACAAGAATCTGTCGGCCACTGGTGCAAACGCTTCACTCTTATTGGAAGACTTAAAGAGTAATCCAAAACGTTATGTACACTTCTCAATTTTTGGTCGGAAATAAATTCAAAAGAAAAGTATAAAATAGATTTTGTCTAAATAGAGGAGTTGTTATTTATATAAAAGAAAAGCTACTAACTGCTCCATTAATAGTGGGTATATTCAATTATCCAAGAGGACTGATACCGATTATATTTTATTCTGAATCATATTAATAAGTTGTTGTATATTAAGTACTTACAATTAAACAAGAGCACAAATATAAAGCTTTTTGGCATATAAGCTCTATAAGACGTTGAAATTAAACGACTTATTAATTTTATAAAAAAAACAAGAAAAAAATAACATTTGTTTTTCTCAAATAAGATTCTCAAATTTGCATTAGTAGAAGTTTCTTATAATTATAAATTGTATTAAAAGCCTTATGATTGAATCCAATCATGTAAGTCTTTGGAACCGCTGTCTCCGTGTAATTCGAGACAATGTCCCCGAGACTACATACAACACGTGGTTTGTGCCCATTGTCCCCTTGAAGTATGAGGACAATGCATTGACTGTACAAGTACCTTCACAATTCTTTTATGAATTTCTGGAAGATAAATTTGTAGAGTTACTTCGTGCAACCTTGTACAAAGAGATTGGCGAAGGAACAAAACTAATGTATCGGGTAATTGTGGACAACAATTCAAAAGCTTCAGTTGATCTGGAAGCAACAAACCGTTCCACAGCAATACCCCAACGGAGCGCAATCCGCAATGGCAACAAAGCACCTAATACATTAAAAGCTCCATCGCCACTAGACCTTGATCCTCAGCTGAACCCCAATTATAACTTTGAGAATTTCATTGAAGGCTATAGCAATAAATTATCAAGAACAGCCGGAGAGGCAGTTGCAATAAATCCTGCAAAAACAACCTTTAACCCACTGTTCCTTTACGGCCCTTCCGGTGTAGGTAAGACTCACCTTGTTAATGCCATCGGAACCCGAATAAAAGAGCTCTTCCCGGATAAAAGAGTTTTATACGTATCTGCACACTTATTTCAGGTACAATATACAGATTCTGTACGAAGCAATACTATCAATGACTTTATAAACTTCTACCAAACCATTGATGTATTAATTATAGATGATATTCAGGAATTTGCCAGCCTCACAAAGACTCAAAACACATTCTTCCACATCTTCAACCATTTACATCAGAACGGAAAACAGCTAATCCTGACATCCGACCGTTCCCCTGTACTACTGCAAGGAATGGAAGACCGGTTGTTAACCCGTTTCAAATGGGGATTAACTGCAGAATTAGAAAAACCAAATGTTGAGTTAAGAAAGAATATTTTAAAGAGTAAGATTCACCGTGATGGTTTGAAATTCCCGGAAGAAGTAATCACTTATATTGCAGAAAACGTTAACGAAAGTGTGCGTGACCTGGAAGGAATTGTCATTTCTATTATGGCTCATTCTACAATCTACAATAAAGAAATAGATTTGGACTTGGCAGAAAGAATCGTACGCAAAGCAATTCGCTGTGAATCAAAGGTGATTACCGTTGATGATATTATTGAAAAGGTTTGCAAGCATTTTGAGGTTGATCCGTCTGCTCTTCATTCCAAATCCAGAAAAAGAGAAGTCGTACAGGTTCGTCAGCTTGCAATGTTCTTAGCTAAAAAGCACACAGATGCTTCTTCCTCTAAAATTGGTCAGCTTGTAGGTAACAGAGATCATGCAACCGTATTGCATGCTTGCAAAATCGTTAAAGGCCAGTTTGATGTGGACAAGTCATTCCGGGCAGAAGTGGAAGAAATAGAAACTTCACTTAGAAAAAAATAAGTAACTCAAAAATAAAATTTTAACCATAAGAACCGCAAGAGGTTATACAGTTCAGATAGAATAATCCCCGAAAAAGTTAATTCATTCTTTTCCGGGGATTATTTTACTCTTCAAATTCTGTATTCACACGAAAAAATTCAGAACGATCTATCATCTCTCACTTTTTTCAGAACAAGTATTGATTACAAGCCTATTAACTAGTGACTGATGCAATTCATCCATCAATAATCCATCACGATTCATAGTCATCCATCACGCTTTTCAACAAAAAAGCACAAAAACCCATCCCATATATTTATACTTCCAAGGAAAAAGCATTTCCCTGAAACACGAGTTTATCTGGTTCTCTATAAAATAAAGCCTTGCTGTTTGAGAGCCCTGAACAAATTTTCTGACATAAATTCATTGTCTTTTTGGGTATACCTTACATCGGTAAAGACCTGTGCCAATGATTTCTTGTTATTTTCAGCAATAAACTGTTTGTTTTCAGGTAAGGATTCTTTGTAAGCATACAGCTTATCGATCATCTCATGTGTATAATCACTATAGTGCTCTTCATGAATGATGGCTTCTATTGGTAGACGGTCAACCAATGGTGGACATTCATCAGGATATCCTACTGTAATTGTAGCAACCGGAAAAACCAACTTAGGCAAATGAAGAGCATCAATTATCTGTTGTGGGTTATAAATAACCGTTCCCAAATAACATATACCTAATCCAGCTTCCTCTGCAAGTGTACAAAAGTTCTGAGTAAAAATCAAAGCATCAGTTGCTGCGTTCATAAATGACAGGAAATTTGCATAACCTGGTTGAGCATCGCGGAATTCGCACCATCTACTAAAACGGTTAAAGTCTGCACAGAAAGTAAGCACAACAGGCGCTCCTTTGATCATTGGCTGATTGAAATGAGACGGAGATAATTTCTCTTTCATTTCCGCATCACGAGTAATTACAACACTGTAAACCTGCATATTCCCGATGGTAGACACACGCGAAGCTGTTGAAAGCAAATCATTCAACAAATCAGGACTTATATCCGTCTGTTTATACTTTCTTATTGATCTTCTGTTCTTTACTGACTCTATCATACTTTTTTTTGCAAATATAATAAAAGAATCAATATTATATTTTGATTATCTGCATTATATTCTTCTACAATTTATCTTTTTGGAAAGAGAACTCACATTTAAGATGAATAAAAATATCCTTTTTGGAAAACTTTCATCAATTTTAAAAAATATATTTATCTGATTTACAATAATATAACAATCAATAATGGAAAACTTTATTTTTATACCATATTTATTTTCTGTTTTTATTTTGAAATAACGAAAAACATTCATAGATTTGCAGAACCTATTTAATACTATTTATTCTTATTAATAAGAAACCTCTACTAATTCTTTTATTAATAACAATATAATTCGAAAATATCGTGGAGAAAAACACTTTTTCTTATGACGAAGCGTTTGAATCATCCTTACAATACTTTAAGGGTGATGAGCTTGCAGCAAGGGTTTGGGTTAACAAATACGCAGTAAAAGACTCATTTGGAAATATCTATGAAAAGTCTCCGGAAGATATGCATTGGAGATTGGCAAATGAAGTAGCTCGCATAGAAGCTAAATACAAAAACGGCCTTAGTGCTCAAGAGCTTTATAATCTCTTTGATCATTTCAGATACATTGTTCCACAGGGAAGTCCAATGACTGGTATTGGAAATAATTACCAGGTAGCTTCATTATCAAATTGCTTTGTAATTGGAGTAGATGGCTCAGCCGACTCTTACGGAGCAATCATTAAGATTGATGAAGAGCAGGTGCAATTAATGAAAAGACGAGGTGGTGTAGGCCACGATCTTTCACACATTCGTCCAAAAGGGTCACCCGTCAAGAATTCAGCACTAACCTCTACAGGTATTGTTCCTTTTATGGAACGCTATTCAAATTCCACCCGAGAAGTAGCACAAGACGGTCGACGCGGCGCATTAATGTTGAGCGTATCCATTAAACATCCGGATTCGGAATCGTTTATTGATGCAAAGATGACGGAAGGAAAAGTTACGGGAGCAAATGTATCCGTTAAACTGGACGATGATTTTATGTCGGCAGCAGTTGAGCAACGCCCTTACAAACAACAATACCCTATCGATTCTACTAATCCAACGACAGTTAAAGAGATTAATGCTTCTGCTCTTTGGAAAAAAATAGTTCACAATGCATGGAAGTCAGCAGAACCTGGAGTTCTGTTCTGGGATACAATTATCAAAGAGTCTGTACCCGATTGCTATGCTGACTTGGGATACAAAACCACTTCTACTAATCCTTGTGGAGAAATTCCTTTATGTCCTTACGACTCCTGCAGGTTATTAGCAATTAATCTTTATTCCTATGTAGTAAAGCCATTTACCAAAGATGCATATTTTGACTATGACTTATTCAAAAAGCATGTAGCACTGGCTCAACGCATTATGGATGATATTATTGATCTGGAACTGGAGAAAATTGAACGTATCATTACGAAAATAGATTCTGATCCGGAAAGTGAAGAAGTGAAACATGCGGAAAGACTACTTTGGCAGAAGATTTACAAGAAAAGTGGTCAGGGAAGACGTACTGGTGTAGGAATCACGGCAGAAGGTGATATGCTAGCCGGATTAGGTTTAAGATATGGGACAGAAGAAGCAACTTCTTTCTCTGAAGAAGTACACAAGATTATAGCAATCTGTGCTTACCGTTCTTCAGTTCAAATGGCTAAAGAACGTGGTGCTTTTGAACTTTATGACTGGGAAAGAGAAATGAATAATCCGTTCATTAATCGACTTAAAGATGCAGACCCTGATCTTTACGAAGAAATGAAGAAGTACGGACGCCGGAATATTGCTTGTTTAACAATTGCTCCAACAGGAACCACTAGTTTAATGACACAAACCACTTCCGGCATTGAACCTGTATTCTTACCCGTATATAAAAGGAGAAGAAAGGTAAACCCCAACGATGCACAGTCACATGTTGATTTCATAGATGAAACGGGTGATGCATTCGAAGAATATATTGTTTTCCATCACAAGTTTGTAGACTGGATGGAAGCCAACGGTTATAATGCTTCAAAAAAATATACTCAGGAAGAGATTGATGAGCTGGTTGCTAAATCACCTTATTACAAAGCTACTTCCAATGATGTTGACTGGATGATGAAAGTCAAGATGCAGGGAAGAATTCAAAAGTGGGTAGATCACTCTATCAGCGTTACTATCAATCTCCCAAACGATGTAGATGAAGATCTGGTAAATCGTTTGTATGTTGAAGCATGGAGATCTGGCTGCAAAGGTTGCACTGTTTATCGTGACGGTTCGCGTTCCGGAGTTTTACTTTCTACCAAATCGGACAAGAAAGATGATCTTCCTCCATGTAAACCACCTACGGTTGTAGAGGTTCGTCCGAGAACACTTGAAGCTGATGTTGTAAGATTCCAGAACAACAAAGAAAAATGGGTTGCTTTCGTGGGACTACTCGATGGAAGACCTTATGAAATCTTTACCGGTTTACAAGATGATGATGAAGGTATTGTTCTTCCAAAAACGGTTACTCAAGGACGAATTATCAAGAATGTAGATGATAACGGAAACAAAAGATATGACTTTCAGTTCGAAAACAAACGAGGATACAAAACAACAATTGAAGGTCTATCTGAAAAATTCAACAAAGAGTACTGGAACTATGCAAAATTAATTTCCGGAGTACTTCGCTACAGAATGCCAATTGAACAGGCTATTAAATTGGTTAGTTCATTGCAACTTGACAGTGAAAGCATTAATACATGGAAAAATGGTGTGGAACGTGCTTTAAAGAAATACATTCAGGATGGTACAGAAGCAAGAGGAAAGAAATGTCCAAACTGTGGAAACGAGACATTAATTTATCAGGAAGGATGTCTGATTTGTACTTCCTGCGGAAGTTCTCGCTGCGGATAATGAACCAACCGTAACTATAGAAAAATAAGTGATAGTACACATCACGACTAAAAGCTGCCTAAAGAATATTTATCTATCCTTCAATAGAAAATAGTTCTTTAGGCAGCTTTCTTTACAGAGAAATACGGTTTTACTAATTGATTCTTATTTATTCACCCGAAGAAATAACAGAGAATATTCATTTCCGGAGCAATTTACAAAAGGGCTTCAAGCATCCAAAACAAACGTTTGCATAAGATTTTGGGTTATAAACCTATTTTGAATATTTAGCATATTCAATTAATGACTAACATTGCATTGCTTTGGAATAATATAATATCTAATAGTATGATTTTATCCTTTCATATAGAATACCGAACAAACTGGGGTGAAGAAGTCAGGATACTGGGTTCTGTGCCAGAACTAGGAAACTGGGAAGAAGGACAAGCTGTTCCTCTTCAAACTGTTGATGGAACTAACTGGAACATATCTAAAGAGATTCAATGTCCAACTGACGGAGTTGTTAAATACACCTATTACATTTATAAAGACGGAGAACCGGTTCGTAAAGAATGGGATTCCTTCCCCAGACAAATCCATGTCTCATCTAATGAGAATATTATATATCGCAATCTGGATGCCTGGAAAAACATTCCGGAAAAGCAGTTCTTTTACAGTTCGGCTTTCACAGAATGTCTGCTTGCCCGCAAACGTGGAGATATGCAGAATACGAGTTACAGAAAGGCGTTGGTTATCAAAGCTTTTGCGCCACAAATCAGCAGCAATTTTGCTTTGGCTATTTCTGGCAACCAACCTTCGTTGGGTAACTGGGATGTAAGCAAGGTTTGCGTGATGAATGATTTCAATGTTCCTGAGTGGCAGATTGTTATTGATGCCGACCAACTCACATTCCCGCTGGAATTTAAATTCGTTCTTTATAATCTGAAAGAAGAAAAAGTAGAGGCTTGGGAGAACAATCCAAACCGGTATCTGGCAGATCCTTTAATTAAAGATGAAGAAACAGTTCAGATAGCAGACAGGTATGTCTATTTTGATCTGCCGCTTTTTAAAGCTACAGGTGTAGCTATTCCGGTTTTCTCACTAAAATCAAAACAGAGTTTTGGTGTGGGCGACTTCAGCGATCTGAAAATGATGATTGACTGGGCGGTTAATACGAATCAGAAACTGGTTCAGATTCTGCCCATCAACGACACAACCATGACACATAACTGGAAGGACTCCTATCCATACAACAGCATTTCAATCTATGCCTTTCATCCTATGTATGCCGATGTGTATAAAATGGGTAAATTGAATGATGCTGAAAAGATGGCTTATTTCAAAGAAAAGCAGGTTAAGCTAAATTCAAAGTCCACAGTAGATTATGAGGCTGTAAATCAAATTAAATGGGAATATTTCCGTCTCATTTTCCAGCAAGAAGGGAAAATGACACTTAAATCTGAAGCATTTATGCAGTTCTTCTCAGACAATCAGGAATGGCTACAGCCATATGCCGTGTTCAGCTATCTGCGTGACCAGTATCATACCCCTAACTTCCGTGAATGGCCTCAATGTTCCGCTTTTAGTCAGGAAGAAATTGAGAGCCTTTGCCACCCAGAATCAAAAGATTACGAAGAGATAGCTATCTATTTCTATATTCAGTACCATTTACATATACAGTTACTCGAAGCGTCTACCTACGCCCGCCAGAAAGGAGTAGTTCTTAAAGGAGATATTCCTATCGGTATAAGCCGTAACAGTGTAGAAGCCTGGAAAGATGCCCGCTATTTTAATCTGAACGGCCAGGCTGGCGCACCACCCGACGACTTCTCGGCCAATGGTCAGAACTGGGGTTTTCCTACATATAATTGGGATGTAATGGAAAAGGACGGTTACAACTGGTGGATGAAGAGATTCCAGAAAATGTCCGAGTACTTTGATGCCTATCGCATTGACCATATTCTGGGATTCTTCCGCATCTGGGAAATACCACTTGATGCTGTACATGGATTATTGGGACAATTTGTTCCTTCACTCCCCATGTCTCCGGAAGAAATTGAGAACTGTGGTTTGCCATTCAATGAAGATTTTTATACCAGGCCTTACATACACGAAAGTTTCCTGCAACAGATATTTGGTCCTCATACTGAATATGTAAAAGAAACATTTATCCGTAACACTAGTCAATGGGAAATCTATGAGATGCGTCCGGAGTTCGATACACAAAAAAAGGTACAGGCTTACTTCAGTGATAAAACAGATAGCGATAATGTCTGGATTCGAGACGGACTATATTCACTTATCAGCGATGTGCTTTTCGTGCGTGATCGTAAGAATCCGACTATGTACCATCCACGAATCGCAGTACAATTTGATTTTATTTTTCAGACATTAAACGATAGTGATAAGGCTGTTTTCAATAAATTATACGATAATTATTACTATCACCGCCATAATAATTTCTGGCAGCAGCAAGCCATGAAAAAGCTACCTCAGTTGGTGCGCAGTACACGAATGCTTGTATGTGGAGAAGATCTGGGAATGATACCGGATTGCGTGCCCTGGGTGATGAATGAACTACAGATTCTAAGTCTGGAGATACAACGAATGCCTAAAAGCAGAAAACTGGAATTTGGGCATGCAGGTGATTATCCATATAGCTCTGTATGCACTATTTCTTCGCACGACATGTCTACACTGCGCGGATGGTGGAAAGAAGATTATCAGCAAACGCAACGTTATTTCAATACTATTCTGGGACATTATGGTGCTGCTCCGGAAAATGCATCGGGTACGCTTTGTGAGGAAGTGGTAAAACAGCACCTTTACTCCAATTCAATCTTGTGCGTGCTTACTTTACAGGATTGGCTTTCAATGAGTGAAGAGTGGAGAAACCCCAATATAGAGGCCGAACGCATTAATATTCCGGCAAATCCACGGCACTATTGGCGCTATCGTATGCATCTCTCCCTGGAAGATCTGATGCAGGCCGACAGTATAAATACTAAAATTCGTGAACTGATTGTATTGACTGGGAGAAATCCTGAAAAATAGATGTGTGTATAAATAGTTTAATTGGAAGAAGAGTGCCGATCTGATCGGTGCTCTTTTTTATTCCAGGTAAATGGTTGACATATTCATATAATCCCTTACTTTTGCAATCAGCGAATCTTATCAGAGAATGTAGGGAAATTCTGAAAACAACAGGATTAATTTATCTGTTTAACTAGAATCTTTTCTATTCTCTTGTACAAAACATTGTTTTCTTCTGTACAGAAGATTGTTTTCTTTTGTACAAAAGAATGCATTCTTCTGTACAAGAGAATAATAATGTTACTTAATAGAATTACAAAATGAAATCAAAAGACATGTATATCTTCCTCAGTAACGTGAAGTTTTATGCCCGTCACGGAGTTGGAGCTCAGGAGAAGTTAGTGGGTAATACGTTTATTGTTGACCTGAGACTGAAGCTGGATTTCAGTGGCGCCATAGACTGTGACGATCTGAACTATACAGTTAGTTATGCTGATGTATATAAAGTTGTAAAAGCGGAAATGAAGATCCCATCTCTCCTTTTAGAAAATGTGAGTGGAAGAATCATCAAACAATTGTTCGAGAATTTTCCCACGGTGGAAGCTATTGACCTTAAACTTGCCAAGCAGAACCCTCCTATGGGAGCGGACATTGATTGTGCCGGGGTAGAAATGCACTGCGAACGATAAAAGAGAGAATTTAAGTTCTTACCAGTCCCTTTTTAGAAGTTAATCCGCGAAAGGGAGATAGTATAAAGAAAGAAAAGGCTGAATACAATGCTATATTGAATTCAGCCTTTTCCTAACTAAAAGATCATAGTTCTTAATCTTCAGTATATCTTATAATAGTCTGATCTCTGTCTGGTCCTACAGATACAATCTTAATAGGCACTTCAAGTTGTTCTTCCAGGAATGCTACATAAGCATTGAACTCTTCCGGAAATTCATCCTCGCTCTGCATCTTAGTCATATCAACCTGCCATGCTGGAAGTTCTACATAAACAGGCTCTACATTCTCATTGATATCATAAGGGAAATAATCAATCTCCTCACCATTCACTTTGTATGCTACACAAGCTTTTATTGTTTCAAAAGTATCGAGTACATCGCTCTTCATCATAATCAGATTGGTAACACCATTGATCATTACAGAATACTTTAATGCAACCAGATCAATCCAACCACAACGACGTTTACGTCCTGTTACAGCGCCATATTCGTGACCAATCTGGCAAATAGTTTCACCTGTTTCGTCAAACAATTCTGTAGGGAAAGGACCGCTGCCCACACGTGTGCAGTAAGCTTTGAAAATACCGAAAACCTCTCCAATTCTATTCGGCGCAACACCAAGTCCTGTGCAGGCTCCTGCACAAACTGTATTAGATGAAGTAACGAAAGGATAAGAACCAAAATCAATATCCAGCATAGTTCCCTGTGCACCTTCGCAAAGAACGCTTTTTCCGTCGCGAAGCAAGTTATTTATTTCATGTTCGCTATCTACAAAATGAAATTGTTTCAGATATTCAATACCTTCAAACCACTCTTTCTCAAGCTGAGCAAAATCATATTTATAATTAAGATTCTTAAGAATCGCTTCGTGACGAGCTTTTGCCTTTGAATAAATCTCATCAAAATTGTGAAGGATATCTCCCACACGAACACCATTACGGCTAATCTTATCTGTATATGTTGGGCCGATACCTTTTCCTGTAGTTCCTACCTTTGCATCTCCCTTAGCTGCTTCATAAGCTGCATCGAGAATACGATGAGTTGGAAGAATAAGGTGAGCCTTTTTGGAAATATGAAGTCTTTCTTTCAGATTGTGACCGGAAGCTTCAAGTGCTTCAGCTTCAGCTTTGAATAAAGCAGGATCTAATACAACACCATTTCCTATGATATTCACTTTATCTCCCTGGAAAATTCCAGAAGGAATGGAACGAAGTACATACTTCTGACCTTCAAATTCAAGTGTATGGCCAGCATTCGGTCCACCCTGAAAACGTGCCACCACGTCATAGTTCGGTGTCAATACGTCTACGACCTTACCTTTTCCTTCGTCACCCCACTGTAATCCTAATAAAACGTCTACTTTCATTTTATTTATTCTATAGTTTATTATTATTCGTCTTTTTTCTTTTCTTTGCCCAGGCACACCGGCTACAAATGCCATATATATAGAGAGAGTAATGTGACATTTGGAACTTAGTTAACTTTGTACTTGCAATTGCATTTTTGAGGGATTCATTCTGAAACTCTGTTACTTTACCACATTCCGTGCAGATGAGATGATGATGAGTTTCAATATTGAATGACTTTTCGTACTGGGAAGAATTCCCGAACTGATGTTTGATAATTAGTTTCGCATCAATAAGGAGTATAATTGTATTGTAAAGAGTGGCACGGCTCACGCGGAAGTTTTCCTGATTCATCATTTTACTATACAGCATGTCAATGCCAAAATGTCCGTCTATGGAATATATGGTATCAAGTATAGCGAAGCGTTCAGGAGTTTTCCTGTGACTATTCGCATTGAGATATTCTGTAAATATCTGTTTTACCGTATCTTTTACATTCTGTTTTTCCATAACCGGGTAATTTTTACCGCGAACAAAGTTAAGCCTTTTTGCGAAAAGAGAAAAGATTAAAGCAAATATTCTATCTCTAACTTTATATTTTCAAACAGAGATTTTATTTCCTCGTCTTTTTGATCTTCTTCTTTAGCAAGCAATTGAATAACTTTCTCTGTATTACTTTTGCTTTGCATGCCATATTTTTTCAATGCAAGAGAAGCTGTTTTCCGAGAGAAGTAAGAAGAAGATAGCAAGGCTGCTAATGCCTGATCAAAAAATTCTTCTTCAGCCCTCTCATTCATCTCGCCTCCTTTTCCTAAAAGACGCGCCACAAGAAGGAAGCCACAAGCCTGCACATATTCTCTTTCATCGGCCATCCACTGAAATGACTTTGCCGGGGCATAAGGTAAATACTGAAAAAGATTCATGCAGGTTAGTTCTGCAATTTCTGTATTCTGGATATCTTCTACCCAGATATCTGCAATTTCAGGAAAGAAAGTATCAATGGGTTGCAACATCCCGGCAAGGATCTTGGACTCCCGGACATTCTCTTTCCAAAGAGTTTGTGCCAGGTCATGATTCTGATCGTACTGTTTGGCTATTTCTTTCAGGCGGGGGAGTTCCACTCCAAAGTTTAGTTTATACGTGAGCCCTTTTTCGCGCATACTTTGAGACGCAACTCCATTCATTGCTAAACGGAGTTGTGTCTTTATCTCTTTTATTATTTCTTTTGTATCCATGAATGATTATTCATTTCTGTTGGGTAATGTTGAAAACTCTTTTTCATAACGAAGCATTTGTTCCACATAACCTTCATTATAGGAGATCTTTACATCAGTAATCTTTCCATTCTTGTCAGTAACAGCACTGTAAACCGGATTCAAGAATCCTTTATAAGGAGCAAGATTCAGTTTTTCGTAACGTTCCAGCACCTCTTTATGAAGCACAGGATCAACCTTTACTGCATAAGCCTCTACCAAATTACGGGCAGCTTCATAGTCACCTTCCGATTTGATTCGCTGGATTTCGGCCAATAGCTGACCAAATAAGTTGCGAAGCCTCTTATAATCATTGATACGGACATACGTTTTACCCTCTTTTTTCACCATTTCAACTACTTTATCTGCAGCGCCTTTTTCAAACACCCAGCGAGCAATAAGCTGACGGTTACGCATATGAGCCTCTTCCACATTATTTCCCGGCTGAATACGGACCAGCTGTGTCATCAATCCGTTCATCAGATAAGAGTAATATTCTGCTTTAAAAGCATCAGCAGCAGGGATAATTCCCAAACTCAGCAGTTTATTATCAGGAAGATAATACAAACCAAACAAATCAGCTCGTGCTTCCTCTATCGTTGAATCGTAAGCTTTCAAGGAATTAGGATCGACACCTGGAAGCAATTTACCGGAACCATGACCTAAGCATTCATGTAAATCAGTATGAAGATCGTTCGTGATATCTGCATATTTATCATTCAGTTCAATTTCAGCTTTACTGTATGCAAACTCTTCAAAGAACCCATTGCCATGAGCAGCCTTATTGTAAGCATCCGTCAGGTTACCAATTGTTACCGATTTAGAACCGTGGTGAGCACGAATCCAGTTAGCATTAGGAAGATTTATTCCAATAGCGGTTGCCGGATATAAATCTCCTGCAAGAATTGCAGCACTGATTACTTTGGCTGAAACGCCTTTCACTTCTTCTTTCTTAAACTTCTTATCTACCGGAGAATGATCTTCAAACCACTGTGCATTAGAGCTGATTGTTTCTGTTCTTTTGGTTGCCTCCATGTCTTTGAAGTTTACAAGAGACTCCCAGCTTGCTTTCATTCCAAGGGGATCACCATAATTCTCCGTAAATCCGTTTACAAAGTCAATGCGCGAATTAAGATCTTTTACCCAAAGGATGCAATAATCATCAAAAGTCTTCAAGTCGCCTGTATTATAATATTCAACCAGTTTAGCTATTACAGCTTTCTGGTCGTCATTTTCCGCCACTTCCTCTGCCTTCTTCAACCAATAAGAAATTTTCTCTAAAGCTGAAGAATACAAGCCTCCTATTTTCCAGACCTTCTCGTATATTTTACCGTTTTCTTTTACCAAACGACTGTTTAATCCATAAGAAATGGGAGTTGCATCTTTTGGATCTTTCAAGGCATTATAGAAATCTTCGGCCTCTTTCTGAGTTACACCTTCGTAATAATTGCTGGCAGAAGTCAGGATCAAATCTTCTCCATCAGCTTGGTTGACCCGCTTTGGCATCACTTTCGGATCAAATATTACCGGAAATATCTCATCACAAAGCTGACTAACAGTCTGGCCCTTTTCCAAAGGTAATTTAGCCGGATCAATCTTTTCTACAATTTTTCTAAAGAACTCCGGAGCAAAACCTGGAACAAACTTCTCACACCCATAATGATGGTGAATGCCATTAGAAAACCAGACTCTCTTCAGGTAAGTTACCATATTAATATAATTGGTATCATTTTTATCACCCGAATAATTAGTATAAGCAGCCTCAAGTAGTCTGCGGATAGTCAGATTATATTTGCCATTCTGATCAAACAGGATATCACGTCCTTCAAGCGCAGCCTGCGAAAGATAATAAATCAACTCTTTCTGCTTCAAAGAAAGTGATTCAAAACCATTTACTTTATATCGGAGAATCTGCAAATCGGCAAACTGCTCTACCTTATAGTCGAAATTATCTGCCTTTGCTGTCTTCTTCAGACTCCCATAAGACGAAAGAAACGATAAAACCATAGATAATAATATTAGTTGTCTTTTCATATTAAATATTTCATTTAATGTATATCACAAAAACAAGAAAAGGGGAATACTCCAATACAAATTGGAATAATCCCTTTTTCAATAAAGAAATAGTAATATAGGAACTATTATTTCTTTTCTAAATTTTTCTTGCGGTAACCGTTAGGTGTTTCACCAACATTCTTATAGAATGCAGCATAGAAAGACTGACGGTTTGCAAAGCCAACCATTGAACTAATCTCTTCAACATTCATGTCAGCGTACCTTTTGTCAACTAAGATGTGCAAAGCGTCTTTTACTCTGTACTCATTAAGTAAACAAGAATAATTCATACCAAAGCGAGAATTGACAACAGCAGATAGATAGCGAGTGTTTGTTTTCAATTCTTTAGCTAAATCTTTAGCTGAATAATCAGGATCTTTGTACTTTTTTTGAACTACGACAATATTAAGAATTCTGTCGTACAATTCGTCAGCAAGTTCGGGTCTAATTAAAGACCTGTAAGCAGCCTTTTTGTCTTTTTTCTCTCTAAGATTGTAAGGCTTTTTGCGAGGTGCGTTTTCAACGACAGAAGTCTCACCTCCATCATTTGTTTTTTTTAAATCACTCATTGAATTAACTGGTTAGGTTTTATTAATAAGAATAACAATCTGTATCCTTTACATTTACTTCGCAAATTAATTACATTATTTCCACATATGCAACTATTTAGTATTATTTTTTCAAAAAAAAATTACTTATCAGTGATTTAATCAATATAAATCTTAAATGAAGGATTTTTAACATAAAAATATTATCATATAGTCATTAGAAACAGAATTAATAAACTAATCTCGTAATAAATTCAGATTAAGGATCCTAGTTTGTTCTTTTATAAGTATCTTTGTTTAATTTCGCTTAATAATGACAGAGAAGAAAATAAATATGCTTCAAACACTTAAAACCTATTTCGGTTACGATTCTTTCCGTCCGTTACAAAAAGAAATTGTTAGCCACACTCTTAGCAAAAAAGATTCACTGATTTTAATGCCTACCGGAGGCGGAAAGTCTATCTGCTATCAGCTGCCGGCTTTATTAATGGAAGGAACTACAATTGTTGTATCTCCTTTAATATCATTAATGAAAGATCAGGTAGAAGCCTTACAGGCAAACGGAGTCACTGCAGGTGCACTGAACAGCAATAACAGCGAGTCTGAAAACGCAAATCTCCGTCGTGAATGTCTGATGGGAAAGATAAAGCTACTATATGTTTCTCCGGAAAAGCTCTTATCGGAAATCGACTTTTTACTTCGCGACATTCAGGTTTCACTGTTTGCTATAGACGAAGCACATTGTATCTCTCAATGGGGACACGATTTCAGGCCTGAATATACTCAGATGAGCATTCTCCGAGAAAAGTTTCCCGAAATTCCTATCATAGCTCTTACTGCTACTGCAGATAAAATTACAAGAACAGATATTATTCAACAACTACGCCTTAATAGCCCTAAAGTTTTTATTTCATCATTTGACCGCCCCAATCTTAGCCTGACAGTGAAAAGAGGTTACCAAGAGAAAGAAAAGAATAAGACAATCATGGATTTCATTGTCAAAAGACCAAATCAATGCGGTATTATTTATTGCATGAGCAGAAACACCACTGAGAAGGTAGCCGGAAACTTGCAAAAGAACGGAATTGAGGCAACTGTTTATCACGCAGGATTATCACCTTTGCAGAGAGACAAGGCACAGAACGATTTTATAAATGACAGAGTACAGGTGGTGTGTGCCACAATTGCTTTTGGAATGGGTATCGATAAATCGAACGTGAGATGGATTATACACTATAACTTACCTAAAAGTATAGAGAATTACTATCAGGAAATTGGCCGGGCGGGAAGAGATGGTTTGGACAGTGACACTATGTTGTTTTATTCTCTGAGCGATTTAATCTTATTAAGTAAATTCGCGAACGACAGTAAGCAGCAAAGTATAAATCTGGAAAAGCTGAACCGGATGCAACAATATGCCGAGGCCAGCATCTGTCGCCGCCGTATATTGCTGAGTTATTTTGGTGAGACCGCTGAGAAAGACTGCGGAAACTGTGATGTTTGTAAAAATCCTCCGGAACGATTTGACGGGACAATCATTGTGCAAAAGGCACTTAGCGCCATCGTTCGTGCCAATGAGCAGATAGGTACAACTATTTTAGTTGATATTCTGAAAGGTTTTAATAATGCGGAAATTATTGAAAAGGGATACGACAAACTAAAAACATTCGGTGCAGGAAGGGATGTTCCGCCCAGAGATTGGTATGACTATTTGTTACAAATGCTGCAACTTGGGTATTTTGAAATTGCATACAACGAAAATAATCATCTAAAAATCACAGAAACAGGAAGTAAAATTCTTTTTGGAAAAGAGAAAGCAACCTTAGTCACTATCAAGCGTGAAGAGTTTGTGGCCAAAGGTCGTAAAAAGAAACAGGTCAAAGAGGCAAAACCGGAAAAGCCTAGTTATGATAATGAAGATGAATACTTGTTTGAAGAACTACGTGTACTGAGAAAGAAACTGGCAGACGAGCAAGCTATACCTGCTTATATTGTTCTGTCTGATAAAGTACTGCATCTCCTGAGCAGTTCACGGCCAACTACCATCGAAGCGTTTGGAAATATCAGTGGTATAGGAGAATTTAAGAAAGAGAAGTATGGAAAAGAGTTTGTGGAACTAATCCAGAAAATCACGAAAGAATGAAAATGAGCGCTTGCTCATTTACATTCTTTCAACTGTTCTATTAAATCTGCGCGGGAAACACCCAGTTCAATTGCTTTCTCGAAATCCTGTTTTGCCATTCCTTTTCTCTTTTGCGCCAATAAGATTTCGCCGCGCAACAGATATGCATTTGATGATTCAGGTGACAGACCAATGGCTTTATCAAGATCAATTAAGGCAATATCCAATTCGCGTATATCTTTTTCTACACCTGCCCGGATAACGTACAATTCAGCATCACCCGGCAATTCTACAATTAATTTATTCAATAACTCAAGAGCATCCTTGAACTTCTCCTGTTGTTGATAAAGAATAGCCAACCCTAATCTGCCGGAAACGCTTTGTGGTTCCAGTTCCAGAAGGTGATTATAATCTGCCTGGGCTTCTTTATACTCGTGTTTATTACATTCCAGATAAGCTCGAAGGAATACTGCTTTCGTATTATTCTTGTCTACATCCAGAATTGTGCAACAATCTACATAAGCCTTGTCTGAGTTACCCATTTCAAAGAGAAGTGATGCCCTATCCATTAGGATTGGCACGGTTAATGGAGCCAGGTTTACAGCATAGTTATAAGAGTCCAAAGCTTTTTCAAGCCGATGTGTCCGGTACTGAATCCTTCCCAGATTGGCAAAGATCATGCAATTATGCACATTGGTCGGTTCTGCTTTCAAGGCCTCATAATAATATTTTTCCGCATCTACCAGGCTATCCGCTTGTTCACAACGGGCTGCTTTATCAAAAAGCTCTTTATAATTCTGCGCATGAATGCCCGAAAACAACAAACACACCAACAGCAACAATACATTTCTCTTCATTAAATATAGTTCTATTAATTAATCCAATGGATAGGTTTCAAAAGCAAACTCTTCAGTAGACAGGTAACGTTCTCCTGTATCCGGGAATAAAGCAACAACCATCTTTCCGGCAAACTCAGGCCGCTGAGAAAGGATGCGGGCAGCATAAGCTGCAGCTCCGGAAGATATTCCAACCAACAGTCCTTCTACCTGAGCTAACTCGCGACCTGCACGGATTGCTTCGTTATCGGGAACCGAAAAGACCTCATCCACAACCGATGGGTTATAAATCTTTGGAACAAAGTTTGCACCAATTCCCTGAATGCGATGAGGATTCCATTCTCCTTCTGTAAGCATAGGAGCTGATGCCGGCTGAACTGCAACAACATATACATCAGGATTATACTTCTTAAGTGTCTCGCCAACGCCACAAACCGTACCGCCTGTACCCACTCCGGCAACAAACACTGCCACCAGTCCGTCGGTATCTCTCCATATTTCTTCGGCCGTAGTACGTTTATGTATTTCCGTATTAGATGAATTCTCAAATTGTTGCGGAATAAAAGAACCCGGAATACTAGCTTTCAGTTCTTCAGCCTTACAGATTGCTCCTTTCATTCCTTCAATTCCCGGGGTTAATTCAATCCTTGCACCGTAAGCCTTCAATAAGTTACGTCGTTCCAGACTCATTGTTTCGGGCATGGTAAGAATTAACTTATACTTCTTTACTGAAGCAACCATTGCAAGACCAACCCCTGTATTACCACTGGTAGGTTCTATTATGGTAGCACCCGGTTTCAGTAATCCGCGTGCTTCTGCATCTTCAATCATCGAAAGAGCAGTACGGTCTTTCACACTTCCAGCAGGATTAAAATACTCCAGTTTTCCAAGAACATTGGCTCCGGGATTGTATTTTTTCATATAAGCAGACAGTTTCAACAGGGGAGTATTGCCTATCAGATCTGTCAGTTTGTTTGCTATCTTTGTCATAATTGCTACCTATTTCAAAGTATTTCTGCAAAGATACGTAAGAAAACTTTTCCTAAAGCCAGTTGTTCCATAAATAATCCATAATTTTGAGACAATAAACTAAAAAAAAGGAGAAATAAAGATGACTCATAATCACGAACATCAGCATAACCACACAATAGAATCCTTGAATAAAGCCTTTATAATAGGTATAGCCCTAAATTTGTCTTTTGTTTTGATTGAATTTGGAGCCGGATTTTATTTTGATTCGTTAGGATTATTGTCCGATGCCGGGCATAATCTGAGCGATGTAGCTAGTCTTTTCCTTGCATTATTGGCATTCCGTCTGGCAAAAATAAGGGCAAACGCCAGATATACCTACGGATATAAAAAAAGCACCGTAATTGTTTCCCTGTTGAATGCAGTTATTTTGCTCATTGCCGTGGGTGCTATCTTAATGGAAAGTCTTGAAAAGATAGTTAATCCCCGTCCGGTTGAAGGAGGCGCTATTGCATGGGTAGCCGGAATCGGTGTATTCGTCAATGCTTTCACAGCCATGCTTTTTATGAAGAACCGGGAAAAAGATCTGAATGTAAGAGGAGCTTACCTGCACATGGCCGCGGACACATTGGTATCTATAGGTGTATTGGCATCGGGACTCGTTATTTCTTATACAGGATGGTATGTGATAGATCCAATTATCGGAATATCCGTAGCTGTTGTTATACTTATTTCCACCTGGAATCTGCTTCACGAAAGCATCCGTCTTTCGCTCGACGGGGTGCCTGTAGGTATAAACAGTGAAGATATCAAAGAAATAATTTCAGAGATAGCCGAAGTTAAGAACATTCACCACTTACATATCTGGGCCATCAGTACCACAGAAAATGCAATGACTGCCCATATAGTTGTAGCCAATCTCGATGAGATGGAGGAATTAAAGCATCGCATAAAAGATAAACTTCAGGAAGCAGGGATTAGTCACGTTACTTTGGAGTTTGAGACTGAGCAGGTGTGTTGTGAAAACGGTTATTGCATTTAGCATTTAACGAAATGCCAGATAGATGAACAGTTGCTGCAATCAGTCCTTAACCAGAACTTTCTTATGAGAACGATTCCTAAGTCAGAATCCTGGCAGACAGATAAATAACAGCCATCTCAAGATCAATAATCTATAAGGATATAAAAATCTGATTTCCTCTTAAAACACGCATAAAGCGGATGTAAATTATCTGAAAGAGGTTTTATAAAATAAATCTCCCGCAAGAATTTCACAGATTCTTTGCGGGAGATTTCAATTTTAACGAGATATATTTTTGTTTCCTTGTACAAAAGATTGTTTTCTTCTGTACAAAAGAATTAATTGTTCTGTACAGAAGATTGCATTCTTTTGTACAGGAGATTATTTTCTTTCCGAAGAGTATTTTTAATTCTTCTTGATATAATCAACAATCCACTGCCCAACTTCAGAAGTTGAATACGACTTCGCACCTTCGACAGCCAAATCTTCAGTCACAACATTTGCTTCCATTGAAGCTGTAACAGCTTTGTTTATCAACTCAGCCTCTTCTTTCAGGCCAAATGCATATTCAAGCATCATTGCAGCCGAAAGAATTGTGGCAAGCGGATTAGCAATATTTTTACCAGCAGCCTGTGGATAAGAACCGTGAATAGGTTCGAATACAGATGTGTGGGCACCGATGGAAGCAGATGGCAGTAATCCCATTGAACCTGTGATTACAGAACCTTCGTCAGTAAGGATATCTCCAAACATATTCTCGGTTACAATCACGTCAAAGCTCTTTGGCCACTGAATCATTCGCATTGCGGCATTGTCTACAAATAAGTATTCTGTTTCAACTTCAGGAAAATCTTTAGAAATTTCCTTGGATACTTCACGCCACAAACGAGAAGTAGCAAGAATATTGGCTTTATCAACAATAGTTAGTTTCTTGCGACGCTTCATGGCATACTCAAAAGCCAGACGAACAATACGTTCTATTTCGTAACGACTGTAAACGCATGTGTCATAAGCGGTATTTCCATCCTCGCTTCTTCCCTGAGGACGACCGAAGTACAGACCACCAGTTAATTCACGAATGCACATAAAATCGGCACCTTCGATAAGATCAGCACGAAGTGGTGACTTATGAACAAGCGAAGGAAAAGTTGTTACCGGACGAATATTGGCAAATAATCCCAAATTCTTACGCATAGCCAGTAAACCTTGTTCGGGACGTACTGTGGCACTTGGATCGTTATCGTATTTTGGTGCACCAATAGCTCCAAACAATACAGCATCGCTCTGCATGCAAAGCTCATGAGTTGAATCAGGATAAGGACTTCCTGTTTCGTCAATGGCACAAGCTCCTACCAAAGCATGTTTATAACTTAATTCGTGATTATACTTTTCACAAACGGCAATAGTTGCGTTCAATGCTTGTTCTACAACTTCGGGACCAATTCCGTCACCAGGAAGTACTGCAATATTTAATTTCATTTTATTTGATAGTTTGTTATTAATATTCTTCTTCTATGATATTCAACATCTTCATTGTTGCTTTAATAGCAGCCTCCGTCTGGTCGGCATCAAGCCCTTTTGTACGAAATTCCCGATCGTTATTTTTCCAGGTAATAATGGTTTGTACAAAAGCATCTGTTCGTCCGCCCGGAGGTATACTCACGGCATAGTTTATCAACATTGGGAATTTTCGGCCCAGCGTATTCTTATAAACCTTGCGCAAAGCTCGCATAAAAGCGTCGTACTGACCATCTCCGGAAGATGTTTCCTCGTATTCCTTACCATTTACAGAGATTTTTAGCGTGGCCACCGGTTTAAGTCCGCTGGTTAATGTCAGAAAATAGCTGAGAAGTTTCACCTTACTATTGGCTGAATCATGTTTCAGCACATCAGAAATAATGTAAGGTAAGTCTTCCTGCGTAACCAGTTCTTTCCGGTCGCCCAATTCAATAACCCGCTCCATTACTTTTTTCATGGATTCTTCATCGAGTTCCAATCCCAAAGATTCGAGATTCTTACGAACATTCGCTTTACCTGAAGTTTTTCCCAAAGCATATTCACGAACACGTCCGAAACGTTCGGGCAAAAGATCATTATAATATAGGTTGTTCTTTGAATCACCATCCGCATGAACGCCGGCCACCTGAGTAAATACATTCTCACCAATGATCGGTTTATTGGCAGGAATCGCAATACCAGAATAAGATTCAACTACCCGGCTTATATCATTTAACCGATCTTCCACGATAGAAGTTTCAGCATTAAAGTGATCTTTCAAAATGGCTTGCACACTGGAAAGGGGAGCATTACCGGCTCTTTCTCCCAGTCCGTTTATTGTGGTATGAAGTCCCTTTGCTCCCGAAATAACCGCAGCCAGCACATTAGCAACTGCAAGGTCATAATCATTATGGGCGTGGAAATCAAAATGCACGTTTGGATAATGTTTCACCATCTTACGCATGTATTCCAAAGTCTGCAAAGGATTTAGAATACCAAGAGTGTCGGGCAACATAAACCGTTTGATAGGAAGTTTTATCAACGCATTCATTAGCTGAATAACATAATCAGGGGAATGTTGCATCCCGTTACTCCAGTCTTCCAGATATACATTGACACTGATTCCCATCTTCTCGGCATTAAGCACCACTTCTGTAATATTAGCGATATGCTCTTCAGGTGTCTTCCGAAGTTGCTGTTGACAATGCTTCAATGACCCTTTACAAAGAAGATTGATAACCCGGCATCCAGCCTCACGAATCCAGTTTAAGGAATCCATTCCGTCAACAAATCCCAGCACTTCAACCCGGTCGAGAAGTCCTCGGCGGGCAGCCCAGGCAGAAATCATCTTCACCGATTCGAGTTCTCCTTCCGAGACTCGTGCAGAAGCAACCTCGATACGATCCACTTTCAGCTCTTCAAGCAACAAACGAGCTATCATGAGTTTCTCTTGCGATACAAAAGAAACTCCACTCGTTTGCTCGCCATCACGAAGCGTTGTGTCTAATATCTCTATTCTCATTTGCTTTCCCAGGCTTCTATTTTATCTTTATTGCTTAGCAGGTAATCAATATCATCCAAGCCGTTCATCAAACAATGTTTTTTGTATGCATTGATCTGGAATTGTTCGCTTTTACCTGTAGCTTTATTTGTTATTGTCTGGTTTGGCAGATCAACTTCAACTTCTGTTTTTGCATCTTCCTCGATAGAAGCAAATAGTTCTGCCAAAAATTCATCAGAAACAACAACCGGAAGAACAAAGTTGTTCAGTGCATTATTCTTAAAGATATCTGCAAAGAAACTGCTGACAACAATACGGAAACCATATCCTGCAATAGCCCATGCAGCATGTTCGCGACTTGAACCCGAACCAAAATTCTTTCCGGCAACCAATATCTTTCCAGAATAAGTTGGGTTGTTAAGAACAAATGTCTCTATCGGATTTCCTTGCTTATCATATCTCCAGTCGCGGAAAAGATTATCTCCGAAACCTTCTTTGGTTGTAGCTTTTAAGAAACGTGCAGGAATAATTTGGTCAGTGTCCACATTTTCAAGAGGAAGTGGAACACAAGTGCTGGTAGTTATATTAAATTTTTCTTTCATTGTTATTCTACTATTAAGCCATTAATACTCGTGGATCGGTTATTTCTCCGGTAATTGCTGCAGCTGCCGCAACAAGCGGACTAGCCAAAAGGGTACGGGCACCTGGTCCCTGACGTCCTTCAAAATTACGGTTTGATGTAGATACTGAATATTTACCTGCAGGAACTTTATCTTCGTTCATTGCCAAACAAGCAGAACAGCCTGGTTGACGAAGTTCGAAACCTGCTTCGTTTAAAATTTTATCAAGACCTTCTTCACGAATCTGCTGATCTACTGCCCATGAACCCGGAACCAACCAAGCTATCACGTTTGCAGCTTTCTTCTTGCCTTTAACGAAAGAGGCAAATTCACGAAAATCTTCAATACGTCCGTTAGTACAGCTACCAAGGAATACATAATCAATCTTCTTGCCAAGCATTGAATCACCGGCTTTGAAACCCATATATTCTAAAGATTTAGCATAAGAAATTCTTCCGGCTTCGGGAACACTTTCAATAGTTGGAATATTTGAAGTAATGCCCAATCCCATACCTGGATTTGTTCCGTATGTAATCATTGGTTCAATATCTTCAGCTTTGAAAGTAATTTCCTTATCGAATACTGCATCCGAATCACTCTTCAATGTTTTCCAGTATTCAACAGCTTTATCCCAAGCTTCACCTTTAGGAGCATATTCTCTACCTTTAATATATTCAATTGTTTTTTCATCTGGAGCAATCATTCCACCACGAGCACCCATTTCAATAGAAAGATTGCAAAGTGTAAGACGTCCTTCCATTGTTAGATCCTTAACAGCTTCTCCGGCATATTCCACAAAATATCCGGTAGCTCCACCAGTTGTCATCTTTGCAATGATATAAAGAGCAATATCCTTAGCTGTTACTCCTTTGCTTAATTTACCATCTACAGTAATACGCATTGTTTTCGGACGAGACTGAAGAACACATTGTGATGCCATTACCATCTCAACTTCCGATGTACCGATTCCGAATGCAATAGCACCCATGGCTCCGTGAGTTGAAGTGTGAGAATCACCACAAACAATAGTCATACCTGGAAGAGTCAAACCATTTTCCGGACCTACCACATGGATAATACCATTTTTCTTGTGTCCCATTCCAAAATAGTTCAGACCAAAATCTTTTGCGTTCTTATCTAACGCAGCAACCTGATTGCGTGAAATATGATCAACAATTTCTTTATCCTGATTTAATGTAGGAATGTTATGATCGGGCATGCAAAAAATCTTTTCCGGGCGGAAACATTTTAACCCACGATCTCTCATTCCCGAGAAAGCCTGCGGACTTGTTACCTCATGACAGTAAAGTCTGTCAATATATAATTGAGTAGGACCATCTTCTACCGTACTTACAACGTGCGCGTCCCAAATCTTGTCGAATAATGTTTTCATATTCTCTATTGTCTAATTATTATATATATTACCTATTGAAACAAAATCTTATTTTATGAACTTATTAATACAGTCAATATAAGCTTCTACAGATGCTGCAACAATATCTGTATTAGCACCAAAACCGTAATAAACGTGTTTGTTATATTCAACCTGCATATGTACTTTACCTACATCATCACTACCTTTGCTGATAGCCTGAATTGTAAATTCTTTCAGTGTCATATTACGGTGAATTATATTCTTCAAAGCTTTAATTGCAGCATCAACCGGTCCGTTACCACTTGCAGCAGCTTCAAATTTCTCACCAGCAATATCCAAGCCTAAACTTGCCACAGAACGAACACCAACACCACTTGTAACCTGAAGGTAATCAACCTTGATACGTTTGTTGGTACTTCTTTCTGCTCCAGCAAGCATAAGAACATCATCATCATTAATATCTTTTTTGCGATCGGCCAGCTTAAGGAATTCATCGTAAACTTTATCAAGCTTTTCTTTTTCCAAATCTATACCAAGAGAAGATAAACGATGCTTCAATGCAGCTCTTCCACTACGAGCAGTCAATACAATTGAACTATCGTCAATACCAACATCATGCGGATTAATAATTTCATAAGTCTGAAGGTTCTTCAATACACCATCCTGATGAATTCCAGATGAATGAGCAAAAGCATTCCGGCCAACAATCGCCTTATTCGGTTGAATTGGCATATTCATCAAACTTGAAACCATACGTGATGTAGGATATATCTTTTGAGTATTAATATTAGTCTGAATATTAAACTCATGATGACTTTTCAAAATCATAGCCACTTCTTCCAAAGCAGTATTACCGGCACGTTCGCCAATTCCATTCATGGTAACCTCTACCTGACGAGCTCCACCAATGATACCTGCAATAGTGTTTGCAGTAGCCATACCAAGGTCGTTGTGGCAGTGTGTAGAAATTATTGCATTATCTATGCCGTTTACATTTTCTTTCAAGAATCTGATTTTAGCTTCATATTCAGAAGGCAAACAATAACCTGTTGTATCAGGTATATTCACCACAGTGGCACCAGCTTTTACAACAGCTTCAATTACTCTTGCAAGATATTCATTATCTGTTCTTCCGGCATCTTCTGCATAGAATTCTACATCTTCTACATACTTCTTAGCATATTTAACAGCAGCAACAGCTCGCTCAATAATTTCTTCACGAGTTGAGTTAAACTTATATTTAATATGAGAGTCAGATGTTCCTATACCTGTATGTATACGTTTATGTTTTGCATATTTCAGAGCTTCAACTGCTACATCAATATCTCTCTCAACTGCACGGGTCAATGCACAAATTGTTGGCCATGTAACAGCCTTTGATATTTCAATCACTGAATTAAAATCACCAGGACTCGAAACTGGGAAACCAGCCTCAATTATATCTACACCAAGAGCTTCCAATGCTTTCGCAACCTGGATTTTCTCTACTGTATTTAATTGGCAGCCGGGAACTTGTTCACCATCTCGAAGAGTAGTATCAAAAATAAATAATCTGTCACTCATCTTTTAACCTCTTTATTTAATTTATAATAATATCATAAAAAAAAGCCTTTCACACTAGGAAGTGAGAAAGGCTTTATATATTTTAATACATATCTATGCACAACGCTCACTTCCATCTAGCTTACCAGAAGAATAATAATGATGCACAGGAGAATATGTATAAATGTCTGTTTCATAAAATTGTCTTTGTTTTGACGCTGCAAAGGTAGGCAATATTTCTTATTAACCAAACGATATGAAACTTTTTTATTGCAAATTATATCATTCTATAATAATTAAAGCTTTTTTTTCACTAATATATTATCGTTTAATCTAAAAAGAATGAGATATTGAAATAAAAAAGAGAATTTCAAATTTTACTTTAAAACTCTCTTAATATTATTACTACAAAACAAGAACTTAGTATTCCTATTTTTTATTTGCAGGTTTAGCAGCTTTTTCTACACTTGCAGCTTTTACAGTATCAGCTTTAACAGACTTAGCTGTATCAGCAACTGCTTTAGTTGAATCAGTCACAGCAGTTTCAGGAGCTGGAGCTGTTTCTGTTTTTTTATTTCCACAAGAAGTAATAGTACATGTAAATGCAAGAGCAAAAGCTGCAATAAATAATTTTGTTTTCATAATAAATTCGCTTTAAGTATTAATAATTTCATAAAATTAACTACTTCGCAAATATAATCAAATATATGTAAAAATCAAATTTAGTTTCCAAAATTACAAAAAAAGAGATAAATTACTCAAGATGAGTATAGTACATATGAGGATTGCTAAAATGTTCGATAGATAACAAATAAGTTGTATAAAGAGAAGTCAAGTTAAATCGGAACAAATGAAACTTAGGATAGAGAATATATTTATAAGTCGACTCAAAGTTATTCCGTCTTAAATTAAGAAGCTAAGTTATCATAGGAGGTGAAATATATGCACATAAAAACAGCAGTTATAGCATTCAGCATAATCACAAAAGTTCACGTTATTCGGGAAGAGGTAGCATATCTATAAGGAGACTCATATATACAAAAAAAGAGTCCCATTCATTCTTCATGAACAGGACTCTTTGATAAAACGGCAGCTACCTACTCTCCCACTGTTACGCAGTACCATCGGCGTGATCAGGCTTAACTTCTCTGTTCGGAATGGGAAGAGGTGGAACCCTGATGCTATAGCTACCTTAATATTTTTAATT
>Ga0183095_10657_pt1 | contig 76597 bp, 69 predicted proteins | sample BioMet4_FD_130346 | JGI IMG/M metagenome (GOLD analysis project Ga0183095, IMG submission 130346) | Microbial communities from bioreactor (seeded with sewage sludge) at LBNL, California, USA - Biofuel metagenome 4 (v2) (version 3) | ecosystem: Engineered > Bioreactor > Anaerobic > Unclassified ... | reverse complement strand
GAAAGGCATGAAGATGAAGGACAAGATAGCCAAAACGTTGGCTTTCTGCATACAGTCAGGAGTTGTTTTTAGAACAAAAGACCGATACTAGGCCGATTTATCAGCAACACTTTTGTAAATCCTTCTAATCTTTCTTAATAAACTTATGGCCTTTTTGCAGGGCTTTGCTCTCCCAGTCGGGGGTATCGCCGCTTTCGAGTTCTTTGAGGAGCTTGAGGTCTTTTTTATCGAGCGGCAACTCTTTGAAGAGATCGGGCCGGTATTGTTTTGTTAAGGCTAAGGATTGTTTGCGGCGCCACTTGGCGATCGCTTCGTGGTTGCCCGAATAGAGAATATCTGGTACTTTCACCCCGTCGTAATCGTAGGGTTCAGTGTATTGGGGATATTCGAGGAGCGGCTGGTTGAAGGATTCATCCACTAGACTTTCGGAGGCAATCGCCCCATCGAGGAGTCGGGTCACCGAATCCGTCACCGCCATGGCTGGCACTTCGCCGCCGGTCAAAATATAGTCGCCGATCGAGACAAGTTCATCGCAATAGGCGTTGACCCGTTCGTCGACGCCTTCGTAATGACCGCAGACGAGGATCAAATGATCCAACTTGGCAAAGCTTTTGGCCTTCGCTTCGTTATAGCTGCTGCCCCGGGCGGAAAAAAGAACCACGTGCGAGGTAGGGGCTTTTACCGCTTTGATCGCGTCGACGATCGGCTGGCACTTCTCAATGAGGCCAGCGCCGCCGCCAATCGGCGGGGTGTCGGTGCGGTGGTATTTGTCGAGCGTGTAATCACGGATATTCTTCGTTTCGATGCTGACGACGCCTTTGGCGATGGCCCGGGCGATGATCGAGTTGCCTAAAAAAGACTCAAACATCTCGGGGAACAGGGTCAAAATGGTAATTTTCATAATAAGCCTGGCATTACCTTAATCGTGATTTCCTTTTTCGCAATGTCAATCTTCAGTATGAATTCATCCATCACGAAAGGAACGTAGAACGGTTTGGCGCCTTCGCGGGCGACCACGAGTGTTTTGGTGGGGGCGTAAGACAAAATATCGCTGACTTTGCCTAACGTTACGCCTTTCTCATCGAGGATCGTGCAGTTCTTGAGATCCTCCAGCCGATAGAATCCTTTGGGCAAGGGGGCTTTTTCTTTATCGATTTCGACGTAGCAGCCCACCAGTTTTTGCGCTTCGTCGATATTGGGGATTTCCTTGAAGGCAAGGAAATACGAATCGCCCGAATCGCGGAAGGCGGTCACGGTCAGATCTTTTCTTTCGCCCGTCCGCTCATTGTAGAGGGAGACCGGGGCGCCGATTTTAAAACGTTTTGCGGCAAAATCAGTCAAAGAAAAGACGCGGACTTGTCCTTCAAGAGCGAAGGTTTTGCTCACTTGGCCTAAGCGGATGTATTCCATAGTTACCTGATAAAAGAAACGGCGCGGATTACTCCGCGTCGTCCTCTTTCTTTTTATCTTCGTCGAAGCTTTCAAACTTCAAATGAATGCGAAGATTGGAGTTGTCGGCTTTGCCGGCGATGCCAATGGCCTCGCGTAAGGCATTGGCGACGACGCCTTTTTTGCCGATGAGGCGGGCTGTGTCATCGTCTTCAGCGACGACGAGGACCGTCACGTCTTTATCGGTGGAGCCAGGAAGCTCACGGATCATGATGGAGTCGGGTTTTTCCACGAGCGGATCAATGAGTCCGTGGATGACTTTCTCATAATCAATCATGCTTACTTGGCTTCTTTCTTGGCGGTTTTTTTCTCCGCAGGCTTCACCTTGCTCTTGGCGTACTTGTCCATGATGCCTTTGCGGTTGAACATGGCACGAACGCTGTCGCTCGGGGTGGCGCCTTTGTTGAGCCACTTTAAGGCTAACTCTTCATTGATATCGGCTTTTTCTTCACCGATAGCCGGATCGAAGGTGCCGATTTGCTCGATGTAACGTCCATCGCGGGCGAAACGAGAGTCAGCAGCGACGATGCGGTAGAAGGGGTCCTTATGACGGCCAATGCGGGTTAATCTGATTTTAACGGACATGGTATTGTTCTCCTTTTCCATGCGTAATCCTACGCGTCTAATCTTGGCCTGTCAAGTAAAAATGCTTTACAGCTTATTCAGGCTGTTCCGCCTTGGGGTTCAGCGACTTCAGAACCAGGAGGCGGTCCCGCTTCGCATCATAGGCAATTTCCCCGTCGCAGTTAGCAAAATTGCTGATGGCGACGTAACGCTCAAGAAACCAACTGCCTTGGATAAAAAAGGCATGGGTGTCTTTTGATGTCTGCACTCCATCAATGGTGAGGGTGAGCGGGAAATAGTTCATCCCGTTAATGAGCGGCCCCGAGATGCCAAAGGCCACTTCTTGCTTGACGTAGTCTTGGGCGTGGATGATCGGACCAACCCAGCGGATCAGATAAAAGATCATAAAGGGGAGAAAAACAACAGTGGCAATGCCCACCATCGCCAAAACAAAATGAAGGGCTCCTGGCAAGGGCAAGCCCACCCCGAAAGTGATGGCAACAAACATAGCGACGATTACGAGGTAAAGAATGAGAAATAGGAGCGTATTAAAACGATAGAAGCGGACTTCAACGCTTTTTCGGACTTCTTCTTTTTCCATAAACAAGCCCCCCTGTTCAATTTTCATTATTGAGGAGATTTCCCGTTCCGCTAGAGCCAATTTACCCGGCTTTTCTTTTCGGATTTTCTTCGCAAAATCCCATCGGATTCCTCGTGGCGGCATTTTCGCTTGCTTTACGCCCCTCGCGCGACTATCATAACTAACGCGTCCTTACGGACGCTACGCAGGCTCCGCTAGCTGTGTCACCAGCCATGAACCTGAAGAGAAACCCTAACCGAAGGAGGAAGCATTCAATGAATACGCATCTCGTTGAAGACGTTACTTCCCGTCAGATTCGGCACGACATTCCTGAGTTTTCGAGTGGCGACACCATTCGGGTGTATGTCCGCATTTTCGAAAACAAGAAGGAACGCATTCAGGTCTACGAAGGCGTTGTTATTCAGCGTCGCGGCCATGGTTTGAGCGAGACCTTTACGGTCCGCAAGATCTCCAGTGGCATCGGCGTCGAACGCACCTTCCCGCTCAATTCACCCGCCCTTGGCAAGGTTGAACTTGTCAAAGTTGGCCACGTGCGGAGAGCTCGGATCCACTATATGCGCAACCTTCAAGGCAAAGCCGCCCGTATCAAAGACGTGGAAAAAACTGACGCCTCGAAAAAAGACGTTAAGTAAACTGGCTAACAGTGACATGAGGACTCCCTTAGTTGGGAGTCTTTTTTGCGCTCGCGCGTTGCGTTAAGCCAACCCCGACCCTATAATTTGTCGTATGCTTCAGCATGACATGATCACCTCGGAAGGCGAACTCTCGCCCTTGGGCCGCAAGAAGCCTAGTCGGGCCAAAAAGATTTTTAGCGCGATTGGCGAGGTCCTCCTCTTGGGGCTTTTTACCCTCGTTTTATCGGTTTCTGGTCAAATCACCTACGATTATTCCCGTTACTCCACTTTTTTTGTCAATGGAATGAGCATGTATCCCAACCTCAACGCCGAGGTCTATGCCATCGGCAATAGTGATGGCATTCTTCACGACGGAGCGAGCGGCGATTCTTTGGGTGCCCGCGAATCCTGGGGGGATTTCCGCAATTCGAGCGTCACTTATTATTGTGACTATGGCATGTTCGATGGCAAAGGGGATTACCTCAAGAATCTCAGCCGCTTTGATATTGTCGTCACTTATTTCCCAAATGACTTGACTCTCGTGGATGGGCATTATGTCCCGAAGACGAGTCTTGATGGGGGCGAAGCACCCGACCTCAAGATCAAGCGCTTAGTCGCTTTTCCAAACGAAACATTCCGTTTTGATTCAAATGGCGATCTCTTTATCAAAAAAGAAAATTCCGACGAATTCCAATTAGTCGAGCAGCCTTTTCTCGACAAAGGCATTGCCATTGACTCTAGCTGGAAAAAGAAGACCGTTGCCTCAGGTTCGGGAAAAGCCTGGACCTCGACTGCGGGGGAGACCCTCGGGGCCAATGAGTATTTCGTCTGCGGCGACAACCGGGGCAATTCGGGCGATTCACGGATCGTCGGACCGATTCCGAGCGAAGGAATCCAGGGGCGGGCTGTCGCGTTGATTGGCCGTTGCTCGTTCCGTTATTTTTCCGCGACTCAAACCGAATACCATCCATTATGGAATTCGTATAAACTGCCCTGGCAATTGGAGTGGCTCTGATGCAACAGAAGAACATTCATTATTTTCCGGGTCACATGGCAAAGGCGCTCGATAATCTCGCCCCATTTATCAAGGCTTGCGATATCGTGGTGGAGGTCGCCGATGCCCGCGCCCCTTTTTCTTCGCGAAACCCAGTCTTTATGATCCTGGTCGGAACCAAACCCCATCTTCTTCTTTTATCAAAAGCCGATTGGGCGGATCCCGAGATAACGAAGAGCTGGGTTGATTTCAACCAGAATGCTGGTTTGCCCACCTTGGCGAGCGATCTCAAAAAAGAGAGTTTGCTCAAACGGTTGAGCATCTTGGCCGAGCCTTTGGTGGCGAAGAAACGCGAGAAAGAAAAAAAGGTGGGCATGCGGCCGCAGCCCTTGCGTCTATTGATCGCGGGCATCCCTAACGTGGGCAAGAGTACCTTAATCAATAACCTTGCAGGTCATTCCGTCGTCAAAGTGGCCAATCGTCCTGGCGTCACGCGGGCGGAACAATGGATTCGTCTCTCGAATGATTTTGTTTTGCTCGACACCCCGGGGATTCTTCCGATGAACTACCCCGATGGCGCCCAAGCGGTTCGACTGGCTTTGTTGGGCTCGATCAAAGAAGAGGTGCTGCCGAACGATGATTTAGCTATCGCCTTATTGGCCTATCTCCGCGAAAGCTATCCTTCTGCTTTGAAGGAACGCTACGAAATCGCGGATCTCCAAAGTCTGGAGACCGATGCCGTCCTCCGCGAAATCGCTGCAAAACGAGGCTATCTTCTTCAGGGCGGGGTTCCTTCGCTTGAGAAAGCCGCCCTTTCGCTCATCAAGGATTTTCAAGTCGGCGCCCTTGGAGCCCTGAGCCTAGAAAGGCCGTGATGCTTGTCAAAGAGAAAGAATTTTATTCGCCGAGCGTCAAACTGATTGTCGGCCTCGACGAGGCGGGGCGCGGCCCCTTGGCAGGGCCGCTTTACTGCGCCGCCGTCGTTTTTGACCCTGCCTATCAAAATGAGGAGATCAACGACTCAAAGAAACTGAGCCCGAAGAAACGGGAAGCCCTTTACGGCGTCATCATTCAAAACGCCCTTTCTTACGCCATCGTCTCTGCCAGCGTGGAGGAAATCGATAAGTACAATATCCTTGAAGCCGATAAACGGATCATGGAAAAAGCGCTCTCTTTGATTAAAGTCCCCTATGATTTTATCATCACCGATGACGTCCCGCTCCGCCATGTCGATAAACCGCTCGTGGCAATGATTAAGGGTGATGCCCAGTGTCTCAATGTGGCAGCCGCCTCCATCTTGGCCAAGGTTTCGCGTGATCGCTATATGGACGAACTCGATCAAAAATACCCGGAATATGGATTTAAAAAACACAAAGGTTACGGAACCGCCCTCCATCTTGAGGCACTGAGGAAATTTGGGCCGATTGAGGGCGTCCATCGCAAAACTTTCCGTCCGGTTTCTGACTACTATTTGAAACAAGAAACGCTTTTCTAGGGCACAAAGGCCAAAAAACCTTCTATTAGAGAGTGGAGGTGTTTTTTATGACAGGACGCGAAGCGTTGGCTTATCTCGCTCTCAAATACAAGGGGAATTGGGACAAGATGGTGGAAGGGGTGAAAGCCCACGAAGATTTCGATTCAAAAGAGGCCGAGGAGGCGGTTCATGCCATCCCCTGCTCTTATTTGACTCTCATCGACAAGGCTTATCCGGAAGCCTTCAAACACTGCTATCGGCCTCCACTTGTTCTTTTTTACTATGGCGATATTTCTTTGATCAATGAAGAAGCGCGCTGCGTGAGCTATGTTGGTTCGCGTGAGGCGAGCGGCTATGGCATTGCGATGGCAGAGAAACTCGCAAGCGGCCTTGCCAAAGAGGGTTTTATCATCGTGAGCGGATTAGCGATGGGAATCGATGCGGCTGCGACGAAAGCCGCGCTCGATGTTGGCGGGAAAGCGGTGGGCTTTCTGGGTTCGGGCATCGACTTGTGTTACCCCTCGGCGAGTCAAGAACTTTATGAACGGCTCAAAACGGAAGGTCTCGTTCTCTCCGAATATCCCTACCAAACTCCGCCCGATCGGGAACATTTTCCCCAACGAAATCGAATGGTGGCGGCCGTTTCGAAAGGCGTGATTGTCGGTGAGGCGAGCAAAAAGAGTGGAACCCTCATCACGGTCGGCTATGCCCTTGGCTTCACCAAGGAGATCGGTTGCGTGCCTTATCCGGCCGGGGCGGAGAGTGCCTGCAACATTCTGATTAAGGAAGGGGCTCAAATGATTGAGGACCTCGATGATGCCAATCTTCTCATGGGCTACCAGCCCCAAGGAAGTCGTCCCGGTTAAAATTTTTACTTTTGGCCCATATAAATACTTTATTTATAGATTAAGGAAAAGCGGGATGCTTTATTTGACAAGGGGGTTATTCATCCCTATATTAATCCCCGAAAAAAGGATTTTTCATGAAACTTGTCATCGTTGAGTCTCCAAAGAAATGCGAAACTATCGCTCATTATCTGGGCGGAGATTATGAAGTCATGGCCTCCCAGGGTCACATCCGTGATCTTTCGACGAAGGGCAAAGGCGGCCTCGGCATCGATGTGGATGATGGTTTCAAACCCGATTTCGTCATCACGCCGAGCAAACTCGGCATCGTCAAAGAATTAAAGAGCGCCGCCGCGAAAGCGGACGAAGTCATTCTGGCAACCGACCCTGATCGTGAGGGAGAAGCCATCTCTTGGCACCTCGCTCAGGTTTTAGGGCTCGATGTCACCACGACGAAACGGCTGCAGTTTCACGAAATCACCAAACCGGCGATCGAAGCGGCAATTCAAGCCCCTTCCCATATCGATATGAATTTGGTCAATTCGCAAGAGACGCGCCGGATGTACGACCGAATCATCGGTTTCAAGCTTTCAAGTTTGCTCCAGAAGAAAATGTCGAGCAAATCGGCGGGCCGGGTTCAGAGCGTCACCCTCAAGATGATCTGCGATAACGACGCCGAGATCAAAGCCTTTGTTCCTCAAGAGTATTGGACGATTGATGTCACGCTTGAGTTCGATGGCAAGAGTGTGAACGCATCGCTTGATCGAATTGATGGCAAAGCCGCCGTAATCCACAACAAAGCCGAAGCTGATGCGATCTTGGCCCGAATTGGCAAGAGCCTCAATGTTCTTTCAGTCGATGCTCAGAAAAAGAGTGTCCCCTCGAAACTGCCGTTCACCACTTCGACGATGCAACAGGAAGCTTTCAATCGCTTTAAATTCTCAACCAGCAAGACTCAGTCGATCGCTCAGCGCCTCTACGAAGGCATGGACATCAATGGCGAGCACGTTGGTCTCATCACTTACATGCGTACCGATTCGACCCGCCTCAGCAATGATTTCTATTTCTCCCACGCCAAGCCCTTTATTTTGGAGAAGTTTGGCCCCGATTATCTCGGCTCGATTAAAGTCGGCAAGAAGAGCGATCTTGTCCAAGACGCTCACGAAGCCATCCGTCCGACGGGCACCCACCGGACGCCGGATCTCGTAGCCCGCTACGTCGAGCCCGATGAAGCCAAACTCTATCGTTTGATCTATGATCGGGCTCTCGCCTCGCTCATGAGCGACAAAATCGAAGAGCAGACCACGGCTTTGTTCGAAACCAATGGCCTTGTTTTCAAAGCGACTGGCGTTCGTACTTTATTCAAAGGTTACGAAGCAATCTATGGCGATTTCGAAGACGATGACACCAAATTGCTCCCCGAAATCAAAACGGGCGAACAATACCAGATCGACAAAATCGATCCTGAGCAGAAATATACCAAGGCCCCGGCCCGTTATAGTGAAGCCAAAGTCGTCAAAATGATGGAAGAAAAAGGGATCGGCCGTCCGTCCACCTACGCCTCGACGATCAAAACGTTGATCGATCGGGGCTACGTCATCTCGAAAGCCGGCATCATCACGCCGACCGAGACTGGCTTGCGCACCACCCTCGTCCTCAACAAGTACTTCCCGGAGATCGTTTCGACCGAGTATACGGCGAATATGGAATCGAAACTCGATCAGATCGAGGAAGGCAAAGAAAGCAAACTCGAAGCGATGAACGAGTTCTACAAGCCCTTCATCGAGAAGTTCCTCACAGTTCAGGATCAGATGTATAAGGATCCGGCTCAGCCGACGGGTGAGATGTGCCCGGTTTGCGGTTCGCCGCTCGTGGTGAAGAAGAGCCGCTATGGCAGTTTCATCGCTTGTTCGAATTATCCAAAATGCAAATACATCAAGAAAGAGCCGAAAGCCCCGTCTAAAGAAACGGGTGAGATGTGCCCGGAATGCGGCAAGCCCCTCGTTGAACGGAAAGACCGGAAGGGCAACATCTTCATTGCCTGTTCAGGCTATCCCGCCTGCCATTATATCAAGGGACAAGAAGGCAAGGCCCCAAGCGAGAAAAAGGTTTACACCGAAGCTGATTGGGTCAAACCCTGTCCGCAGTGCAAGAGCGGCCACTTGGTCGTCAAACACGGGCGCAAGGTCGATTTTCTTGGCTGCACCAATTTCCCAAAATGCCATTACCACGAATGGATCGATGACAAATCCAAAAAGGATGACGGAAAGAAGTCCTGATGAGCTCCAAGAGCGTTCGGATTATCGGAGGGGGCCTCGCCGGGAGCGAGGCCGCCTTTTTCCTTTTGAAAAAAGGTTACGATGTCGTCCTTTATGAGCGGCGTCCGAAAGTCGACGACGGCGCCCATGTAACGGGGCTTTTTGGCGAACTCGTCTGTTCGAACTCACTCAAAAGCGTTCGCTTTGATAACGCCTGTGGCCTTCTCAAGGAAGAGATGCGGAAGATGGATTCTTTGACGATGAAGGCCGCCGCCTTAAGCGAAGTGCCCGCCGGCAATGCCCTCGCGGTCGACCGCGATGAATTCGCCAAAATCATCACTGCGGAGCTGAAACGTTTCCCCAATTTTCATCTACGCGAAGAAGACGTCGGCGTTTTGCCTAGCGATGAAAGCATCGTTGCAACCGGACCGCTCACGAGCGAGGGTTTGCTTCATGCCCTCCAAGAGCTTATCGGGGAGAAAAATCTCTCCTTCTTCGATGCTTCCGCGCCGATCGTGGCGAAGAACTCGATCGATTTTACGAAGGCTTATTTCAAATCCCGTTTCGAGCAGAGCGATAGTTCTTACATCAATTGCCCTTTCACCCGTGACGAGTACGGAAAGTTCGTCAGCGAACTCCTCGGAGCGAAAAGGGCGTTGGTCCACGAATTTGACACCCACTATTTCGAGGGTTGTCTTCCGATCGAAGTGATGGCCGCTCGCGGATTCGAAACGCTTCGGCATGGCATGCTCAAACCCTTTGGCCTTGAAACTCCTGAGCATCCTTTCGCTTATGCGGTAGCCCAGTTGCGGCAGGATAGCAAACTCGGCGATTATTACAACCTGGTCGGTTTCCAAACCAATTTGACTTTCCCCGAGCAGAAGCGGGTCTTCTCTTTGATTCCGGGTCTTGAACAAGCGGAATTTATCCGCTATGGCTTAATGCACCGCAACGCCTATTTGGATGCGCCCCGAGCCTTACAGGAAGATTTATCTTTGCAAAGGGCCCCTCAATTGACTATCGCTGGCCAACTTTCAGGCGTTGAAGGCTACGTCGAAAGCGCCGCGACGGGCATTATCGCAGGCATCAACGTCTACCGCAAGATGGAGGGGAAACGCTTCCTTCCGGTGCCAACCTCGACCATTCTTGGCGCCCTCATCGATTATCTGCTTCATGCTTCGGCCGCCTATTTCGAGCCGATGAGTGCCAACTGGGCCTTGATGCCATCTTCGAAAAAAGAAACGCGTCAAGAATCTATCGTTACTTCTCTTCGTGCGATAGAATCCTATTGGAGCGAGGCCAATGAATAAAGCCGAAAACGATTATCTCAATTACCTGACTTTTGAGCGTGGCTATTCCGAGAAAACCACCGATGCCTATCGGCGGGATCTCGACAAATATTTCGCTTTCCTTTTGACGAATGAAGTGACCTTTACCGAGGCAAAAAAGCAGACGATTCGAACCTTTTTGGCTCAAGAACTTGCCCATGGAATCTCTCCCCGCAGCTGTCAAAGGCGGATGTCGGCCCTCCGAGGCTTCTATGCCTTTTGTGTCAAGCGACGCTACGCCGTCTACAATCCAGCCTCTCTCGTTCATTCGCCGAAGAAGCCAATTCGCTACCCCAAAGTTCTTTCTTACGAAGAAGTTGTCAAACTTTTCAATGCCAATTCCGCCCGGAATGATCCGCTCAAGGCACGTGACCAAGCCATCCTCGAATTACTTTACGCTTCGGGGATGCGGGCAAGCGAACTTTGCGCCCTTACCATTCGCCAGATCGATTATCGTTCGCGGATGATCCGCGTCTTTGGGAAGGGAAAGAAGGAGCGGCTCGTCCCGTTTAGCGAAACCGCGCATATCGCAATGGATAGTTATTACAAGAATCAGCGAGATTCCCTTTTGTCCCATCGGAAGCATCCGTTTCCGAATGATGCTTTTTTTGTCTCGAATAAGGGGCAGAAACTGACGGTCCGCAGCCTCGAATACATCTTGCTCGAAGTGCAAAAGAAAACCGGAATATACTACGGGCTCCATCCCCATATGCTGCGTCATACTTTCGCGACCGATCTCCTTGAGGGCGGCGCTGATCTCCGCCTGATTCAAGAGCTTCTAGGCCATGCCTCGCTCAATACCACTCAGATTTACACCCACGTGAGCCAGAAGGCGATGAAAGAGCAATACCTCGCCCATTTCCCGCGCCAGAAAAAAGAAAAGAAGTAAGATTTGCAGGGATTTTCTCTTATGTGAGATCTGGCCCTTTTCCTACGCGCACGCGAATGCTATAATCACGCTCGGCTGTTTTCCTACGGAAACGGCTTATACGCACCCCGCGGATTCAGCGCCGTGTTCCCAATCGGGCGAAAATGCTTAAAAAGCGATTGGGTGGTCAGCTGTTCGAAACGAGGGAGGCTTAAACAAATGGAGGTCACCAAAATGAGTGACGAAACAAAGACTGTGGTGGCGACTGCTGCCCCAGCTGCGGCCCCGGCTGCAGCGCAACCGACGATGGCTCAGGTCATGCACGACCCGAACGCGCCGATCATGACGATGAAGAAACTGCTCGAAGCGGGTGTCCACTTCGGCCATCAGACCCGCCGTTGGAATCCAAAAATGGGACGTTTCATCTATGGGGCCCGCAATGGCATTTACCTCATCGATTTAACCAAGACCTGCACTAGTGTTAACGATGCTTACAAGAGATTAAAGTCGATCGTTGATGAAGAAGGCAAAGTTCTCTTCGTCGGCACCAAGCCGGCGGCTCAGCAGATTGTGATTGATGAAGCGACCCGCAGCGGCAGCTTCTATATTTCGCATCGCTGGCTCGGCGGGACTCTCACGAACTTCCGCACCATCCTCGGCCGCATCAAGTATCTCAAAGATCTCGAAGCCATGGAGGCGGATGGGACTTGGGACAAGATGCCGAAGAAGGAAGTCGCGATTCTGAAGAAAGAAAAAGAAAAACTCGCTCGTAACCTTGAAGGCATCAAAGAGATGAGACGCCTTCCGCAGGCTGTCGTCGTCGTCGACCCGAGTGTTGAACACAACGCGGTCGCTGAAGCTCGCAAACTCAACATCCCGGTCTTCGGCATTTGCTCGACTTCCGATGATCCCGAGACTGTCGATTTCCCGATTCCATCGAACAACGATGCCCCGAGCGCCATCAAACTTCTGACTGCGGTCTTAGCCGATGCGATCGTGGAAAGCAAGGGCGGCGAAACCGCGATTGCCTACACCAAAGATCAAGGCGAAGAAGCGACGATGAAAGATGCGATCCGGGCCGCTGATATTGCCAACGAACAGCGCAAAGCTGCCCTTCGTCAGCAACGCAAGGAGCGCGAAGAGCGCTACCTCAAGATGCAGGCTGAGCGTCAGGCACGCTATGCCTCGCAGAATAGTGCCCCGGCCGCCACAATCGCCCCGGCTCCGCTTCCGGAAGATGGCAAAGCCAACGACGATAAAGATGAAGGAGACAAATAATGGCTGATAAGAACACGATCGAACTCATCAAGGCCCTCCGGGAAAGAACCGGCGCGGGTATGATGGATTGCAAACACGCTCTTGAAGAGAACAACTACGACATCGAAAAGGCCGTCGATTCCCTCCGCGAAAAGGGCATCGTGAAGCAAGCCAAACGCGCCAATCGTACCGCCGCGGAAGGCTTAACCCGTGTCAAAGTTTGCTCGAAGTGCGGCAAAGCCGCCTTGATTGAAGTCAACTGCGAAACCGACTTTGTGAGTGGCAGTGACAAGTTCATTGCTCTAGCTAACGGACTCGTCGGCTCCGTCCTTGAAAACGAACCGAAGGATCTCGAAGCGGCCAAAGCCGATAACGCTCAGTTACTTCAAGACACCGCCTTGGCGGTCGGCGAGAAGGTGGATTTCCGCCGTTTCGCCATCCTCACGCCGCAAGCGAACCAGATCATCGGATCCTACATCCATATGGGTGGCAAGATCTCGGTGGCGGTGCTCGTTGAAGGTGGCGATCAGGATTTTGCCAACCAATTAGCGATGCATATTGCGGCCAATAGCCCTCTCTATGTTGAACTCAAGGACGTGCCTGCTGACGAAAGGGCTCGTGAAAAGGCCGTTGCCCTCGAAGAGGTCAAGGCTGATCCGAAGCTCCAGGGAAAGCCCGAAGCCGTCAAAGAGCACATCGTCGATGCCAAGGTCGACAAAGTCCTCGGCCAGAGTTGCTTATTGCTCCAACAATATCTTCTCGACGAGTCAAAGACCGTCGCTCAGGTCTTGCTGGAGAAGTCCGCCAAGGTGATCTCCTTCGTCCGCTATCAAGTTGGCGAAGGCATTGCCAGAGACGCGAACCAAGAAAACTAAAACAAGAAACGCGCACCAACCTTGCGCGTTTTTTGTATAATTGAACTTATGAAAGCAATTTATAAAACTGTCATTCTCAAACTATCCGGCGAAGCGCTGGTCGATAGCGCCGACAAAACGATCCTCGATCAGAAGAAGCTTTCGGCCATCGCCGATGAAGTGGCCAAAGCCGCCGAACTTGGCGTCCATATTGGCGTCGTGGTTGGCGCAGGCAACATTTGGCGGGGTCGTCTCGCCGAAAAAGTCGGCATCGAACAAGCGACTGGCGATTACATGGGGATGCTGGGCACCATCATCAATGCCTTGGCGCTCCAAAGCGCCTTCGAAGAGAAAGGCCTTGATACCCGAGTGATGTCGTCGATCAACGTGCCTCAGGTTTGCGAACCCTATATCCGCCGCAAAGCCGTCCACCATCTTTCCAAAGGCCGCATCGTAATCTTCGCTGGCGGGACAGGCAATCCTTTCTTCACCACCGATTCGACGGCAACCTTACGCGCCCTTGAAGTCGGAGCCGATGCGATTTTGATGGGCAAAAACGATGTGGAAGGGGTTTATGATAGCGATCCGCGCAAGAACCCCAACGCCCATTTCCTTAAACATTTAACCTTCCAAGAAGTCGTCGAGAAGAAACTCGGCGTCATGGATCTCACAGCGGTGGCGATGCTCGAAGAGAGCAAGGTCGTCATCCATGTTTTTAATATGGATAACCCCGACAACGTCATCGAAGTGTTGCAAGGCAAAGATTTGGGGAGCACAATCTCCAAGGAGTAACAAATATTTATGGATGCAATCGTTTTAGAAGCTCAAGACAAGATGAATAAGTCGATCGAGTCTTTTGAGGGCGCTTTGCGCAAATTGCGCAGCGGTCGGGCCAATCCAGCAATCCTTTCGGGCATCATGTGCGATTACTATGGCGACAAGATGGACATTTCCACCCTTTGTGCCATTTCAATGCCGGAACCGCGCCAGCTTTTGGTTCGTCCTTATTCCCGCGAAGATCTCAAGACGGTCGCTGCGGCGATCGGCGCAGCCAATATCGGAGTCAATCCCCAAATCGAAGCGGATGCAATCCGCATCGTGGTCCCGCCGCTTACCGAAGATGTCCGCCGCGATATTGCCAAGCAAGCCAAGGGTCTTAGCGATGAAGTAAAGGTGGCGATCCGCAATATCCGCCGCGACTATCTCGACCTCCTTAAAGAGGATGATTCGATGTCGGATGACTACAAGGAACGGGTTGAAGACGATATTCAGAAGATCGTTGACGCCGCCAATAAGCAAATCGATGAGATCTTAGCCAAGAAACAGCAGGAGATTATGACAATCTGATTCGCCTGAAAAGCTATGCAAAACCCCTTCGGATCACTCCAGAAGGGTTTTTCTTTAGGCGAGGGACAGTATTCCGTCGGTGCAGACAACCGAGCCTAGTGTGACGTCTTTCCAGTCGGAAGCCAAACTTATTTTGCGGAAGGAATCCCGGGTGTTGAGATACTGTATTTCTTTTAAGGAAGCAGCGCCCTGGAAGGCCTTGCTGCCAATGGACGATAGATTGCCTGGCAAGGTCAAATCGGCGAGAGAAGAGCAATTCTGGAAACTGCCTTCGCCTAATACGGTTAAGCTGTTGGGCAAGCTGACTTTCGTAAGGGCGCTATCATTGGCGAAAGCATAGGCACCAAAACTCGTTTTCGCTTCGCTAGTGGTGGTGTTCCCCATCGCAAAGCTTTTTAAGGTGGTCAAGGAACTGAAAGCATAGGAGCCGACCTTTGAATAGTAGCGTTCGGCGTAGATGGCTTCGACGTTCTTTAAGCCCGCATTGGCGAATAGACTCTGGCCGTTGGCAAAATCCGCAGTCGCCAAAACATAGTAACGCTGGTTTCCGCTTTCTTCGCTGGCGGAGTAGTAGGGCAAAATAATAGTTTTAGCCTCGCTCGAATTGACATCGACGCTGGTTAATGTGAATGTGGGATCGGTATCGCTCTTTTGATAAGCGAAATTGAAAGTGCCGCCCTCAATAATCTTGTGGCCATTTTGATCAAAGAAGCCAGAGATAATGGTGCCGTTATAAGCGGTGCCGGTCTCAGAGGTGGAGTTCTTGCTCAAAGCAAAACCGATCACGGACATGGTGATCATCAAAGAAAAGACCACGCCGATGCTGATGCAGGCAATCAGGAGTCCTTTCTTGCTTTTTGCATCAAGGGGTTTCTTGACTTTAGGGGTGTTCTGCTGGGGATTTTGGGAAGCCTCGTGGCTCGAAGGAGCCCCATGCTCTGTGGGGCTGGGTTCCAGCGTGTTTTTTTCGTTCGGTGTCTTCTTTTCTTCGTCCATAACTTACATCATACTCAGCCGCTTTCGCTTTGGAAGAGTTTTGAGCGGGAAAGCCCTTCTTTTCCTTTAGAAAGGAACGGGATAAAAATAGGGGTATCGGCTCGGGCGAACTTTGTTATATAATCACCCTTATGAAACCAGAGCCTTTTATTTTGTCCAAGAAATGCGATCATGTCGCTTTTATCATGGATGGCAACGGTCGTTGGGCCAAGGCGCGGGGTTTACCCCGCTATTTGGGTCACAAAGAAGCCTGTAATCGCATAATTGAACTCTTCGAAGTCTGCCGTGAATTCAAGATCAAATACATGTCGTTCTATGCTTTCAGCACCGAAAACTGGAACCGACCCCAAGACGAGATTGACCATTTGATGGATTATCTTGAAGAATTTTTCCGTAAGGAAATTGATTATCTTGATTCGGTCGGAACCCGAATTGTCGTTTCCGGGGATTTGAGCCGGATTCGCGAAAAGACCCGTCAAGTTTGCTATGACGCCATTAATCGGACAGCCAGTAACTCGACCTGGTTTATCAATGTTTGTCTTAATTATGGCGGTCGGGATGAGTTGGTGCGGGCGGCGAAAAAAGTTGCGATTGATTACAAAGACGGCAAACTGAATCTCGCCGATTTAAACGAGACGACTTTCAAGGATTATTTTTGGGTTAAAGGGCTGCCGGATGTCGATTTGATGATTCGAACCTCGGGCGAAGAGAGGCTGTCGAATTATCTCCTTTATCAAAATGCTTACGCCGAGATGGTCTTCACCCCGGTGAAATGGCCGGATTTTAAACGCGACGCCTTTATTGATTGCCTTCGAGAATATCAGGAAAGGAATCGTCGTTTTGGAGGCTTGAAAAATGAATAACCCGCAAATGAATCCGATTTCGCCAGAGCAAAAGGCATCCCTTCGTTCCCGCACCATCGTGGCTGGGATTTTGATCGCTTTGATTTTGCCCGCTTTCTTCCTTGGCAGTTGGGTATTCTTCGGTATCGTCGCCATCTTTTTGGCCTTAGCGACGACCGAGATGATCCGTGCGCCTCATAAGCCCTACAAATGGTACGTTTATTTCGTCAGTTATCTCATAACTTTCTCCTATGTTTATTGGTTTGTTCTTAAAGGCAATTTCAGTCAGTATATCCAGTCACGTCACCAAGGCGTTGCTTATACCTTTTCTCTTGAGAATTATTTCTCCTCGCTTGATATCTCTATCATCGGCATCGCCGCTTCGATCTTCCTGTTTTGTCTGATAGGTTTGCTCGATAAATCGTTTACTTGGGGCGATGTGGCCTATTTCATCACATTCACTTTGCTGATGGGCTTGGGCTTTCAAGCCTTCTTTTTTTGCCGCTATTATCCCTTCTATCTCTTTGGGAATGCTCGAAGCGGTTTTGCCGCTCAAGCCAATTGGTATGGCGGAATCAGCGGGGCCGATCTTATCGACACAAGCGCCTTTAAATACTTTGGTTCGTCCTCGCTGCTCTTCTTTGTGATTCTCATTACGACGATGAATGACACGGGCGCCTATTTCATCGGCAGCGTCTTTGGTAGACACAAAATGAATGAACGAATCTCTCCTCATAAAACATGGGAGGGCTTCTTCGGCGGTTGGATCTTTGGGGCTGTGGCGGGATTGATTTTTGGATTAACCATCACCTTCTTGGGCTACCCGATGTTGCCCACTCTCAACCAGGGCACTTGGTATTGGGTGGTGGCGCTTTGTATCGTTTTGCCGCTCATCTCGGATTTGGGCGATCTTTCGTTTAGCATGATCAAGCGCAATTTTGGCATCAAGGATTATGGCAGCATCCTCAAAGGCCATGGCGGAATCGTCGATCGGGTCGGCAGCGATATGTTCACTTGCATTTTTACCGCGATGGCTCTGGTTTTCATCACCAACGGATGGAACTTCTTTGCTTGATATGAGACACGTGGCATTGCTCGGGGCTTCTGGCAACATTGGAAGCCAATCCTTAGATGTTTTTTCCTCTGACCGCAGTTCATTCGAACTTGATGCGATTTCCGTTGGTCACCACGTGGAAAAAATTCCAGCGATTCTTTCCGCTTTTCCAATGGTTCGTTTCGTTTGCGTCAAAGAGCAGGCGGATGCCTTGGCCTTAAGCAAAGACCATCCGGATATCAAAGTCAGTTGGGGCAACGAAGGCCTCATTGGACTCCTCAAAGGGTGCGGCTGCGATATGGTCGAAAATGCTCTGGTGGGCTTTTCGGGCCTCATGCCTTCGCTCACCGCGCTCCGCCTCAACAAAATCCTTTGCTTAGCCAACAAAGAGAGCTTGGTGGTCGGCGGAACTTTGATTGAGCGCCTTTTGGCCCAAGGCAAGGGACAACTCTATCCGATCGATAGCGAGCATGTCGCTTTGGCAAAATGCCTTTCCCGCGTGAAACGGGAGGATGTCGAACGGTTAGTCATCACCGCTTCGGGCGGTGCTTTCCGCGATCTTTCTCGCAGCGAATTGGCCAACGTAACCCCGGAGATGGCTTTGCAGCACCCGACCTGGAAGATGGGAGCGAAGATCACGATTGATTCGGCAACGATGATGAACAAAGGCTTTGAACTGATCGAAGCCCACTATCTTTTTGACTGGCCCGTCGATAAAATTGAAATTCTCTTGCATGATGAAAGCGAAGTTCATTCCTTGCTTCTCATGAAAGATGGCAGTTATTACGCCGATGTGGGCAAACCAGACATGCACGGGCCGATCGCCTATGCCCTTTACGAAGGGAAGGCCCCCTTTGAGATTCGCCACGAAAAAGGAATCCATGATTTTGGTGACTATCATTTCAGAGCCTTCGATCCCAAGCGCTATCCTGCGGTAAACATCGCCTTAAACGCCTTTAAAGAAGGCGGGATTGAAACCGCGGTTCTCAATGCGGCAAATGAAGAGGCAGTTCACCTCTTCCTCGAAGGAAAAATTCCTTTCTTAGACATTGAACAGGCTTGTTCGTTGGCTTTAGCCAACTTTCCGAATATAATGAGACCAACCCTCCGCGATATCGAGACGAGTGATACCCTTGCTCGGCTTTATGTTCGTCGGAAATTTTCCAAGGGATAAACCATGCAGACCTTTCTTACCGTTCTCATTCTCATCCTGATGTTGGGCATCCTCGTTTCTGCCCATGAAGCTGGCCACTTGGTCATGGCCAAGTTTTTCAATGTCTATTGTTTGGAATACTCCATTGGTTTCGGCCCCAAACTTTTTTCTTGGAAAAAGAAAACGGCTGAAACCCGCTTCTCGATTCGAGCCTTCCCCTTGGGCGGTTATGTTTCTATGTTTGGCGAAGGCGTTGAGCTTCCGGAAGGGGTCAGCGTGCCGCCAGAGCGGAGCCTCAACGGCGTTTCCCCTTGGAAAAGAGCGTTTATTCTCTCGGCGGGGATCGTTGTCAATTTATTCCTTTCTATGCTCTTCGTTGTCATCTATGCGACCTGCATTAAAAGTTATTGGATTACGGAAAAGGTTTATACCGGGCTTGATTCCGATGGAATCGTTTTGAGCGATACGGGTGCCCATGGTGAGGTCGCCTATTCTTTTTGGACTCACGGCAGTGTTGGCGACTATGTCATCAAGAGCGATGAACGACTTTATAGTTCCTATGGTTTCGCTTACAACAATTCCGAATATTTCGTGATTGACCCCGAGGCCAGTATTAGTAATGGCGGGGCAAGCACTTCCTATGTTGCCTGCTTCACCCCGGCGTCAGTGAATGACACCGATGTGCTCAACAACCTCACTTTCTTCCATCCTCGCGAAGCTTTCTATCCGACCGCTCTCAACCAGACGATGGGCTTGACCCAATATCCGGACGTGAGCCAAACGCCTCATTCTTTAGCGGTTAACGATGAATTGACTTTAAAGGTTACGGCGATCGGGATTGATTCGGTGGCGGGCCGACCGCTTCGCGAGCAGTTTCTGAACCGGCAAGCACATTTGGTTAATGCAACGGCATCTAAGGTGGATTCTATGGTGAAATTGGGCAGCAATACCCTCTTTATTTATGCTTATCAATACTATCCTTCCTTTGCCGAAGGCATGCAAAACGCTTGCATTGATTACGCGAATTATCTGACGGGGATTGGCGAAGGGTTCAAGGCGATTTTCTCCTTCGATTTCAGTAATCTTGGTTCGGCGGTGGCCGTCGGTGGCGAAATCAGCAAAGCCAGCACCCAAATCGGTTGGGGCCGGACTTTCTTCTTCATGGGTGGCTATCTCTCTCTCAATTTGGCGATCTTCAATCTTTTGCCTTTCCCCGGACTCGATGGTTGGCAACTCCTTGTCACTATCCTCGAAAGTGGGTTCAAGAAAAAAGTCTCGGAGAAAGTTAAGAACACCATCTCCATTATCGGTCTCGGTCTCCTCTTTGCCTTTGCGATAGCGATCACGATCAAAGATATCGTGGCTCTGGTGATAAACGATGCATAACAAAATGCTTCGTTTTTTAACCTCTTTGGGTTTGGCCGACCCCGAACGTTTTGATTTGGATTTTGAATTGGTCGGCCGCGACGCCTCGAACCCGAAGAAGGTCATCATGGCAATTCGAAAGGACACCCCGTGGGATGTGTCACTCCTCGAGGAATTCCAAAGCGGTCTCGCGACAGTCAAATACGATTACGCCCTGCGCTTTTCCTACGAGAAGAGCCCCGATTTCGATTCGGTCGACCAGCTTTTTGAAGACTGGTACCTTTCCCATTATCACGGAATCCCACCCTTTCAGCTCACCCCAGGCGATGACAGCGCGATTTATACCTTTCTTCCCGAGGATAATTCCAATGGTACCGCGAGTGGCATTATCGATGATTTTAACGCTCTTTTAAAATATCTTTCCTATCCGTTTGCCGTTTCGATTCAAGGAAGCGAAACTGCGAGGGCTTCGGCGGCGAAAGAAACTCCTGTGGCGGAACCGACTTCGCCCGCCTCGGAAGTCAAACACGTTGAACAACCGGTTGAGTCAGCCAAGCCCGTCGACAAAAAGAAAGTACCGGGGGTGCTGGCACCTTCCGCTCCAGCGGCTGAACCCGTTTTGGAAGAAATGCCTGCAAATCCCACTTCAAATGGTCAAAATCCTGCTGATAATGTCGATAGCGAAAAAACCAACGACGAGGACGAAGACGGCGATGGTGAGGACAAAGGTTCGTGCGAGACGCCGGCCTCGAGCGGCGATGAGATGCCACCGATGGGCGAAGACGAGCTTTCTCGACAAAGCGTTTTGGCCCAAGCCGAGCAGGATTACATCGAAAAAACCAAAATCGCCATGCGGGCCCAAGCGAATTCTCGCATCTTTTTCAAAGGCGATTATCGCGATATCAGTACGATTGCTGAGCTCTTTGGTCTTTCTTCGGGCAACGTTCAGTTCGAAGGCAATGTTTATTTGACTAATTTTCGGGTAGGCCGGCGCGGTGGGCTTTATGGCACCATCGGCGTTGGTGATGCCTCGAGCGCGATTAACGTCCGCGCCACCGAATCCCGCAACGGCATGAGCGCCGAATTCCTCAATGCCCTTAAAGCGGGGGATCTCGTCAAAGTCCGAGGGGCGATCGAGTTTGACCAACGAACCTCTGAACGGCAGATTTTTGCCCACTATATCGATGTGCTTCCACCCAAGCCCCTCCGGACCGACTCGTCAGAAGAAAAACGGGTTGAACTGCACTTGCACACCAAGATGTCAGCCATGGATGGTCTTGGCGAAATCGCCGATTACTGTGCCGTGGCTAAATCGATGGGGATGAAAGCGATCGCCGTCACGGACCACGGCGTCATCCAATCTTTCCCCGCCGCCGAAAGCGCAGCGAAGAAGTATGGCCTAGCAATGATCTATGGTTGCGAATTCTATATGTTTGATTGGCCGACCTATATTTTCAATCCGGCTCCAATCGAATTAAGAAAAGCCCGTTATTGCGTGCTTGACTTTGAAACCACTGGCTTAAGCTCTCGTTACGACCACCCGACCGAATTTGGCGCGGTTATGGTTGAACACGGCATGGTCACGAAGCACTTTGATCAATTCGTCAATCCGGGCGTTCACATCCCGGAGATGATCACCGCGAAAACCCACATTGATGATTCGATGGTCAAAGACGCGCCAAATGAAATCGAAGCCGCTAAACTAATTTCCGATTTCATCGGCGATGCGGTTATCGTCAGCCACAACGCTCCTTTTGATGTCGGCTTCCTCAATGCGATGCGGGCCAAAGCGGGAATGCGATCCGTCACAAACCCCGTTGTCGATACTTTGGCTCTCTCCCACTATCTTTTCCCAGAGGCCGCCCGCCACACCCTAGGTGCTTTAAGCCGCAACTTGAATCTCGATGTCTATGATGAGAACGACGCCCACCGCGCCGACTACGATGCCGAGGCTCTCAACAACGTTTGGCAAGTCATTATTCCGATTCTGACCAAAGAAAATGAGCATTTGACTCAGGCCGATTTGGCCCACCTTATTTCAACCAACCAAAACATTTTCAAGCACCTTCGGAGCTACCATATGGTCGCTTTGGCCAAAAACCAGGCCGGTCTCAAAGCGCTTTACCGCTTGATTAGCGATTCGCACACCACCTTCCTTTCGGCGGGGAGTTTGCCGAAGATTTCGCGTGAAGAGTTGATTCAATACCGCGAGAATTTGCTTTTTGGTTCCGCTTGTTTCAACAGCGAGGTCTTTGAGATTGCTTGCAATAAACGCGAAGAGGAGCTTAAGCAGGCGATGAGTTTTTATGACTACATCGAGATTCAGCCACCGGAGAACTATTCTTGGCTAGTCAATATGCACGAACTCGATCAGGACCGGCTCATGACCGTCCTCAAATCGATTGTGGTTGCCGCTGACGAAGTGGGCAAGATGGTTTGCGCGACTGGCGATTGCCATTACGTGAATCCTGAAGACAAGATTCTTCGCGATATTTATATTGCCCAAAAAGCCCTCGGCGGTGGAAACCATCCGCTTTATCCCCCTCGGCGGGACAAAATCATGCCCGCTTTTGCTAACCCTGAGCAACATTTCCGTTCCACCAGTGAAATGATGGATTGCTTTCGCCCGTTTTTGAGCGAGGAAAAATGCCACGAGATCGTCATCGAAAACACCAACAAGATCGCCGCTCAAATTGAGCCAATTCAAATTCTCAAAGACCATCTTTATCCGCCTTCGGCCAACTTGCCAAACTCCGATGCCAAACTGCGGGAAATCATCAACGAAAACATCAAGAAGACTTATGGCGATAACCCTGATCCCGCCATCCCCGCCCGCATCGAACAGGAACTCAAAGGTATCATCGAAAACGGCTATTCCGTCACCTACTACATCGCACATTGCATCATCAAGAAAGCCAACGAGGAAGGCTACATTGTCGGCTCCCGCGGTTCGGTTGGCTCCTCTTTCGTTGCGACAATGTCCGGTATCACCGAGGTCAATCCGTTGGCCCCACACTACCTGTGCCATAAGTGCCATCATTTTGAATGGTCGACCGATCCGAATATCAAATCCGGTTTCGATTTGCCGACGAAGAAATGCCCAGTCTGTGGGGAAATCATGGAAGGAAATGGTCAGAACATCCCGTTCCAAACCTTCCTTGGTTTCAATGCGGAAAAGGTTCCGGATATCGACTTGAACTTCCCAGCCGACTATCAGGCAAAGGCTCACGCTTATACGCGAACCTTACTTTCGACGCCTGAAGAGAACGAAAAGATTGCCAAAGGCGAATTCATCACGAGTCCGCACGTTATTCGCGCCGGCACCATCGCCACAGCCGAAGAGAAGAACGCTTTCGGCTACGTTCGGGGCTACTATGAGCGAGTTCTCCATCAAGAATGGGGGAGCGTGAATAAAGCTTGGGCGGCCTATTTGGCTTCGCGCTGCGCCGGTGTGAAACGAACGACGGGTCAACATCCGGGTGGCATCGTCGTCATCCCGGCCGATATGGATATCTTCGATTTCACGCCTTACCAGCACCCCGCCGACGATCCCGATGCCAGCTGGTTGACAACCCATTACGAATTTGCCAGCATGCACGATTCCGTTTTGAAATTGGATTTGCTTGGCCACGTCGACCCGATGGCACTCCGAATGATGTCGCTTCTCACCGGTATTGATATCCGGACGATCCCGATGAATGATGCGCGGGTTCTATCTCTTTTCTCTACGCCGAAAGAACTGGGTCTTAAACGAAATCCGCTTAATTTCAAGACGGGGGCGATCGCTCTCCCTGAATTCGGCACCAACTTTGTTCAGGGCCTCTTGGAAGAAGCCAACGCCCATTCCTTCAATGACTTGCTGATTATCTCGGGTTTAAGCCACGGCACCAACGTCTGGAACGACAACGCTGAAGCTTTGATCAAAGACAAAGTGACGACTCTTCAAGGCGTCATTGGCTGCCGTGACGATATCATGAACGACTTGATCGGCTATGGCATCGACAACTCCAAAGCCTTCAAAATCATGGAATACGTTCGAAAAAATAAGGTCGGCAAGCCGCTTCGCCAAGAAGATATCGATGAGATGAAGAAGCATAACGTCCCCGATTATTTCATTGAGAGCTGCAAAAAGATTCGCTATCTTTTCCCGCGGGCCCACGCGACCGCCTACGTAATGGGCGCCGTCCGGGTGGCTTGGTTTAAAATCTATCATCCGCTCGAGTTCTATGCGACATATTTCACCGTCCGTTGCGACAAATTCGATGTCGAAGTCATGACGTGGCCGTTAGATAAAATCGTTGATGAAATCCATCGACTTCAATCTGCCAGCAAGATTCCCGGCGCCATTTTCAAAGACCGCTTTGGCGAGGAACGGAAATATTCCGACAAGGACGATGAGGTTTTGAAGACCCTCATCGCCGCGGCCGAGATGGTCGACCGCGGTTACCATATCAAAAACATCGACTTGATGCGTTCGCTTGGCGCCGATTGGGTGGTGGACAAAGAAGACAATGCCATCATTCCGCCTTTCAGCGTGATTTCTGGCCTTGGCGCCGCTGCAGCCGATACGGTTGTTGCGGCTCGAAAGGATGGCCCTTTTATCTCCATTGAGGATCTTCGCGATCGGACAAAACTCTCCCAAAGCGATATTGAAACCCTACGGAAGCTCGGAGTTCTTGATGGGATGGGGGAAACAAACCAGATGACTCTCTTTTAATTCCGTTTTCGAAGTGGTATATTATCCCACGCGAGAATACTCGCAAAGTCGGGACATGGCACAGTTGGTAGTGCGCTTGGTTCGGGACCAAGAGGTCGCGGGTTCGAGCCCCGCTGTTCCGACCATTTGAAACTAAAACCACCGATCGCTCGGTGGTTTTTCTCTTAGGACGGCCTTTTTCCGTTTCAAAGGCCGCTCGAAACACGCTCCCTCGGTGTCATTCCCCATTTTGGGGTGTTACAATAACCCTGTTGCGCCCGTAGCTCAGCTGGATAGAGCACTTCCCTCCTAAGGAAGGGGTCAGCCGTTCGAATCGGCTCGGGCGCGCCACTAAGGAAATGGGGTAGTTATGACCATCAAAATCGATGAAGACAGTACCTTCACGCATTTCAAAATCAAATGCGAATATTGTGGTTGCGTTTTTGAGTATGACCGGGAAGATCTCGGCTATCGTCCTTGGTATCCAAAAGGCTTCGTCTATTGCCCTAAATGCGGTAAGCCTTTGCGTCACGATCCTCAGCGTTACGCTTTTCCGAAGGCAGATGGCAGCGACGATAAAAAGTAAGTTGTTTTTCTGATAGGCAGTGAACTCCCTCTGATTTTTTTCTTTCGCAAATCCCGGTTTTTTCCTGCAAAACTCCTTTACTTTACCCTTTGCTGAGCCAATACTTAAAAAAGCGATGATGGCTCGTCTTGCAACCTAAAGTTGCGGGTTTTGAAAAGCAGAGTTGGTGGTGGAGCCGCTCTTTCTCCCTTACGATGAGAGCGTCGATAAGGAGGGTGTGAACCATGAATATCGAAATTGCCAATCGTCTTGTCGAACTTCGCAAGAAAAGCGGGTTGTCCCAAGAAGAACTTGCCGCTAAACTTGGCCTCTCGCGGCAAGCGGTAAGCAAATGGGAGCGGGCGGAGGCTTCGCCCGATACGGACAATCTTATTTGTCTTGCGAAACTGTACGGAGTTTCACTCGACGATCTTTTGAACACCGATCAGTCGGTTGATGAAATCGTCGCTGAGCAAGCAAAGGACGACGGCGAAGAAAAACAAGAAGAAGAACCATCTCCGGATTCGGAAGGTGAGGATGCCAAAACCCAAACTGACACGACTCCCAAAGAAGAAACAAAAACGGATGGAGCAGCCAAAGATGAGAACAAAACCGGAGATCAGAATAAAGGAAAAAACAAGGGCGAATTCCATATCAACTCGGACGGGATATTTTTTAAGGATGCCGACAGCGAAGGGTCGATCGATGCTACTGGTATCCACGTGGTTTCGGCGGATAGCGAAGTCCATATCGATTCTTCGGGGATCCATGTGAACGATGGAGTCGTCTGCGATGCTGATCATTTGAACAAGGAAAGGGCGCGTTCGCATCGCTATAAGGTTGCCGAATCGATCGTCTCTTCGGTGGTGACTTTGCTTTGCGCGGCGACCTATCTTCTTTGTGGATTTTTGATTCCTGACGCTCGTTTGGGCTGGGGGGCCTGCTGGATTGTTTTTCTCCTCATCCCTTTGGCTCCAACATTCATCTCAGCCTTAAAAAAGAGACGCTTCTGCGTGTTTGCTTTCCCGGTTCTCGTTACCGCGGTCTATCTTATTCTGGGTCTCGTTTATGGCCTTTGGCATCCGGAATGGGTGATCTTCCTCAGCATTCCGGTTTACTATGCTGTTTTTGGCCCAATTGATGAGGCGATTCATCGGAATTTGGTCAAACGGGGCATTGTTTCGGAAGGGAAAGACAGCGATGAGGACGAGGACAGCGACGAGGAGAAGAAAAAGAAAGACGACGCGATTGATGCTGACGTGAAATAAAAAAGAAAACCGGCGACCCTTTACTAAGGATTTCCGGTTTTTCTTTGCTTAAAAAGATCCCTCGAAGCCTTGGATTGGAACAACGAACATCGCCCCATGGATTCTCTTGAAGTCGCCACTCATTCGGCGAATATCTTCTTGCAGGCGGGGTAGTTTTTCTTTATCCACAATCAAAAACATCGTTGAATTTTGGCCAGGTTCATGAGTGTCTTCGGCAATCTCGCTGAGCGAAAGGGCGGCTGCTTTCGATAAATCTTCGTTTTGCAAAACATGCTTTAGACTTTGGGTTTTAATCAGCGTTCCGTTGTAGCCATCAGCAATCAATGCTGAGTAGAGCGCGTCGGTATCTCGTCCTCTTTCCAGCACGGCGAAGAGCATCATCTTCATGGTTTTTCTCCCTAGCACAGTTTTTAATTATGCCATACAAAGTTCTGAAAGTGTTCATGAACTATTTTTTCCTAACAGGTTGAGGCAAAAATACCTATAATCGACGTTGCTGGTGATCATTATGGATTTTTTTACTTCGATTCTCCGGGCCGGAACGACAACTGCGAGCGGACAAGCCTATCAACTGCTTCTTCCGGTTGCCCTCATTCTTCTTTTGACGAAAGGCATCTCGGTCGGTTTCTCAAAATTGAAACTCCCGCAGGTCATTGGTTTCTTGGTGGCCGGACTCTTGGTTGGCCTCATCAGTTTCATCCCTTCGAATAACGCCCAATGGAATTCAATTTTTGGTACTTATTCCTATCTGAGTGATGGCATCAATATTCTCGCGAAGTTTGGCGTGGTCATGATTCTTTTTAGCGCTGGCGTTGAAACCGATTTGAAGGCAATAAAAGCCGTCGGTGTTGCCGCGATGGTCATCACCTCGCTTGGCGTCATCTTTCCGTTGGCTTTCGGTTTTGTTGCCGCTTTCTTGTTTCGCACTTATGCTGGTTTGGCCGCTCCGGCGGGCATTGCCAATCCGATTTATACCGATCTCTACTATGGCGTTATTCTCTCGGCCACTTCGGTTTCCATCACTGTCGCGACATTGAAGGAATTAGGCAAACTGGAGACTCGGGTTGGCAACGCTATCGTTTCGGCTGCTATCATCGACGATGTCATTGGAATCATTCTTCTTTCTTTGATTATTTCGCTCTCTGGTTCTTCGACCGGCGGCAGCGATTTCAATTTGCTTGAATTCATTATTCGGAGCATTAGCGGACAGCCTCTCCCCGAATATGTTGTTCCCATTGTTGTTATCGCGAATATGGCCATCTTCTTCCTGATTTCTTGGGGCATCTCGCATCTGGTGCGGATGTTCTTCAACCATCTGGGCGCGAAGTATCCCCATCACATCCGCATTCCAATCTATTCGCTGGCTTTTTGCTTTCTTTGGGCTTTCGTCGCCCAGGCTTTCTTCCAAATCGCTGATATTACTGGGGGCTATATCGCGGGTTTGATTCTCTCGGCGACTTCGTCGAAAGATTACATTGATCACCGCGCGGAAACGACATCGAACGTTTTCTTTGTTCCCATTTTCTTTGCTTCGGTGGCCATGAAGATGTATTCGGGTGATTTCTCGAATTTCTTCTCAAACCCGACATTCCTCTATTTTGGACTTATTTGGGTTTTCGTCGGTCTTTTAGGCAAAGTCTTGGGTGCCGGAATCGGCGGTTTGGTTTGTCGGTTCAAACTCAAAGATTCTTTAAAGATTGGCGTCGGCATGATGGCTCGGGCCGAAGTCTTGATCGTCACCGCCCAAACCGGTGTCGATTCGGGGCTCATCAGCGACAAAATCATCCCCTTTACGTTAATTCTTATTCTGATTTCTTCCTTCATCACCCCAATTCTTTTGAAGGTCCTCTACAAAGACGAAATGACAGCCGCTCTTCCCGATGGCGCACGCAATCCAAATCCGCTTCCAGTTGCGGGCGGAGACGTTTCTGCGACGGGCGAGAATACGAATCCGAATTCCGACAACACTCCTTTGAGCAACAAATAAACGCAAATTGTTGACAAAGAAGCGCTCGGCTTCTATCCTTATTCATGCGCGTTTAGCGCATTAGTTCCGGATTTGGGGCGTTAGCTCAGCTGGGAGAGCGCCTCCATGGCATGGAGGAGGTCGAGAGTTCGATCCTCTTACGCTCCACCACCAAGTCCAAAAGCCTAGATTATATCTAGGTTTTTTCTTTTTTCCATACCACACTTTTACCACAAATTCATTCTTAGAGGCAAAAACAAAGAAGCGGAGCCATGAAATGAAAAAACATGACGGGCAAACCGGATCTTTCGCCGTTCCGAAAATGGTGATGACCCCCGCTCAACAAAGGGAGTTAATCCACAAGAACGCTAAAATCGTGCTGAAGGTATTTGTGGAGGACGATGACGTCGTCCGGCAAGATCTCTTTTTCATTTGGCAATCGCTCTAGCGGGCAAAAGAAGACTTCAAGGGATTCTTGATCATGAGGCTTAATCGGATCGGCTTTTCCCTCAAGGGGGCAATAGAAAGTCAGAACCACGTAATTGGTGATGTCGCCATTGGGGTAATGAAGGGTTGTTCTTTCACCACTTTGTACCATGAAAAGAGTGGCATTTTGCAGGGATATGCCAGTCTCCTCCCAAATCTCTCTTTTGAGCCCATCAAGGACTTTTTCCTCGTAATCGATTGAGCCACCTGGCAGGCAATAGAGGCCATTGTCACGTCTTTTTTCAAGCAAGATCTCGCCTTTGGAATTTACAACAAGAGCGCTCAAACCGACCGAAATGCAACGGGCGTGACCGATTTGTCGACGGAGATAGGCGATGTAGTCTTCCATCGTTATTTTTTCTCTTCTGGTTTGGCCAGACCCAGATTAACATGGCAATATCCACTGGGGTTTTTGCCAAGGTAGTCTTGATGATAATCCTCAGCGGGATAGAAATTATTCATCTGTTTGATTTCGATGGTCCAGCCCTCGTGGAGATGGGCGGAAAAGTAAGTGTCGGCCCGGATACCATCCATTAAATTGGTATAATAGACGCCAGCCCGATACTGGTGGCCGATGTCGTGACCTTGTTGGTCGTGAGAATAGGGATCGACAAAACGGAGAAAATGCTCAAGGAGTTTCTCTAGGCTGATCACCTCATCGTTATAAACGATCCTCACAGTTTCTGCATGGGTGGCTTTGCCGCTCTTGAGATCTTCATATTTTGGGAAAGCAGTGTTGCCGTTGGCATAGCCAACTATTGTGTCGTTAACCCCTTTGAGTTGCTTAAAATACGCTTCGACGCCCCAGAAACAACCGCCAGCAAAGAAGATGATTTGTTCCATAAGATGTATTATAGCAACCCCTCTATGGAAGTATGATGGGGAAAACGCTAAAATACCCGAGGGAAAACATCTTTATGTACTGTCCAAAATGCGGAAAAGAAGTTCCAAGCGATGCTTCGTATTGCCCTCATTGTGGAGCCTATATCAAAAAGGCTGATAGTTCCGATGGCTCCAGCGATGACGTTCCAACGACACGAAGCGCTTTGGCTGCGGGTTTATTCGGCATCTTTCTTGGCGCATTCGGCGTCCATAACTTCTACTTGGGCTACACGGGCAAAGCCGTTGTTCAATTGGTGTTGACTTGCTGCATCGTCTTTTGGCCGATTTCATTTATTTGGGGGTTGATCGAGGGAATTATGATCCTCACGGGCGACATTGCCACCGATGGTTATGGCAACCCACTGAAAAAAGATTTCTAAATCAGATTTGCGGGAGGGATTAAACATGGATTCCACGATCGAGAAGGCGGAGGCGATTGTTAAAAAATTGACCTTAAAGGAAAAGGTTCGCCTGCTCTACGGCGATGGAGATTGGCATACTTTTGCTTTAAAGAAAACGACAATCTCTGCCTTGGAAATGCATGATGGTCCGCTCGGGCTGAGAAATCCAAATGGAAGCGTCGTTACCAACGTTGGCGAATTAGTGGGCGGATCGGTTCCGGCGACTTGTTTCCCTGCTCCTTGTTTAACTGCCTGTTCTTGGGACCCGGAGCTTCTTGCGGATATGGGGGCAAATTTAGGAAAAGAATGTCTGCAACAAAAAACCGATATCATCTTGGCCCCGGGAGCCAACATTAAGCGGAACCCGCTATGCGGCCGCAATTTTGAATATCTCTCGGAAGATCCGCTGCTCGCGGGGAAAATGGCGGCGGGATACATTAATGGCGTTCAAAGCGTTGGCGTTGGAGTTTCTTTGAAACATTTTGCGGCGAACAATCAGGAGTATCGACGTTTTAATTATTCCGCCGAAGTCGATATGCGGGCTCTCCGGGAAATCTATCTCCGTCCTTTTGAGATCGCGGTAAAGGAATCCAATCCTTGGACGGTGATGTGCTCTTATAACCGGATCAATGGTGTTTATTCCTCAGACAACGACTGGCTTCTAAAAGATGTTCTCCGCAAAGAATGGGGTTTCACCGGCGCCGTCATAAGCGATTGGGGCGCGACTTTTGATCCGATTCTTTCACATAATCATGGCCTTGATTTGGAGATGCCCTGCCACAAAAATCGGCAAAAGGCACTCGTGAAAGCCGTTAGGCGCGGCGATCTCAAACTCGATGCGGTCAACGAGGAAGCCCTTCACATGGTTACCCTTGACCTTCGTACGAAAAATCGACCGGAGTCCAAACAAGCTTTTAACGTTGGGATTTCTCATCAATCCGCCCTTGCTGTCGTCGAAGAATCCCTTGTTTTGGCCAAGAATTTCGGAGGTATTTTGCCTTTAAGCTCTCAAGACGATGTTTGCTTAATTGGCGCATTGAGCAAGCATTTCCGCTATCAAGGTGCGGGTTCTAGCAAGGTTGTGCCCATCAATCTCGTGACCCTTTATGGTGCCTTGAACGAAGGGCGAGATGTTGGGAAAGAAATCAAGTATGAACCAGGCTACCCTCTTTCGCCGAAAGAGGATGCCAAAGCTCTTCTTTTGAGCGCACTCGATCTTGCCTCTACGCACAACAAAGTAATTCTTTGCTTGGGTCTGCCGGAAGGCTATGAGACCGAAGGCTACGATCGACATAATATGCGGCTTCCAGAGGAACAATACACCCTTGTTGATGCCTTGGCCTCCGTGAACAAGAATATCATCGTTGTTTTTTTGGGCGGAGCACCGGTCGAGATGCCTTTTGCCGATAAGGTCCAGGCGATTTTACTCGCATATTTGCCTGGTGAAGCGGGTGGAACGGCAATCAAGAATGTGCTGTTCGGGAAAGTGAACCCTTCGGGAAAACTGGCCGAAACTTGGCCTCTCCATTATCTTGACGTTCCCTCCCATGATTTTTTCTCAGGGACGGGAGATGTCGCTCCTTATAAAGAAAGCGTTTTTGTCGGCTATCGTTATTATTGTACGGCTGAAAAGAACGTCCTTTTCCCTTTCGGACATGGCCTTAGTTATACTCAGTTTGCCTATTCGGATTTTCAGATCTCTAAGGACAATCTGAAAGTCGATGAGGTTTTAAAAGTCGCCTTAAGGCTGACTAATACTGGCAAAACGAGCGGTTCAGAGGTTGTCCAATTGTATTTGTCTGCCCGCAACGGGAAAACGTTTAAACCCCGCCGTGAATTAAAAGCCTTTACCAAACTAAGTTTGGCATCCGGGAAAAATAAAACTGTCATCTTCACTTTGCCTTATTCCGCTTTTGCCCACTATGACACGACCGGGGAGAGGTTTGAGGTAGAAGGTGGGCAGTACTTAATCGAAATCGGTGCCTCTTGTCTCGACATTCGCCTCTCGGGATTTGTTGAGGTCACTTCGCCTTTTCAAGCAATGGATAAACGCTCACTTCTTCCTTCTTATTACAGCCTAACGCGTGAGGGTTCTTTTCGTGTCCCAGACGATGAATTCGAGCGTATTCTTGGCCATAATCTCCCTGTCCAACACGATCGGCATCGGCGACCTTACACCCTTAATTCAACCTTCGAGGAAACTTCAGAGACTTTTGTTGGGAAAAAGATGAAAAAACGACTTCAGAAACACTGCTATTCGCCAGAAAAAAGTGAACGGGAAAATGCTGACTTTCTGATGATGATGCTGGATTCTCCTCTTCGGATGGGTGGGATGGTTGGCCTAAGCGAAAAGATGATTTTAGCTTTCGTTTCGTTGGCGAATGGGAGGCCTTTTAAAGCTTTCTTTCAACTTTTATTTGGTCAAAGATCATGATTACGCTTCTTTGCCTTTATTTTCTTATTGCCCATATTTCTGATAAGTTTCTTTGCCATACGCGGTCAGATGGATCACCGGCTTATCCTTATTTTAGTGAACGTCAATTTAGTGTAAAAAAAGAGGATTTTTCTTTTTTGTCCGGACGATGGATGTTGCATGGCTCTCGATACCATTATGGGGATGCTCCTTATCGAGGAGTTTTGATATTTTTTGCAGGGATTGGCTCTGGCAGGAACGCTTACATTAAAACAATCTGTTTATTTGCGAAACAGGGCTATCTTGTCTATGCCTTTGACTATACCGGATGCATGGAAAGCGAAGGAACTTTTATCTATGGCATGGGCCAAGTGGTAAATGACGAAAAGGCTTTTTTTGATTGGCTCGAGAGCGATCCCGCTGCTCAAGGTTATGAAAGATATGTGGTTGGCCACTCTTGGGGTGGCTATGCCGCCTTAATTTCCTCAAACCCCATGTATAAGGTAAAGCGAGTGGTCTCTGTTTCGGGTTTTAACCGGGTTTCGGATGAGTATAAAGCCCTTGTTCCCCAGTTACGGTCAAAGCTTTTGTTGTTTTTAACCAAAATTTATTTATGGGTTCGGCTTGGGAAAGCCGGAAATTTGGCCGCTAGCGAGATTCTTAAAGAAAGCACTTGCCCAGTCCTTTATATTCAGGGAGAGAAGGACAAAACAGTTCCACCGGCTGCAGGAAGACTATCTCTTGAAAGAGACCTTCAAGGGCGAAAGAATGTGAGATATTTAAACGTTCCTGGCAGAGGTCATCAATGTTTTCTTTCGACGAAATCTGAAGATTACATAAACGAAATGTGGGATAAAAAACTGACCTCACCGGATGCTCCTATTGGCTTGAAGATGGATTTAGAGATGGCGGGAGAAGAAAATAAGGTATTATTGCAAACGATATTCGACTTTTTGTCCGATTGAGGGTATATTACTTAAGCGTGCACTGGTGGCGGAATTGGTATACGCGCTAGTCTCAGGAGCTAGTCGGGCAACCGGTGTGAGTTCAAATCTCATCCAGTGCACCAGACATACGCGCCCGTAGCTCAGATGGATAGAGTATAAGCCTCCGAAGCTTAGGGTCAGGCGTTCGAATCGCCTCGGGCGCACCAAGAAAAATTGACGTCACGAAAGTGACGTCTTTTTTCATATTTTCTTATTATTTAAATAATAGATAACAGCCTATTAATAGGCAAATGACTATACAATATATTTATTTTGTGTAAGAATGTTTATATTGATAACCACGGAGAAAAGGAAGCATTTTTATGGCTGTTTCAGATCGAAGATACAGGAAGACTGAGTCACAAATTGAAAACTCAATGTTAGACCTTCTTCAACGAAAAACTTTTGACGTGGTTCTAGTTTCAGATGTGGTTCATCAAGCTGATATTAATAGGTCCACTTTTTACCTTCATTACCAATCACTTGACGCCGTTTTAGGAGCCTTGGAAGATCGTTGTATAGCTCTCCTCTCCCCCCTCGCTTCCCTTCTTGGCCAGATGGATAGCAAACTGTTTTCAAAAAGCCTTCTGGGGCTGGTCGATGACCATCTTACTTTGTTTCGTGGGGTTCTTCTTTCAGCCACTTCCCGGTTTGACGAAAAACTTCGGGATCTCTTTTTCCCTTCCCTTGGGGTGGTGTCGCCTCTTAAGAACAAGAAGACCCAAGACGATCGATCTCTCTTGGCAGGGACCCTCATCGTTTCTCTACGCATGGCCTTGACTCTTTTCTTTGATGGCAATGAGAGGCTTGATGAAAAGAAACTCGTCGAAGATTTGACAGACTTGATTGATCTTTCGATTTATAGCGATTTCATTAAACGAAAATAAAAACCCACTGTTTCTGAAATTTGCTTTTCGGATAATCTTTCATTATCGCCATGAATCATTTCGAGGTCGGCGGTTTGAAGATGGATCGGAGAGAAGCGGTAGACTTTATTCGATATTTCGTTATAGAGGTGGGCGTCCGCACAAGCGGTCATGAGGTAAGGAGAGACCAATACTTCTCTTCCCCAGGTTTCTTTAATCGCTTTTGTGATTTTTTCATACCCTTCGCCTTCTGTTGTTGAGATGGGGGAAGGTTCCCAGCCAAAAACAAACCGAACCCCTTTTTCGAGATGATGTTTTTTTGCTAGTTGCTCCATCCGGCGGCGGACACTTTGAACGGATTCAGAAGGGGCGATCCGAATATTGACGCCAATCATAGCTTTGGAAGGAATCACGTTGGTGGCAGGGGAACCTTCCATCATCGTGAGGGCAACCGTGGTGCGGAAAAGAGCGTTGAACTGTCCGCCCACTTTGCGGGCGATTCGGCTGAGAAGAGGGGTGAAGAAGCGGGCGTTGGCGAAGAAGAGCCGGTAAGCAAATGGAGTTTTCCTTCCTAAAGAATCAAAGAGACGGATAACGGGCTCATTCCAATGGAAAGGAAAAGGATGTCTCTCAATGTCGACTGCAAGCGAGGCCAATTTTCCGATAGGGGAATGAGGCTTTGGCGCACTCGCATGGCCTCCCTCCCCATCAAGGTGAAATTCCATCGCGCAAACACCTTTTTCAGCGATTCCAACGAAAGCCGCCGACTGGTCAAACCCCGGGAAAGCATGGTCCAAAACCGCGCCGCCTTCATCGAGAACAAACAAAGGCTCAATGCCTTTTTCCCGCAAATAATCAACTGAGAGTTTAGCGCTACCTCCAGAAATCTCTTCATCGCCTGCAAAGCAAAAATAGAAATCGTGGTGAGGCCGGAATCCTTTGGCAAGAAGTTCTTCCGCAGCTTCCAAAATACCATTCAGAGTTCCCTTCGTATCAATCGTCCCTCGGCCATAAAGAAACTCATTTTTTCTGCTTCCGGAAAAAGGAGGTTCCAGCCAACGCGATGCTTCGGCTGGAACAACATCGAAGTGGGCGGTGAATATGGCGGCATGAATCGAATCCCCACCGACTCCTGAAAGGTGAAAAATCAAGGTTCTCAAGGAGGGTTTTATCACTTCGCAATTCTTATATACGTCAGGGTAAAATCTTTGCAAAACCTCATTAAATCTTGTAAACTCCGTTTCTTTTTCCTTTGCTTTTTCGAAATAAGAAACGGTCTCGCATTGAACCAAAGCTTGAAGGGCCAAAACGGCTTTTTCGGAGTCGATATCTATGGGAACAATTCCTCCCTTTTCATCTTTTTTACCCCGGAAGAAGAAAGCTCGCGTGGTTAAGACAAAAACCAGCAAAAGAATTCCAGAAACAACCCCGATTGCCACCCATCCCCAAATGGACATAAGGCATCCTCCTTGGCTTATTTCCCGAAGTGGGAATTCCGACTCTTTGTATTCTAATGGTTTCCGATCCTCCTGGCGAATAAACATTGTTGGCTTTTGCTTTTACTTATTCTATAATCCTTAACGCGCTGAAAAGCGTAGGTGTTGGAGATTCGTTCTCCTTCGCTTCTTGCCCAAGTGGCGAAATGGTAGACGCAAGGGACTCAAAATCCCTCGGATGCATAATCCATGCCGGTTCAAGTCCGGCCTCGGGCACCATCTCTTAAGAAAAAAAGCCAGATTGCAGCAATGCGGTCTGACTTTTTTCATAGCTTTTCGTTTCATTCAAAAAAATTGAAGATTTGATAGTTCAGGTAGAAAAAATGTGGATTATTATTTTTATAATTTGCTTCCGCTTTTGGCGCTTTTTATTACCCATAAGCTTCTTAAATGAGAAATAAACTTTGCCTTTGAGTAATTCAGCGAAGAACATAAAGGAAGAAATAGCATTTTCTATTGATTCTCCAAAAACTCTAATCGAAACAGAGTTACTGGAGAAATATGATTAAGACAATTTCCGTGTTGTTAAACGAATTCAAAAACTACAAAAATCCCCATGACCATATCCGGCTTTTGGTCAAGGAGGGTTCTTTGATCAAGCTTAAACGTGGCCTCTATGAAAACAACGGGGAATGGCGCAAAACCTTTTTCCATCGCCTCGTTTCATTGTGTTACGGCTCTCGATGGCTCTTCCCTCTTTGCCAAAAAGGCCCACGCTTTGATTTGCCGGGTTTGGAAAAAACGAGTCAAAGGTCGCGATCTCTTTGATTATCTTTTATATCGAAAAAGAGGTTCCGCTCAATCTTTCTTATTTGAGGAGCGAACTTGTCCAAAGCGGGAGGATTCAAGAGATTGATCCTTTTGGAGAAGAGGAAGCCCTGTCTCTTCTTCGGGAGTGTTTTTTCCGCTATCGACTTTGTCGAAGCCTCAAGGGATGTCATCCCGTTTCTTCTCGGCAAAGAAGGCGCTGCCCATTGGGATTCCAAGCTATTTCTTGATTCCCTTTCTCTTCAGAAATTCAGAGACTGAGGGTTACAATCGGCTGGAGGTTCATATATTGAAGTTGTGGGTTGGAGGCTCACGGCCTTGTGTCTTCCAAGGAATCCGCGGCTCGAGAATGACTCGAGAGCGGATGCCTAAAACGATTTCGTTCTTGTCGTGACGTTTCAAATGAATGAACTCGTTGTTGAAGGCCGTCCAAGAACAACTTTCCCTTTTTTTCAAAAAATGGCCGTCATCAAGAAGAAGTATTATGGTTCACCTTGTCGATGCTTTCGGAGGCGTCTCGTTCTTATTGGACGTTTCCTTTGCCGATTTCATTGAAAAGAAGACGGCCCCATCTACAGATTCGTCTTTCGAGGCGACGTTTCGACCGGCCTCCTCATGGAGCCAAACTGAAGTAATCGCCTTCTATTCTAAAAGATAGCCAGTCTTCAATTTTGGAAGAACTTCAGCAATATCCAGACCATTTTGTCAAAAAATTCATTATCGATCAGAAGTTTTTGCTGTTCGACGTTTTCATTAACAAACACCTTTTGCCTAGGAAAAAAGAGGAGATCAACTTCATTTATTCATGACTTCGCAATCTTTATGTTTTCTTTATATCTTTGGCTGAAAAAACCTCTAGTTTCTTTAAAGCCCAAATTCGCAAAATAGTAAATGGAGGTAAGTAAGAATGGAAAAGTTTCTAGGCCAAAGTTTCTTTGTCAATCTCGCAGAAACGCAAACCGGGCTACTCGGTTTTAATGGGAAGCTTCTCGCGATCGATGGCGATTTTTGGACGTTTCGGACTTTAGAAGACGTCATACTCATTGTCAATTCCAAGTATATCAAAAGCTTGCGGCCCACGGCTTAGGAGATCCAAATGTCCTTCATAAAGAAGAAAAATAGTGATACGACCTCTTTAACGGTCGTCATTGGCTCCTCTCGCTTGGGGGCATCGCTCGCCTACGAAAACTCTTCCAAAGGTTTTTATACCACTCTCGTCGACAAGGACAAAAATGCCTTTAAGAAAGTGGATGCCAACTATACCGGCTTCTTTTTAGAGGGGGATGCCACGGATGAAAATATCCTGGCCAAAGCCCATATTAAAGAAGCTTCACAATGTATCATTGTTACTGAGGACGACTCAGTCAATATTTACGTGGCGTCTCTCGTTGCGCTTTTGTCGAAAGCCCGGCTTATCGTGGTCCGCTTGCATGATGAGAAGAAAGCCTTACTCTTGCGCGATCCCCGCTTCCGGGTGATTTCGCCTTCTCTTTTAGCTCACGATGCTTATGAGGCGATTTTAAATGGCGAAAAGAAAGGAAATCTATGAGAATCTTAATTTGCGGTGGCAAAGAAGAAGCGGACTTTGTGATTTCCGCCTTTAACGGGAAAGAAAACCATCTCGTTGTCATCAACGAAGATTATGAGACCGCCAAAATCCTTTCTGAACGTCATGGTATCGACGTTTTGGTGAGCGATCCCCTGAAAATATACACTCTTGCGGAGGCGGGGGTCAGCCATTTTGACCTCGTGATTTCGTTGCTCGAACGCGATGTCGATAATTTTGTCGTTTGCCGGTTGAGCAAGGAGATTTTTCAAATACAAAAAGCGATCTGCACGGTAAACAACCCTGGCAAAGTCAGCGCCTTTCGCCTCATGGGCATCGACTCGCCCATCAGTGCTTCTTACCTATTGGCAGACAAGATTCAAGGGGAAAGCGACGTCTCCTCACTCGTGAATTCTTTGTCGCTCGAAAACAAGAAAGTTGTGATTACCGAGATAAAAATCAAAACCAATTTCGCTTGTGTCAACCAAAGTTTAAAAAACCTAGCCTTGCCGATCGAAGGAAATATTTGTTGTATTTTCCGTGATCCCGAAGTGGTGATTCCTCGCGGCGATACCATGATTAAGGCTGGCGACACTTTGATCGTAGCGAGCGCCTTGTCTTCGCAAAAGAAAGTAATTGACTTTCTTCAGAGAGAAATATGAAGGATCTCGAACGGCAGAAGGCTTCCTCTTGGCTACTCCTTCTTGGCTACTTTGGCTTTTTCCTGATTCTCATTGGAGTCATTTGTTTAGCCCCGCTTATTCTGCTTCCTTTTTATCCGAGCGAGACGGGCCAAGCCTATGCTTTCTTGATCCCGGGTTTTGGCAGCATTTCCATCGGTTTTTTTCTATCGCTTCTTTTGCGAGGGAAGCAGGGTCGCTTTACCCCCTTTCAAAACAACTTTCTTTTTGTGATGGTTTGGGTCTTGGGCATCTTGATTGGATCGATCCCCTGGGTTTTTGAAGGTCATTATTCCTTTTCTCAGGCCGTCTTTGAGGCCACCAGCGGTTTGTCGACGACGGGCTTATCGGTGGTCGATGTGTCTAAGACGAGCCATTTATTCCTTTTCTACCGTTCGTTTTTGTCGTTTGTCGGTGGGGTTGGCCTCGTGCTTGTTTTGACCTCGGCTTTAGCTAACCATTCGGAATTTGGCCTCTATCTTTTGGAAGGACACAACGACCGCTTATTGCCGAATCTTGGCAAGTCCTCCCGCCTTATCTTTGCTATTTATACAGTTTATGTGGTTTTCGGTACCTTGCTTTATCTCTGGGCGGGCATGCCTCTATTTGACGCTGTCAACACCGCTATGGCCGCCTTATCGACCGGTGGCTTCTCGACCAATCCTTTGTCGATTGCCGGGTATCAGAGTTTTGGGATAGAACTGGTCACAGAACTTCTCATGATCTTGGGCAGTTGGAACTTCGTCGTTCATTATTTTTTGCTCAAGGGGGAAATCAAAAAAGCGTTTCGTCATTACGAATTTGGCGTCTTCCTTTTTTTGCTTGTGACCGCTTTTCCTCTTTTGTCTTATTCTCTTGGTGTTTTTTATCATAGTGCCGCCCTGGGCATCCGCTATGGCTTTTTCGAATTCGTGAGTGCCATCACCACCACCGGTTTCACGTCGCTCCCCTCTTATCAAGGGGTTCCTCCTTCCGTCATGGCGATTCTGATTCTTTTGATGGTCATCGGCGGACAATCGGGCTCAACGAGTGGGGGGCTTAAAGAATCCCGAGTTGCCTACCTCTTTTTTGGCTTGCGGGAGTATCTTGGGACTTTTTTCCATTCGCCTCTCAGTGTGTCAACCCATTATTGCCACCATTTCGGGGAGAAAGAAGTCATTCATCGCGAGGAGACGCATCACGCCTTCGTTTTCGCTTTGCTCTATCTTCTTCTGCTCTTATTGGGAAGCCTTGCCTTAACCTTGCATGGTTATTCGTTCGAGGACTCTTTGTTTGAATTTTCAAGCGCTCTCGGGACGGTGGGACTGAGCATTGGAATTGTGAGCGCAAGCGCCCCGGCCTCTGTCTTGTGGATTGAGATTCTCGGAATGTTTCTTGGCCGTCTCGAGATCAGCGCGGTTTTCTCTTTATTTGTCCAAAGCTTTAAAATAGAGAAGGAGGCTCTTTATGCCCACCAGAAAAAAGCTCATCGACAGTCTGAAATATAGCGGGTTTGCCTTTCTCGCCATTTTGGTGGCAACCGGTCTTTCTTTTGGCCTAGACGCTTTGGGCATTTCGCCCGAAGCCATCCTGCTTGTTTACCTTCTTCCGATTTTGGCGATCGCCATCGTTTGCCCATCCTACCTCTATTCGATGGTATCGAGCGTCACCATCCTGTGTCTTTTTAATTTCTGTTTCACCGCCCCGCGTTACTCTTTCGCCATCGATAACCCCGAACTCTATATTTCTCTTGCCATGTATCTTTTGGTCAGCACCCTCTTGTTTTTAGAGACCCGGGGTGCGCATCATGAGATCGAGAAACGAAAAGAAAACGAGAAACGGCTTTATCTTTTGAGTGACTTTTCATCGTTTCTTCTCGAGGAACGGGAGGAAAAGGAAATTCTTGCCCGGCTTTGGGAACATCTCAATTCCTATTTTGCCTCTCCGATTTATGTCGTAAGTCAAGATGAAGAAGCCTCATATTTGGATAAACATCAAAGCGAAGGGCCCCTTTGCGAGGCGGTTTCCTATTCTTTCGCCTCTTCTCTTCCCTCGGGTAACGGAGAAAGCCACGCCTCTTTCTTGCCTTATAAAATTATCCCCTTAACCAGCGGAGACAAGACCTATGCCTTGCTCATTTTTGCTTGGTCGAATAAAAGGGCGATGAGCGAACTTGATGCCTCCTTCGTGACTTCTTTATCTTCGCTTGCCGGCAACGCTTTGGCGAAGAAAGAAGCGATAGAGGCAAGTGAGAAGAGCCGTCTTTTCGCTGAAAATGAGCATTTTAAGACGACGCTGCTCCGTTCCCTATCGCATGACATCAAAACCCCATTAACAGCCTTGGAAACGGGGACAAGTCTTCTATCAAGTTCGTATCATGATTTAAGCGAAAACGATCGCCTTTCCATCGCCAAAAATCTATCGGAAGAGGCTCACGCCCTCAGCGAATATGTCGAGAATCTTTTATCCTTAAGCAAAATTGGATCGCTCACTAGCGATCTACCCAAAAGCTATGAGCTCGCTTCCGATTTATGGGAAGAGGCTTATGAACGGGAAAAGAGTATTTTTGCCGAGCACCATATTCAGCTTGAAGTGAGCGATAACTTGCTCGTTCGGTGCGATGGCAGGCTCATAGTCGAAGTGCTCGAAAATCTTCTTCGCAATGCCTTGACTCATACACGAAGCGATTGTGATATTCGTCTTTCGGCCGCCTTTGATAAGGGCGAGGCCGTTTTTAAGGTTGTCGACAACGGCGGTGGCATCCCAAGTGCGAAGCTTAATCATTTATTCGACGAGTTTTCGCCCGAGGCTTCGCTGGCAAGCGGCCGTTATCAAGGGCACGGCCTTGGCTTAAGCATTTGTCAAAGTATTGTCAAGGTCCATCAAGGAACGATCAAGGCATATAATAATCAAGCGGGTGGAGCCACTTTCCTTGTGACGCTTCCCGAGGCGAAGATAGGAGAGAAACGCGATGAATGAATCCATCTTGATCATCGAAGACGACCCCGTGATCTCTCATTTTGTGGAGATGGCCTTGAAGGCGAACCATTACGAGCCATTGCATGAAAGCTCCGGCCTTAAAGGCATTGCCACTTTTTTACGGGTTCGACCCGCCCTTGTTCTTCTCGATTTGGGCCTCCCCGACATCGATGGAATCGAAGCCCTGAAAGAGATACGTCTTGCGAGTAGCGACGTTCCTCTTTTAATCGTTTCGGCTCGGGATAAAGAAGAAGAAAAAGTCAAAGCCTTGGATCTTGGGGCCGACGATTACGTCACAAAACCTTTTGGGATCTCCGAGTTGCTCGCCCGGATTCGGACGGCTTTGCGCCACAATAATGTCGATGCGACAAAGGATTCCTTTTCTTTTAAAGGCTTATTGGTCGATTACGAGAAACGTCTTGTTCTTTGTGGGGGGGAGGTTCTTCATTTCACTCCGATTGAGTATAAGATTCTCGTTCTTTTGATCAGCAAACAAGGCAAGGTCTTAACCCATCGCTACATCCAAGAAGAAGTTTGGCATTACGAAACCCAAGATGACTATCAATCCCTCCGGGTTTTTGTGGCGAGCATCCGCAAGAAACTTGCCGAAAAGTCGAACGAGCCGTTTATCGTTACGGAGGTCGGGGTCGGCTACCGCTTCTTGGAATAAAGGTCTTACAATCCTTCGAATCTCAATTCATGGCGGCTCAAGCCAAGTTTTGGATACCCTCTCGAAAGAAAAGAAGCCGAATTGCAGCGATGCGGTCTGCTTTTTACTCTGGGAAGCTCATCAACAGAAGAACTGACTGATCGAAGGGAAAAAGAATGTAGAAAAGCCGCCCCTGATTTTGCTCTACTCCTCATTTTTCTTTTCTCAACGGAAGAAAAACAAGAAAAAAGACTTCACGTGGTTACTCCCTCCCATTCTAGTGCGAATGAGCTTTCTCTAATACGGCTATGAAGAAAAATGGTCAAGCGATCTCTTGTTTAAAAAACGCCTCCGTTTTTGCGCGGGCTTCGTCTTTTTCGTCTAGCAAAGGCTTATGTTTATCTTGATCGCTCCTCGAGCTATGGGTCCGAAGGGTTCTGCCGCTTTTCTCCCATTAAAAACTCGTCGGGAGGAGCTCCTTGATGGTCAAAGACCCACCGGGTTCAATAGCCCTTGCGGAGATCGACGAGATTGGCAACGGGCTGGCCAGCCAGATAAGCGAGAACGTTGGCCGTTGCATCTTCAACGTAATGGGCGTGGCCATTGGCGATCTGAGTGGCGCAATGGGGCGAAAGGATGATGTTATCGAGATGGTCAAAAGGCCATTTATCGTGGTCATAAGGATAGGCTGCTACTTCGCGATTATCGGGGGTTGAATCCCAACCATCGATTGCGGCCCCCGCCAATTGGCGGGTCAGTAAAGCTTGATAGAGATCGGGGAGGACTATGTCGCTGCTCCGGCCGACGTCGACCAGGTACTTGGCTTTCATTTGGGCAAAGATCTTCGCATTCAATAATCCCCGGGTCTCTGGGGTGTCAGGGAGCGAGGAAATCAGCACGTCGCAGTGGGCGATGAGTTCCTCCAGCGTCGCGTAAGTATCGATGCCCTCGTAGTGGCCGCTCCTCAACAAAGTGCAAGTGGGAATACCATTCATTTTTAAAAGGATCTGGAGGGATCGGCCGATATGGCCATAGCCTAATAGGCCCACTTTTTTATCATAGATGCTTTCCCAATCGTGATAGTGCTCGGAAAACCAAAGCCCCCTTTCCCGCAGGTCTTTATCCCGTGGCAAAATATGGCTGGCAAGGGTTGAGGCCAAGACAAAAGCATATCGGGCAATCTGGTCCGATTCGACATGGGAATTGACGAGGATAATGCCTTTTTTCTTCAAGAGAGAAAGCGGAAAATCATCAACGCCGGTCTTGTAGGCGAAAACCGCCTTGAGCCGATCGGCACTCAACAGGTCTTTTTCTTCGAGCGCTTTGCCAATAAGGATATCGGCGCCTTTTAAGGAATAGCCGGAAAGAGGAGCGACTTCCACTTCCGCATGGTGGCCCAAAACTTCGGCCATCCGGTCGAAGGCGGAATCGCGGTGGGAGAGGGATAAAACGATTTTCATAATGTGAAATGGTCGCGGAGGGCATCAACATCCTCTTTCTTTGCCAAGAGGACATCACCTTTGACCTTGTGTTTAAGGATAGCACAGGAGAGCCCATTCGCCAAAGCCAGAGGGTAGTTGCCTTTTTGATGAAGGAGGATTTCTAGGACGCCGGCGTCGAAAGCGTCGCCCGAACCAATCCGGTCGATCAACTTGAATTTTTGTTTCGGCAAAACGAACGAAGCACCCCGCCAATGTGCCTCGGCGCCCAGGGTGCCGACGAGGGGGCTCATGTTCTCTCCGCGCTCTGTCGAAAAAATCGCCTGAACGCCATAACGGGAAAAGAAAGGCGAATAAGGGTCGGAAGCGGGAAGAGAAAAGAAGGTGGTGAGGTCGTATACGCTGGCGAAAAGGAAATCGACGTCGCTCATGATGCTTTGATAAACCTTCTTGGCTTCTTCGACGCTCCAGAGGGCTTCGCGGAAATTGACATCGAAAGAGACTGGAATGCCACGCTGATGGGCTTCGTGAGCCAAAAGAAGGGCGGTTTTGGCGCAGGAAGAAGAAAGGGCAAGCGAGATGCCCGAAACATGGAAGTGGGTAACCCCATCAAAGAGGTGGTCATGGTCGAGCCTCGCCGGATCGATGGTCGTAATGGCAGAGTTTTTCCGGTCATAGGTAACCTTTCTTGTCTTTTCGCCAGGAAGATTGGCCGAATAGTAAACGCCGAGCCGATCCGTGGGACGAGTTAAGAAAGCGAAAGTGGTGCCAACTCGATAGGCCTTCAAATGAGCTAGGGCCCCGGCGCCAAGCGGATTGTCGGGGAGGAGAGTGAAGAATTCAGTGGACTCCCCGAAACCACTGAGGGTGGCCAAAACATTACTTTCCGTTCCGCCATAGTAAGCGGTGATCGGGGCGTGATCAGCCACGCCCTTGGGCGCGGAGAGTCGAAGAAGGATTTCACCGAAGGCAAGAATGGTGCTCATGCCGGATCCTTTTTTCTTTTGCCTCGTCTTCTTTTGCTGACTCGAAGATATCCCGATGGATACTCTTTTCTTTTTTGATTAACGCCTTGACGCCGCCCATTTCTTCAAGATACGAGAGGCAAACGAGCAGGGCTTCGCCACAACCCCGTTTGCGGTGAGAAAGATGAAGGTGGTAAGCAGGACGCACCGTTTTGATTTTCGCGTTTTTGTTTTTTCGGAAGGATAATTTGTAATCCATGTCGACGACAATGCTGTCGTAGGGGGCAATCACGTAGCCAGACTGGAATTTCTCAAACGGCAGGCAAATTTTCGAGGTGTAGGCATCTTTGTTGGCCTTCATTTCACTTTCGACGGGAATCGGATCTTTCCGAGTTTTGAGGCTACGAAGATGCTCCGCTAATGCTTCGTGGTCCAGATCAAGAATGACATAGTAATAGAGATTGGGCTTTCCGCCTTCGAGTAGATCGCGGGCCAAGCCGAGGAAGTGAACGGTCCCATCGAAATAATAATGTTCATCTCCTTCATAAAACTTGGTATCAATTTTGGTTTCTTCAATTACTTTATCAGGCGCGGCTTTTCTTTCTTTTTCGAGACGTTCTTTCTTCAGATCGTCGTAGTTTTTGACGATTAAGCCGTAGTTATCGCGGATGGTGTGGCGGATCAAATGGCTTACAACATCTTTCGAACTCTCGAGGCCAGAGGCAATGGTCTTTTGTCCTGGAAGAAAACCCAGTTTACTGACTTGCATCGATAAGGAGATCGGCTGGGCGTATTTGCCCTTCCACGTCGATTTTTTCCGGCTCCGTTTTTCAAGAAGAAGCCAACCATCCTTGGTGATGATCAGCCCATTGATTCCGATTTGATTGGCCAAAACGGAATCTTTGAACGATGAGACGCGGTTTCGATACTCGTAAAGGTTGCGGAGCGTCATACCATTGCCAATATCGAAATCCATGCAACGGTTGGTCATAAGCATGTCGTAATAGGTCGTGCGCGAGGTGGTGAGTTCAAGGGTCTTCGTTTCGGGCTTATATTGGGCATCATCGAGACGAACCGTTTCGCTATTTCGGGTGACAGAGTGGCTATGGGCGGCGAAAATCGCCGTCAAATTCCCACTGACGAGTTCCGGCAATTCATAAGGGGTTGATGAATCGGTAAAAACGGGTGTGACATCATGGTCTTTATTGGTGAAAAAGTTGATGGAAGGTAGGAAAAGCTTTCCTTCGGCCATAAAGACTTCATTGGCTTTTTCTTGTTGGAAAAACCCTGGGGATTGCTTGATGAGGATTCGGTTGGTTGGATAAGGAAGCTTGTCATTCTCCTTTTTGGAGATGGGGCGATTGACTGCCGTGAGCTTCATCAGGCACTCGGAGGCATTAAATTTTTCGTTCTCGCCATCAGCATGCGATTTGGGAGCGTAGCCACTGTAGTGGCGGATAACGGCGTGGTGATCTTGCGTCGTTTTTCGTCTTTCTTCGGTGAAAGAAGAAATCATTAATGAAATTTGCCAAATGATGACGCCAATCAGGGCCGAGGTGAAGACCGCAACAGCATTGGAGTCGGTGATGAAATCGACGATGGCCCAGATGAAGCAAGGATTCTCTTTTTTCCAAGCAAGGGTATTTGTGAGATTTGCCCAGTGCTTAAAAAGAAGAAGGCCGGTGATGATGAGCAGCAACACGAGAACTTTGAGATAGCCGAGTTCCCATCCTCGCTTGATGATGTAAGAAAACTTCCAGAAGAAACGGCGGGTACCGTTATTCTTTGCTTTGATCATTAGGTGTCCTCTTCATTAAGTTTCATTATAAGGGCCAAAAAAGCGGAAAAAAGACGAAAACCCTTTTCTTCCATCTTTCGTTTCTATTGCTGGAACGATGATGAAAAATTGCAAGCCAAAGAAAAGGAAAAACAAGGCTCATTTTCCGGAGGTTCCCTCAGCGAAGAACGGCCTTGTCCTCTTTCAAAGATAAAAAGATGTAAGATTTTTATGTCGGAAGTGTCTTATTTAATGTAGCTACAAAAAGGAGCCTCGGGATGCCGTTCACCAACGAAGCCCTCTTATCCGAGGCTCTTCATAGCGGAAACCGTGCTCGGATAGAAGCGGCTTTTGAGACGATTTACAACGATGAGGTCAAACTCGTTGCTTTCGTCGTCGCAAAATACATCGCCGATCTGGAGACGGTGAAAGATATCACCAACGACGTTTTCCTACGTTTTTTCCAAAATGCGGGCGCGGTAACGGGCTCAATCAAATTCTATTTATGCCAGAGCGCCAAGAACGCGGCGATCAATGAAGCAAAGAAAAAACGTCCGTTCGCCGACACAGAATTGAGCGAAGAGTTCCCTTCCGCTGATGACGAGCGAGGAGCCATTTTCTATTGCGAATTGGTCAATAGCCTTCGCACAGTCTTGACCCCCAAAGAACTAAAGATCGTTCTGCTCCACGCGGTGGAAGGCTACCCCTTCAAGGAGATCGGGGCCAAGTTCGGTCTGAGCGAGAATGCCGTCAACGTTGCCTACTTCCGTGCCATTAAGAAATATCGGCAAAGGCGAAAGGAGGAGAAAACATGAAAAAAGATGCGTTTGAAAAAGAAATGAAAGATCGTGATCCGATTGTCTTCTCTTTTTCGGATATCTCGAGCAAAATACCCATAGATTCCTATGCCAAGCCGCAAAAGAAGAGAAAGTGGGGATGGATTCTTGGTGGGTGCACAGGCCTCTTAAGCGCTGGCTGTGCCATTGCCCTTTGCGTTCTCTTTCTTCAGCCCCATGCTTCACTTCCAGGCGGATGGTCTTCTTCATCGAGCAGTACCGATTGGGCCCCGGAAGAGGGGGATGTTCGAGCCATCACAATTCAAAACCCGGAACAACTGGTGACAGAATATGAAAAGAACTGCGCTTTTGTCGGGGATGGCCTTCTTTTAGGCGAGACGCTTCAAAATGGCAAAAAGAAATTTATTGCCTCCACGGATTATCTTATTGATTCCTCTGCCTTTCAAAGCGGAGTGGTGGGAACCTATTCCATTGTTCTCTTACTCAAGAGCAGCCCCACGATTCGAACCTCCTATGAAGCCCAAGTCGTCGATGATATGGTCACCGGGGTTATCCTCGGCGATTATCGGAGTGTTTATTATCTTGGGGAAACTCCGCGCCCCCAGGATCTGGTTCTCCAGAAAATCTGCCAAAGCGGAACGTCAAAGGAGGCCAAACCCGCTGAGTATGAGATCGATACTTCTCATTTCGACCCAAAGACCTTAGGGACCTATTCTTTGACCGCCAAGCTGAAATCGAATCCCGCCTTTTCCGTGGATTATAGCGTCGAGGTCAAGCCTCTTTTGGAGGCGAATCTCAATGGCCGCTATGCCTATTTGGATGACGAAACCGAGTATGGCTATCCGACCATCTATGCTTTCGTGATCGATCAGGATAGCCTGACTAGCCATTATTCGGAAATCGGTAGCCTTGGCAAGCTGAGCCGGACGCTCAATAATGACGGGACGATGCTTCTATCGGGGAGTGGCAGCCAAACGATGGTTTATCTTCCCGAATCACGGACGCTTCGGGTGAGCGGCATCGCCGGCGATCCGGATTTGGATTGCTTCCGGCTCAATCGAACCGATCTTCTCATTAGCCTCGTTGGTGCTCCCGCTGACGAAAATGAGACCCGTTATTTGGCGATCGATGGGCGAATCCCCACCTCGACCCTCGACTATCTTTCCTACCGCTTCGGCGGGGCATATCTCGATTCTGGAATGACGAAGCCGATCACCCACGGCACTCTCTTTTCAAGCGATGACACCATCTATGTCGGCGTCAAGCCAAACATCAACGCGGCCAAGCCCTTTTTGGGTACTTGGTATCGCGAAGATGCCCCTTGTTATCGTCGGGTTGCCTTCCAACTAGGCGAAAGGGGGCTTTCGGTGGGCTATGGAGCAATGACGATCGCCTATACCATCGAAGACAAGGGCGATGGCGATTACTGGATCCGGGCGGATCAAATAGAGAACCTGGTTTATCATTCCGCTTCGGATTTGCTGGATATTTTGAGTAATGAAACCGGCAAAACCTTCCTCAGTCTCAAACGGTATAACACCAGTGTGCAATCGCTCATTCAAATTGAGACGGACTATGGCACAACTTATGGCTATATCATTGATAAAGGTTCGAGTTTGCCGACCCAGTTTGTTGGTGAATCTTCGCTAACCTTTTTCAAGTTCACCCACGATGACTACCATGGGGAGGCCCTCTACGAGGATAAGACGTTTAGTGGGGTCAAGGTTTGCCAAACCGGTCTGAGCGATATCAATGGTATCTATGGCAGTCTTGCCAACCATATGGAAATCGTTGGCTCTTTCACGGCAGGTCGTTTCCCTTCGCCCCATACCTATTGGTGTGAGTTCACTGAGAATTATCAAATCGGGCAGACCGGGTGGGTGAGCTATGGAGAATGCCAACCTCTCCTTGGCCTCTACGAATTAGTGGTTCATTTCGATGATGGGACGGAAGAAACACTATCCTATGACCAAAGCGCCAAAACATTCAAAAGTGCCACAGTGGTGGCACGAGCGAATGCGACGCCTTGGAAGGATCTTCCCTGTCTCGGCCGTTACGAAGCCAGTGACGGTTCGGTCCTCGTGGCTTTGGCGACTGGTACTCTTGCTGTCTACAAAAACCTGCCAACTGGCGCGGCCTTGATTACCTACATCACGAGCCGGATCACCGGCGTCAACAGCGGCGAAGTCAAAGGCTACACGATTGAGGAAGACGCCGCATCGAATCGGGTGGTGAATGACGTTCTCTTCGAGATTCAATCGACGGGCTGGGTCTTGTCCTATGGTGGTGTCACCTATACTTGGAAATCGGCAGAATAAAGGAGATTAGCAATGAAGCAAAAACGGATGCTGGTGGTTATCGGATTGAGTTTCGTTTTATTGACGTCGTGCGCTGGGGATAACTACCCCTTTTCAATGAGGTATTCTTCTGCCGATTCATCTACCTCATCGCTGGATTCGACATATCTGAATCTCGCAAGCGCTGTCGGCCTTGAAGCGTACTGCTGGCGAGAAAATGGCGAATGGCGAAGTGGGCTCATGAGCGGAACAAACCGGACGAAAACCACGGTAGAAATCAATGGACTCAAAGGCATTTCGCTCGCCGAAATGAAAGCGGTACTTCGAACCTACGATCCCCAAACTACCATTACTCCCTTCTGGGTTAATCGGCCTGCGCAAGAAAGACTCTCCTCCAACGCGGGAGAGGCGATGGGGATGAGTGAGAAAATTTCGGCCTTCTTGAATGATCGATTGGGTTTGGTCGACCATCGAATTTCGACTTCTTCACCGCTTCCTTCGTATTACCTTTCTTTGGATGCGGCAACCAAATTCCACGCCAGCAAAGACTTTTCTGGTTTCTATGTGGCGGACAGCTGGGTTGAGGTCAGCACTGGGATTCTCACCGACGTCGATCTTGATCTCTATCTTGATGACGTTTTGACGAGCCGTTCCTATCAGTTTGAAGGCGAAAAGGTCTGGACTTACTTATTCCAGATGCCCGCTCACGCAACAACCCTGAGTTTCAAGGTCTATTCAATCAGCTACGCCTACTTTAGCGACGCCTATCCTTGGGCCGCGAATCTGAGCGAAAGCCAGATCGACAAGATCAAAGCGGTGGCCAGCAACTTCGACATCGGACCGGGCGGGATGAAGAGCTTTTATCATGGGGATAGTTCTGCCGATAAACAAGCGTTTCTCAGTTTCGCAGAAAACAACTTGCTTTGTGAAGATCGAGCCGCCGCTCAAGTCGATGGGGGGTTACCCTGGACCTTCACCATCACCATCAGCGGGACTGCCTATACGTTTGTGCTGAACGGGAAGGCTTTGGATGGCAAGTATATTTCTGAAAAATCCCTAGCAAAACCTTTGTCCTTTGATTACAGCAGTTTCATTCCCTACAACGGGATCTACCTATGGGATAAAGACGAAAAGTATGGGCGGATCATTAGCGATGCTTCTTTCCTTGAAGACATCCATTTCCAGCCTTATACCCCGAGCAGCGTTCCGGCGTTGACCGGCTACCACTTTGCCATGGGGGCGGGAATCTATTTCATCGATGCAAAACACTTTAAATACGCTCAGGACTATTACGAGATCATCTCGACGGCCGACTTTGCTGAGTATTTTAACGGCTAGTCGAACAAGCGGGTCCTTCAGAAAGGGGAAAGGACCCGCCCGCGGCCACCCTATCAAAAGACAAGGCCTTGTTTTGGGAAAAGACCATAGTCATCGGAAAATGAAGTGGAGTACGAGTGACCTTTTCCTACCAAGGCGCCCTCGCTCGTGCTCGTGGCATTCATGTGATCGTAGACAATGGCATAATCCATCGTAGCTTGTTTTTTAAAGGCTTTGGCCTCCGCTAGCGAAGAAATGGTGGTGGTTTTGAGCAGGGCCGAAGCGGTATCGAATTCGCGAATTTCATAAGACTCCGGCCCAACCTTGTCTTGAATTTGCACGGTGAATCCGACGAGCACCCAGGTTAGTTCCCCAGCCGAGCTCCAGGCAAAGTGTTTGGCAAGGCATTGATAGGGGAGATAGGGCGCCCAGCGGCCATTCCCATCGAAGCTGTTGAAAAATGGGGTGACGATGTTCTGATAGAGAAAGGCACCACTGACCTCTTGGGCGAAGTCTTCCTCGGTATCGAGATAGACACGAGGCGAAAAATACTCGCCTTTTTTCTTCCCTAGTTTTGCCGCATATTTTTCTTCATCGACATCGATTATGAAATGATAGTTACGGTAACGGAAGTCTTCGGCTCCGACACATTCGTTTTCCAAATAATCACACTGATAAGCAGGATAGATGCCTCCATCGATTTCTTTGCCCTCGTCCCCGAGGGTCTGGAAACGGTAGCGGAAAACTTCATTCGCCGTGGGATCGAGGGGCACAGAGGGGTAATCTTCGTGGGCGAAGTCAATAAGAAAGCCGCGGACCGCATCCTTTGGGAGAAGGGGGATTTCATCGAAGGTGATGTTCGTCAAGGCGAGCTTCGTTTCGAGGCGTTTTCCAAAACCGTTATAAAATTTTTCGACATCGTAGTTTAAGGTGAGACTGTTGGGATAACCAGCAAGTTTGCCTGCCTTATCTTTCAGGGTGAAAAGGTTTTGCTCTTGCGAAGAACGGATGCCGCGGGAGTCTGGGTGGATTGTCACCATGGTATTCGCAAACTGATCTGCCTTGATGGCGGTTCCATCGCTAAATTCGAATGAAGTGATCGTGTTGGTGGCTGCGTTGACCTTGCTGACCATGACCTTTTGGTGGGTTTCGGTAGCCGCTACCATGTAGCGCTCGGAAGAGATGAGCGAGGCCCAGACGGCAACGCCCGCCCCGAGGAGGACGATAACCGCAACGGCGGAAATTAAAACGATTCGGAAACTCTTTTTCTCCTTTTTTTGTTCTTTTTTATAGATGCTCTGTAAGTCTTTATAGGACGCGAGATCTTCGGGTTTGACGCCGAAAAGTTCGGCGAGTTTATCGAGATCGTCGGCCGTTGGATTGGCCCGACCCTGCTCCCATTTGGCGACGAGGGAGCGGGAGACGCTCATTTTTTCGGCAAGGTCATCTTGGCTCCATCCTTGCTTGGAGCGATAGTCTTTCAATTTGTCTGCGATCATCAGTGATTGCCTCCGAGAACATTTAAGCGCAGCGAGAAAAAAGTATAGCGATACTTCACGATACTTTGACAGAAAGAAAAAGAAAACCCATTTAGAAAATGGGCTTTCCTAACAAGGAATACTATTCAGGCCTTTAGGATCCGGCTCTGGCAAAGAAATAAAACCTCGAAGACAAGAGCGGCCCCTTGAGCGATGGCGAAGAGGACTAAAATGGCCGCCAAGGCATAAGCGGTGCCACTGTGATAGGGGAGTAAGTGAATGAGAAGCGCGAGGATTCCGGCAAGAAAGGCTAAAACACAAGCGATGATCAAAAAATCCGGTAATGGTTAATCTGGCCATAATCTGTTTGATCCGCCGCCTCGAGAATCTCGCTTTTCGGGGGTGCGAGAAAATAAAACAGAAATGTCGACCTGCAGTACGTCCGCTAGCGCAGGAATGATGGAGGCATCGGAATATGAAGACTCCCTTCATTTTGGAAAAGTCTTCATTTATTAGAGAAAAGGGAGGCAAAACACATTTTCTTCGTTTCTCTTTTCTTGCCTCTTTTTTTGTTTTCAATTTTGGATGCTAATAAAAATAAAGAATTCTTCCGCTGGTTGAAATCGAAAACAAGCCTATACAAAACATTCGATAAAGTCTATTATTTATTTGAAATTCAACTTGTGGTTGAAAACGATTCAAGAAGCGGTTTGTTGCCATTTCCTTGTTTCGAGGCCGACAATGCAAATGGTCCGAGGAGGAAACGTTATGGACAAAGTAAAAATGGGGAAGTTCCTGACCCAATTACGAAACGATAAGAATCTACGGCAGCAAGATGAAGCCGAGATTTTCCAGGTTTCGCCGCAAGCGATCTCCAAATGGGAAAGCGGAGAATCGGTTCCCGATATCGGGACGCTTGAAAAACTCTCCAACTTTTATAAAGTGGGGATCGATGAGATTATCAATGGCGAAATCATGAATCCCAATGCGAACGTTTCGACTGTGGTGGTGGCCCGCAATCCCAGCATGGAAGACCGCGGAATCGGGAAACCCTTTTATGGAGCCTTCATTTATTCGATGTCGGCGATCGTTCTTGCCCTGATTCTTTCTCTTTTTCCCTACATTCCTTTTAGCGCGTATCCCGGGTATGGAAGCGTGGTTACGGTCGTCTTCAATTTCTATCAGGTTCTTTTCAGCTCAACCGGCTCTCTCACGGCCCTCGTTTGGCTCATTGCTCTCCTTTTCTTGGCCTCGGCTTGCATGAGCATCGGTCTTTGGCTATCCCCGAAGAGACGCCACGCCTTCTGGCTTTGGGAATTTTGGCTTGCGCTTGCAAATATGGCGCTTAACTTGTTTCTGTTTGTCACGCTTGTTTCTGCTTCCTTTACCACGTACCACCCCGTTCTGCTTCAAACTGGCAGCATTATCTTGACCATTTTCTCAGTTGCCTATTTCGTTTTATTCATCACCTTGCCGATCACGAAGAAGAGAACGTTCTGTCCGAAAAAAGAAGTGGTGAAAAACCGACCGATTGAACGCTGATAATCGTCCTTCATTGCTTAATTGAAGAAGACCAATTTTGGCCTTCTTTTTTCTTATGCATTTCTTGGAAAAAAGAAATAGCGGAGATGATAAGGAAAATGAAGGAGATAAAAAATCGAGGCGAGGCCAAAAGGCAATGCTATCGAAAATGAAGGGGATTTTGTGGTGGCCCATCGAATAAGGCAAAAAGATCGATGATCATCGCTAAAATCGCATTCAAGCATCAAACAGAAAGAGTTACGCTGGCGAGAAGCGCCTCTTGACCGTTGACTTCAATGTTGGCAAAAAAAGTTAATCAGGGTTACGATTCCTAAATAGTGGAGAACGGCTGGCTTATCGCGGCTAAGTCCATCACGAATGTTCCTTTTTTTCGAAGAGGAGAACCAGCCTGTCAGCGTTGAAAAAGCCATCGTTTATGTTTGGCTTGGCAAGGGGGATCAAGCTTTCTTTGGTGAGATGGCAACAAATCTGGTGAGGTGGGTTTACGATCTCGGGTCTGATGGCTTGGGGTCGATGACTGTGTTTTCTCTTCGAGGGATATCGTGGCTTCCTATTCGGTTCACGGCTCGAGAAAGAAAAGGCGCGCTATCGGTGGCGCCTTGGCATTCATTGACCCTTTTCAGGGGCTTTTTGCAGAGATTTCGCTTTCCCTTTGCTTTCAATGAGCAAAGCGAGATAAGCGATGAAGGGGGGCAGGATCGCCATGAGTGAAACGAGATATGGTGCGGCATTCACACTCTTCATGAAATCGAGGACAAAGAGCGCGGTTGCATCCTCAACGATGAAGTTGCGGTTGAGGAGGAGCGCAAAGAGAAAGAAAGCATCGAGAAACAGCGCGCCCCCGAGAGTAAACAGAGCGATCATCTTTTTTTGCTCGAGACTCTTTTTCTTGCCGTTCTTAAAAAAGAAATCATGGTAGAAAAGATAGCCAGCAGGGACACCTAAGAGGAGCCAAAGGCTCAGCATGCACCACCAAGTGGAAGAACCATAATTGGCAATGCCGATCACCATGATGAAGGATCCGGATAGATAAAGCGAAAGGAGAATAAAGAGGCCGCGGAAGACCGTGGCGAAGATTCGACGGATCAAGCCGTGTTCATAGGGGAAGTCGAGTCGGCCGGAATTGCTCTGGTAGCGGAAGCCTTTGAGGGCGAAAAGAACGCCGACGGCCGTCAGAGCCAAATCAAGCAAGAAGTAATCGAGCGGGAATAAAGGAGAGGGCCCCACAATTAAGAAGCTCTGGTATTCTTTGCTGATCACCTTAATCAGAATTGAGAGAGCCGCTATGAAAGAGAGGGCGGCCAAGACGATGCCATTAGCCTTGAGGCTGAGACGAAAGAGTCGCTCATTTTTTGGAAAGAGCAAGGAATGGAGGATGAATAAGAGATAAGTGAGAACGGTGACGCTCAGATAGTAGGGAGCCATCCGTGGGAAGACCGAGACGGTGGAGCCAATGGCGTTGCCCATCGAAGCGACGAGGGTAAACAAACTGAGCGAAGCCAAAAGGTAGACAATAGCTTCAATGGCTAGAGCGAGGTAACGGGTTTTGCTGTTCATAAGCCTGTGACCTCCTCGGTGTGAACCGTGTAGACGGAATCGTCTTGGACGTAATAGTGAGTGAGATCAAATTTGCCATTCGCGTGCAAGGTGGCCAATGAGCCGCCGATGATATCCCATCCTCGTTTATCGCTGTGGGCGTAGTAGAGTTCTTTTCCTGATTTGACGCCATATCCCACATAAGCGGTGCCAGCCGAACTTGTGTATTTCGTGCCCCAGTCATTCGAATGGTCATGACCGCAGAAGAAACCTTTGACTCCGACTTTGACGGCATCATCAAAGAAAGCGGTTTGCTTGTAGCCGGGCCAGAAACGAACGCCCGCAGTGATACCTGCCTCTTCATAAGCTTTTCGAAGCTCGCTGGGGGCGAAACTGTTGGCGGAGTTTTCTAAAACTTCGCCGATCAGCCCTTTTTGATCTTTGATATAGGCATAGCTCCATTCCCATAAGGGGATGTGGAAATAAGCGAGTCCAGGGACGGCGTTTCCGCCATTTTGGCTCGCTGAATAGGCTGCGGCCTGCTGGAACCAGGCAATTTGATCATCATGGATGACGTCGTAATTGTAATAGAGGGCATTTTGGCTTTCTGGATAGGAATTCGAATCGAGGGAGTAAAGATCCCAAGCTGGCTTGCCCGTCATGGAATCCGTGAGCGAAATCACATAGTTTGAGCGGCCGAAGACCGCGTCATCGACCTCGTCATAAAATGAATTTCTCGCATTTTTGAAAAGATTCGAGAGCCAACGCGGGGAGTATTCGCCTTCGCGGTCGTGGTTGCCCCAAGTGATGGCAAAGGGCTTTCCAAAACTTTCGAAAACCCCCGCGATTGCTTGGGCGGTCGAAGTCGTCGCCCCCAAGAGGGAATCGCCAGTGACCATCACGAAGTCGGGGTTGGCAGCCTTCACGACCGCTTGGAGATAAGCTCCTTGGGTTAGGACGTCGGTGTTGCTTGACCAATGGATATCGGTTAACTGCAGAATTTTGTAGCCCTCATGGAAGGTGAGATTCTCTTTGTTGAAGTAGGCGGAGATGTCGGGATTTTTAGCCGCCCCACAGGAGCAGAGGAAAACGAGAGGCAAAAGCACGAAGGCTCGTTCAAGATGTGTTTTCATAACTTATTTATTATATCGAAAGTAACGAGAACCTTCAAATAAGACGCGTTCATACCTTTCTTCACTCGGGAATAACGGCTATAATCGCGGGGTGACCAAACGAAAGCTCTCACGGAAAAGAAAAGGCTTGATCGCCCTTTTGGCCATCAGTCTCTTTCTTCTCGTCAACCATATCGCCTCCTGGGCGTTGACCCCAGTGATATTTGATCGGATTTTTTCTTCGGAATCGTTTGATCCTTCCCTCATGCCTGGCCTCGTGGATTATCAGGATATTGAAGCAGACTATCCGCGCCAAACGTTCACTTTCCCTTCCAATGGCGCTAGCTTACAAGGTTATTTTTATGACAATCCCGCCTCGAAAAAATGTGTGGTTTTCTCTCCTGGCATTTCCGATCCCGCCGATGGTTATTTGAGCATGGAGACCTTTTGCTATGATCAGGGCTATGACGTCGTCAGTTTCGATGGCTATGGCAAAGGTAAAAGCGAGGGCAAAAACAAACGGGGTCTCCCCGAAGCTAAGGAAGATCTCAGCGCTCTTTTATCCTATCTTAAGAAGAGCAGTTGGTCAGAAGAACCTCTTTATCTTTTGGGCCATTCGCAAGGGGCCTATGCCTCGGCTTGCGTGATGAGGGATAAGCCTGCGAACGTCAAAGCGGTGGCAGCGATTAGCGGCTTCAACAGCGCTGAGGAGACCGTAATGGAATTTGCTCGGCGCAAGGTTTCCTTCCTTGCTGATCTTTCGTGGCCCTACGTTACGACTTATGAACGTTATCTCTTTGACTCCGACTCCTCCCGGACGGCCGTTGAAGGTCTCAATATCTCGGCGATCCCCGCTTTGATCGCCCAAGGTAGTGAGGATAAAACGATTCCGCTCAAGAGCCTTTCACTCTATGGCCATCGAACGGAAATCATCGACCCCAAAGTTACCTATTCGCTTTTTGAAGGTGAACAGGGCGGCCACAGCAGCATTCTTTATAGCCTCGACGCTCTCACCTATCAAAAAGAGGTGGCGGCGGATCTCGAAAAGAAAGCAAAAGAAAAAGGCGGCTCCCTCACGGCAGAGGAACTCCGCATTTTCTATCAGGGTATCGACGATCGGAAATATTCGGCGGTGAATGAAACGCTTATGGCTTCTATTTTCAATCTTTTTGCGGCGAATTAAGCCAAAGTGTCTCGCTCGAAAAGTCGAGAACTTTTAAACCGCTTTCTTTCGGGAAAACTAGTCGGTAGGCATTGAGATACATCCGCTTGGCATCGCTTTCGCTGTAGCGGTTATCGCCCAATAACGTCAGCCCTAAAGAATGGATGGCAAGGCGGATTTGATTCTTGCGTCCGGTTTCAATCTGGATTTTAAGGGCAGTGCCGATTTGAATCGGATTTGCCACTTCGATGTGGGTTAGAGCCTCTTTGCCATGTTCGGCGTCGCTGACAATGACATGCATTCCTTCTTCGGCCAAATACTGTTTCACATCGTAGACCTTCCCGATCGGAAGCGATTCTTTGACGACCGCTTCGTAGTAACGCTCAACGGTCCGGGCTTCAAAACAAGCTTTGATTTTCTCTTGCATCGTTTTGCTTTTGGCAAAAATCATCAATCCCGAGGTTTCGACGTCAAGCCGGTGGATCAGATAGACTTGTTCATGGGATTCTTTGGCGTAGTGGCCTAGATACGCTTGGAGGTTATGGACATAGGTCTTTTTGTCAAGGGTTGCCACGCTCAAAACATCGCGTTTTTTGTAGACGATTAAAGCGTCGCCATCTTCGTAAACGACGTAGTAAGGAGCTTTTGGATTGTTTCGCATTTCGAGAATGCGTTCAGGAGTCATCATGTTTTTACTTCTCTTTCTTCTCGTCGCCGCTCGGCTCATCCGGGTTTTGAGCGGCGGGTTTCTCCTCTTCTTCGGGCTTATCAGTCTCAAGGAGGGCAGCAAGCGGATGGAAATAATGATAGACCGCTTCGAAGACATAGATTACAAAGATATAGCAAAAGACCGAGCCGACGACATAGCGGTGGAGAGTCGCATTCGCCCCGGAAATAAGAAAATAAAGATCATAGCTGATGAAGGCGATTCCGGAGGGGAGAATGAGGATTTTGTCTAAAAGAGAGGATTTTTGCCGATGTTTTTTTGAAAAAAGCGTCCAAAAGAAATCTCCAAACATCAAGAAACCCCCGACGAGGGTGAGCCAAACGAAAATTTGGCGACGGGTTTCACTGCTTTGATAGACGCCAAGGAGCATCAAGACGCCAAGGACACCAAAAACTAAACTGATGATGAATAGTTCGCCACAATAGAAGAGAATCGCTTTCTTCGTTTCCGACATTTTGGGTTTCGTTTGTTTTTCTTGCATAGGATAGAGTTTAGAAGAAAACCTGCTCTTTCACAACGTGAAGACGCTTTTCTAGTATAATACTGACGAGGTAAAAACATGATTGTTCTCACGATCAAAAACTTAGGCGATATTCAGATTCAGTTGGATTACAAGACGGCGCCGAATACCTGTGCAAATTTTGTAGAGCTCGTGAATAAGGGCTTTTACAACGGCTTGACCTTCCATCGCGTCATCAAGGGTTTCATGATTCAGGGTGGTGATCCCCATGGTCGCGGAGATGGCGGACCTGGCTACAGCATCAAGGGCGAATTTAAGAAAAATGGCGTTGCCAATACCCTCTCGCATAAACGGGGCGTCATCTCGATGGCACGGGCCAACGATCCCGATAGTGCTGGCAGTCAGTTCTTCATCTGCGATAAAGACGATCCCTTCCTCGATGGTAGCTACGCCGCTTTTGGCCAAGTGGTCCAAGGTCTTGATGTCGTCGATAAAATCGCCAGCGTTCGCAAAGACTACAACGACCGGCCTTTGACCCCGGTGGTGATTGAAAAAGTCATTGCCATCGATGAACCCGTCCCTGCCCCGAAGAAGATTTACTGATTTTTGGTTACATCCGAGCCTCTCCCTTTTAGAATAGGCAAGAACGGAGGTCCCTTATGCCGCAGAAGAATGACATGATTTTGTCGCTTAATCAGGAAGCTCAAGAACTTCAGAAAAAAGGTGTCGACGTCACAAATGGGGCAATCGGCATGATGTATCTTGACGATGGGCATCTACCTGTTTCCCCTTTGGTCCGCGCCGAACTTGCCCGCCACACCGAAGACCGAGATTTGGTTTATTCCTCCGTCGCGGGGAACAAAGACTATCACGAAGCGTTGCGACATTGGTTTTTGGGTTCGGCCTTTGAAACAGCGGCGAAAGAAAACCGTTTTCTTAGCGTGGCGACCCCGGGCGGGACCGGAGCGGTCTGTTTGGCCTTTGCCTCTTCCCGGGGCGAAAAGCACGCGGTGCTCGTCCCTGCTCTGGGCTGGCCGAATTATGTCGGCATCGCCAAAGGCTTTTCCCTCGACTTGGCTCTCTATGATCTTTTCGAAGGCAATCATTTCAATCTTCAAGGAATCCAAAAACAAATTCGGGCACTTTTGCTCCATTATGAGCATCTTAGTTTTTTGATCAATGATCCTTGCCAAAACCCCACCGGCTACTCGCTGAGCGCGAAAGAATGGGTTGCGGTGGTAGATTTCTTGGGCGAAGAAGGAGTTCGAGACCACGTTGATCTCATCATCGACGCCGCCTATATCGACTTTGCCCCCGCGAGTTATCGCTCAGGGATGATTGATGCTTTGAAACGGCTCCCGAAAGAGACGATTTGTTATTTCTGTTTTTCCTTTTCCAAGACTTTGTCTTTCTATGGCTTGCGGATCGGCGCCCTCTCTCTTTTTGGCCAAAACAAAGAAAAACTCGCTTGTCTCTGCGATGGGGCGGTGATGGAAGCCCGCGCCCTTTGGAGCGTCCCGAATCACATGGCGATGAATGCGGTGGGCGAGCTTTTAAGTGTCGAAACCACCAACGCCGCCCTTCGCCAAGAAGTCGAGAACAATCGCCAGATCGTTGCTAAACGCGCTGCGATTTTCTTCAAAGAAGCGAAAGAAGCGGGTCTCAAGCCCTATCCTTATGAGTGTGGTTTCTTCGTCACTCTCGAAGTTAAAGATGCCTATGCTACTTGCCTTAGACTCAAAGAGAAGCATATTTTTCTCGCCCCAGTGAAAGACAACGCTTTGCGGATTGCCCTTTGCTCGCTCCCAACGATGAAGATCCCTGGTTTGGCTTTGGCCATCAAGGAGGCTGCCCGTGAGTGACTTTTATTTTGCCAATCACGTCTTTGTCACTTCGGTCAAAGACTTTGAGCCCTATCTTACGACCGCAACGGGGGCGAGCAACATCTCGAAGGACGATGACCTCCTTTCGTCGAAGGCCTTTCGTGAAGTCTTCGCTGCTTTCTTGGCAGATTTAGCCGAGAATGACCCCGTCTTAGCCGATTATTTCCAAAGCGGGCTCAAACGTCCAACCGAGGATCTGGTTTCTTTAAGCGTTCTTCTGCTACACGATATCCGCAGCATCATCATTTCCCAGCATCCCGAATATGAGCAGGTTCTTTCTGACAAAGGTATTCATTATTTCAAAATGCTCGATGCCTTTTTCCGCTATTGGATGCGCCTCGCCCGTTTCGCCTACCTCGATGATCAGGGCAAAGAAGCTCTTTCATCCCTCAAACCGCGGATGCTCTTCCTCCGCAAGTCCGTGTTCCACATCTACAATACCCTCAAGAGTCACGTTCTCGAGAAATCCTTGACGCTTGAGACCGATTTTTCGGCTGGCTTCTTAGCGGGATTCACCATCCGCAATTTGGCGATTCCCTATCCCGAAGAATATCGAAATCTTCGCAAAATACCCTTTATTTCGGCGGCTGATTTAAACTTGCCTTATTCGGTTTTGACCAAACGAAATAAGCGAATCGGCGTCTACCAAAGCGCAGTCGAGAATCCGCTCAAGGATTTGGATTACGCCCCGGAGGAATGGCTTTGTCTCCCGCTCAAGTGTGGCACCTCCTTGGTCTATTTCTATTTTTCTTATAAATATGCCAATACGGTGCTTGGCACCCTTAATCTCTTCGAGAAAGCCGAGGTTTCCGAATGCCAGGGGAAGCCCGATCTCCTCGTCGTCTTCGGTGGCAAGAAAGGCAAGACGACGGGCGAATACTACGTCGATGAGAAAAACGGGATGATGGTTGGCTATGTCAGCGATACCGATGAGGCTGACTATTTTGGCTATGTGAAGAAGCTGATCCTGACTCTTCACAATCTCAAAATGATTAAGGAGGGCGCGTTACCGATCCATGGCTCGATGGTCAAAATCACGATGAAAGGCGGCAAACAAGTCCGCTTGATCATCATGGGCGACAGCGGGGCAGGCAAAAGCGAGTCAATCGAGGCCTTCCGTCTCTTAGCCAAAGAATATTTGGAAAGCATTACCGTGATCTTTGACGATATGGGCACCCTCTTTTACCAAAATGGGACAGTAACCGCCTCCGGGACGGAGATCGGCGCGTTCGTCCGGCTCGATGATTTGGATCCGGGTTACGCCTTCTCTCACTTAAACGACGCCCTGATGTACAACATCGCCGAAAGCAATTCGCGTCTGGTCTATCCCTGCACCCCTTATGAAGAGGTGATCCGCCATTACCCGGTCGATATGTTCCTCTATGCCGATAACTATGAGGACAAAAAAGAGAACCTTCATCTCTTTAAGGACTACCACGAACTCGTGAAAGTGGCCGAGGAAGGAAAGCGGAAGGCGAAGGGGACAACCGGCGAAGTCGGCCTTGTCTCCAGTTTCTTCGCCAATCCGTTTGGCCCCGTCCAGGAGAAAGAAGCCGTTCACCGGCTGGTCGAGCAGGATTTCAAAGCTCTAGCGGAGCAAGGCTGCAAGCTCGGGGTGCTCTATACCAAGTTGGCGGTCAGCGGCCACGAGCAGTCAGGCCCGCAGGAAGCCGCCAAGAGTTTCCTTGAATGGATGAAAGCCAATTGAAGGGAGCTTTACCATGGATTTTGATCAAGTCGAGATGAAAACGATCCCGCACATGAAAGGCGGGAAAGGTTATGCCAAATGTCAAGTCTTTGACGATGGACTCAACAAGATTCTCCGCGCCGTTCTCGACCCAGGCTGTTCGATTGGCTACCATCAGCACACCGACTCATCGGAGATCTGCTACATTCTTCAGGGCGAAGCGTTCTGCCTCCTCGATGGCCATGAGGAAACTCTGAAGGCGGGTGAGGTTCATTATTGCCCGAAAGGATCCTCCCATTCGATGGAAAACAAAGGCAGTGTTCCGCTCATCGTCGTGAACGTGATTCCGAAACAATAAATTTGCGCTAACGAAATAGAGCCCGTTTGACGGGCTTTTTTCGACCTCGATTACCCTTTGAAGGTCATTTTGTGCTATAAAAGGAGCATGGCCATCATTGCATCATTCGTCGTTCCGCATCCGCCTTTGATCATCCCCGAAGTGGGGCATGGAGACGAAAACGGCATCGAGGAAACCGTCAAAGCCTATGAACAAGTGGGCCAGGCGATCGCTAAGATCAAGCCGAACACCATCATCATTTCTTCGCCGCACGCCGAAGCTTACGCCGATTACTTTCAGATTTCCGATGGCGAGGTCGGCATCGGCAGTTTTGCCGCTTTCCGAGCCCCGAAAGTCTCGTTCCGCACCTTTTACGATAAAGAGCTAGTCGCAAAGATCTCGGAATTGGCGAAAGCCGCGAATTTTCCAGCCGGCAGCGAGGGCACCCAAAAACATGATCTCGATCATGGGACGATGATTCCGCTTTATTTCGTCAATAAATTTTACCCTTCCTATAAAATTGTCCGAGTCGGTCTCAGCGGAATGCCCCTCATCGATCACTATCGCTTTGGCATGCTGATCAAGCAAGCGGTCAATGCACTCGACCGTCGAGTGGTTTTCATTGCTTCTGGCGATCTCTCCCATTGTCAAAAAGCCGATGGGCCTTATGGCTTTAAGCCCGAAGGACCTAAGTACGACGAATGGATTATGAAAGTGTTCCAAAGCGGGAATTTTGGCAAGCTTTTCACCTATGACCCCGTTGCCTTAGAGAAAGCCGAAGAATGCGGCCATCGTAGTTTCTGCATCATGGCTGGTGCGCTCGACCGCGCCAGTGTGACCGCCGATGTTTTATCGCACCAAACCACCTATGGGGTTGGCTATGGTATTGCCGAATTCACGATTACGGGCGAAGACCCTTCCCGGGCGTTTGGCGATATTTATCTGGCAAAACAGGCGATGGACATCAAGCTCAAAGAGGCGCAAAGCGATGACTATGTGATCTTAGCCCGCAAAGCGGTGGAGGAGTTCGTGCTTCATCATTCGACTTTGCCGCTTACTCCGCTTCTGCCTGAGGAGATGCTCTCGAAACGGGCTGGCGTCTTTGTCTCAATCCATGAAAATGGCGAGTTGCGCGGTTGCATCGGCACGACGAGAGCGAGCGAGAAGAATATCGCTCAAGAAATCATCCGCAATGCAATCGAAGTTGCTTCGCAAGATCCGCGTTTCCCCGCCATCGAGCCGAAAGAGTTGCCGTATCTTGATATTTCCGTCGATGTTCTCTCACCCTACGAAACCATCGCTTCCGTTGAGGATCTCGATGTAAAAAGGTATGGCGTCATCGTTGAGAATGGTGGAAGACGTGGCTTGTTGCTCCCCAATTTGGATGGAGTGGAAACCGTCGAAGAACAGATCGCGATTGCCAAACGCAAAGCGGGAATCGCCGAAGAAGAAAAAGTTACCCTCTATCGTTTTGAAGTGGTTCGCCACCTATGAAATGCGATGTTTGCTTTCACCGTTGTTCATTAAGCGAAGGACAAATCGGCCTTTGTCGGGCCCGCGGGATGAAAAATGGAGCGATTGTCTCCTTGAACTATGGCTTATTGACCTCGCTGGCCCTCGACCCAATCGAAAAGAAACCACTCAAAGAGTTTTATCCGGGTTCCTTGATTCTTTCCTGCGGATCGTATGGCTGCAATCTTCGCTGCCCTTTTTGTCAAAACTTCGAGATTTCGCAATATAATCGAGCGGATCAGGCTGAGTTTTATGCGCCAGAAACGCTCGTGAAACTTGCGCTAGAAAGCAAGAAAGAAGGCAACATCGGCTTGGCCTTTACCTACAATGAGCCGATGGTCTCGTATGAATTCGTTCGGGATTGTGCCAAACTCGCCAAAGAAAAGGAATTGAAGACGGTCCTGGTGAGCAATGGCTGTGCCTCCTTATCGGCCTTAAACGAGGTGTTGCCATATCTTGATGCGATGAACATTGACCTCAAAGGTTTCACCCCCGAGTATTTCGCTTATGTCGGTGGTGATTTTGCCATGACCAAGGCTTTTATCGCTGAAGCGACGAAACACTGCCATGTCGAACTGACGACCTTGATTGTCCCCCATCACAACGACGACGAAGCCTCAATGGCCCTTGAGGCTCAATGGATCGCTTCGCTCGACCCACGGATCCCGCTCCATCTCACTCGCTATTTTCCGCGTTACAAAGAAAAAGAGCCGCCAACGTCGCTTTCTTCGCTTGAAGCCTTATCTCGTGTTGCCCGCCGCCATCTCCATTCAGTCTATCTTGGCAACATCTAATACGAGTAGGGACGTCGGCGATAACTCTTCTTTTTTAATTCCTTCTCCATCATCAGATGAGGATGGCCTTCGTCATAATCGATCTCGCCCTCCGCAGTCGGGGCGTAACCGCACTTCTCGTAGAAGCCTTTTTTATCGAGTTGGGCATGGAGAATTGCCTTATGGCCACCCAGGGTTTTGATTTTGACTTCGAGGAATTTTAAAACGTAGGTGCCGATCTTTTTATTGCGGTATTCGGGGAGGACGGCAACCCGGCCGATTCGATAGGTCTCGGGATCGACTTCGAGCAAGCGGCCAGTCGCGATCGGTTTTTTGTTGTAATAGAGTACCAAGCACCAGCAGGGGTCGTCATCGCCGACGAATTCATGCTGATAGCCCTGTTCTTCGACGAAGACCTTTTGCCGGATCATCCGGGCATCGGTGGGAAGGCCTAAAGAAAATTTTGCTTCAATCATGCCCACAAGTTTACTGCATTTTTCGGCGGAAAGGGCGATAATGCTTGCATGAATATGCAACGCTTAAAAAACGAGTGGAAATACCACTACAAAAAAATCATCGCTTTATCCTGTACGATTTTGGCGCTCGTCTGCCTTATTGGCAGCGGCGCCTATAGCCTTTATCTTTCCTATCTTTCCCGCCAATCGGGCGACACGGCCAGCCTCTATCTCTCCCTCTACGATTTTGCTCTTTTCGCCATCGCTTACATGCTGATTTTAATCGGCAACTTGCAGGGGACCACCCTCGCTTATAAAGGGATGCTAATGTATGTTTTCATCACCCTTTTCTCGGCGATATTGGCCTTCTTCGAGAACGGTTTCTTGAATTTCGATATCTTCTGGAGCGGGAATTTTTTAGCGATTGTCTTGTTCCTTTTGGTCTTGGCTTTTGACGCCTTGATCATCGGCACTGGCATCATGACCTATGTGCGAACCGCTCAATATCTCCGCAATTCCTACGCCAATTACACCGGCTTAAAAGTGTGGTGCCTCTTATTCGCGGTTTTTAATACCTTGCTTTATGGGGTCGAGCCCCTTTTGCTGGCCATCAATGGCAGCGGCATCAGCACCCTCTTATTGGTCCTTGAGCCTCTCAGCCAGGTTTTCATTGGCTGGGCCATCTTTTTTACCATCACTCGGCTGAAAACCGAATATTGATTGTCGCTTCGAATTCTTGTGGTAGAATAATCCGCAGTGAAGGGGAGTAGCGGTCAAATCCACCTCCGTCAGCCCGCCAGGAAATCAGTCCTGACCGGAAGGGATGGGCCAAATGCCTCGCGAGACCTTTGCGGCGAAAATGGTTTTTCGCAGTAAAGGAGGTTCTCACAAAAATAGTTTATGTTTGAGAACAAAACCATAGCCGATACTTTAAGCGAACTGGAAACCAGCCAAGAGTCCGGCCTTTCAGCGGGCGAAGTCAAGACGAGAATGGCTAAGTATGGCCCAAACAAATTGGAAGAGAAAAAAGGCAAGAGCGCTTTTTGGATCTTCATTGGCGAATTCAAGGATCCAATGACTCTGATTCTCTTCGCCGCCGCGATCATTTCAATCGTCGTCGGCCTTTTCAACGCCAATAAAGAAGGCCGGACGGTGACCTTTGAAGATTTCGCTGACGTGGTCATTATTTTCGGCGTCATTGTCCTCAACGCGACGATCGGCACGATCCAAGAGACCCGGGCGGAAAAAGCTCTCGAGGCACTGAAGAAACTCTCTTCGCCGACCGCAACGCTTCGCCGCGATGGCAAGATCGCCGAAGTTAAAGCCGAAGAACTCGTGCCGGGCGATATCGTCGTTCTCGAAGAAGGACGGACGATTCCGGCGGATCTTCGCTTAATCAAAGCCTTCCAGATGAAATCCGATGAATCATCTCTCACGGGCGAATCGCTTCCGATTGAAAAAGACGCCGAGATCGTTTTGACGGGCGAAGTTGGGGCAGGAGACCGAGTCAACGAAGCCTATATGTCGACTCCGATTGTCTATGGGCGCGGCGAAGGCGTCGTTATCGCGACGGGCATGAACACCGAAATTGGCCGGATTGCCAAAATGCTTTCGAATAGCGAAGACGAAGACACGCCTTTACAAAAGAAATTGGCCCAGCTTTCTAAATTCCTAGGTTATCTCACGGTTGGGATCGTCATTTTGATGTTGGGCGTTTCCTTTATCTATGATGCGGTCAAAGGCACTTTTGCCACCGAATGGACCGCTGATCTTCTTGATGCCGTCGGCCTTGCTGTCGCGGCAATTCCGGAAGGCTTGCCCGCGGTCGTCACCATCGTTTTGGCGATGGGGATGCAGAAGATGATCAAAGTCAATACGATCGTTCGCCGGCTGGCCTCGGTCGAAACCTTAGGCGCGGTCTCCGTCATTTGCTCCGATAAGACTGGTACCCTCACTCAGAACAAAATGACGGTGGTGGCCGCTTATCAAAACAATCAGCTTTTTGAGAAGAAAGTTTTTTCTAAGGATAGCCTTGGTTTATTAGCCGAAGGGATGTGCCTTTGCTCCGACGCCTCGGTCGAAAACGGCGTCTATGGCGACCCGACCGAGGTTGCTCTCGTCCAGTTTGCTTCCGATTTCGGCATGAGCAAATCACAGCTGGAGAAGCTCTCCCCACGCATCAACGAGCTTCCGTTTGACTCAGTTCGCAAGATGATGTCGACCCAACATAGAAAAGGCGAGAAGACCATTGTCTACACCAAAGGCGCAATGGATCAGATTCTCAAGCATTGCGACATGATTCTCAAAGATGGCAAAGTCGAGCCGCTGATGGATCAGGATCTTCAGAACATCCGTAACGCCGCCAGCAAGATGGCCGAGAAGGCTCTCCGGGTTTTGGCGCTTGCGATGCGGGAGAGTCAAGACCTCAAGGAAGAGCATTTGATCTTCGTTGGCCTCGTTGGCATGGTCGATCCACCCCGTCCGGCTGCCAAGTCGGCTGTTGCGACTCTAAAAGGCGCCGGAATCACGACGATCATGATCACTGGCGACCACAAGGACACAGCCTTTGCGATTGCAAAAGAACTGGGGATTGCCAGCGATATCAGTCAATGCATGTCCGGCGACCAGATCGACGCTTGCACACCCGAGCAATTACAGGAGAAGGTGAAGACGGTCCGCGTCTTCGCCCGGGTCTCGCCTGAGAATAAGGTCCAGATTGTCAAAGCGGTCAAAGCCAATGGCCATATCGCGGCGATGACAGGCGATGGCGTGAACGACGCACCGTCGCTCAAATCCGCCGATATCGGCATTGCGATGGGCATCACCGGCACCGACGTCGCCAAAGGCGCGGCCGATATGGTCCTCACCGATGATAATTTTGCTTCGATTGAAAAAGCCGTCGAAGAGGGGCGTGGCATCTACGCCAACATCCGCAAGACTATTCTCTTCCTCATTTCAAGCAATATCGGCGAAGTCATTGCCATGTTCGTCGCCGTCGCCTGTGGCTTGCCCGCCCCGCTCATTGCGATTCACCTTCTTTGGGTCAACCTCATCACGGATAGCTTGCCCGCCATTGCGCTCGGTGCCGACAAGAAACCGGACGATATTATGCATGATCAGCCCCGCAATCCGAAGGAGTCACTCTTTGCCGGCGATGGTTACCCCATCACCTTTGGCTATGGTGCTCTCATCGGCATCGCGACTCTGATTGCCTTCTTGATCAAGCCTTGGGCCGCTGTCGGATTTGACTTAGGCGCGATCAATCAATACTTCGCAGTCAAAGACTCCTTGGGTGTCTATACCAACCTCGAAGAAGCCCAGTCGATGGCCTTTTGCGTTCTCTCCTTCAGCGAGCTTTTCCACATGCTCGGCATGACCGATACCCGCCATTCGGTTGTCCGGGTCTTCAAGGATGCCAATGTGATGCTTTGGATCGCTTTCTTCCTTGGCATGGGTTTGCAGTTCCTCGTTATTGAGACGCCGGGGCTCAACAGCTTCTTCAGCGTCTATCCGCTTCACGATCAGCCGCTGGATTATCTCTGGGTCTTCCTCTTGTCGATGTCGCCTTTATTTGTCCACGAAATTTCGGTCTTCTGGCGTTGGATCATCAAAAAGGCGAGAGTCTAATCATTCGTTACTTGTTTCGATAATTCAGTTGGTCTATATTAATTGGGCTGCCGCCTTAGCTCAATTGGCAGAGCAACTGAATCGTAATCAGTAGGTTGGCGGTTCGATTCCGTTAGGCGGCACCAACAAAAAAAGAAAGTCCGATTCCTTAGATGGGGTCGGATTTTTTCTTGCCTTTTTCCAAGCGGAAAATCAGGAAAATCAGTCTTCTTTTCTCGCCAAAAAATCGGGTTTTTCTCCCCATTTTCTCCCCAAAAGTCGGCCGATTGCGGAACGGCAGTGAGTTCGATAGGCGTTTTTGTTTCACCTCTCTTAGTGGAAGCGCGTTTCTTCCGACCCTATAATTTGAGGCGTGATAAAGAAGCAGTACATCGACGAGTACATCGTCTACGATGGGGAGTATTCGCCCGATCCGTGGGAGGAGTGCGCCGGGATCAAGAAGCCGAAGGCGGGCTACGTCCTTTTCGAGGCCAAAGGCAAAGATGGGGAGAAGCTCATCGAGCTCCGCAAGCCGACCCCGACCGAGCGGAGGCTGATAATCAAGCATTACGTCATCGACCACCCGGGCAGGCCGGTGAAGGTCGCCTGGTTCGCCAAGAAGCTCAACGTCAGCGAGAGGACCATCCAGTCGATTCTCAGGGTCCTGGAGGACGGCCGCGAGATCCGGCGCAAACCGCACCTCGGCAGGAACGGCAGGATAAACGGGAGCGTCTTGATCTACACAGGCCCCAAGCAGCTGAAGGGGAGGAGGGTCCGCGTCCGCCCGACGATGGAGAACCTCTACGACCCCAAGAACCCCTACGGATACCGCTCGTGGCACTGGGACGACTACAAGTTCGTGCCGGGCTGGAACTCGATCGACGGGGAGAGCGACGCCGACCCGGGGGCCTACGATGACCTGATCGATAAAAGGGCGGCACAGGCCAAGGCGAAGGAGAGGTTCTCGAAGGGAAGCCTGACCGTGAGGGTGTGCCGGGGCGGGTACCCGAAGAAGAAATGAAAACGGTGGCCTTCCGAGGAACGAGAGCTCGTAAGTGAGGTCCGCCGCGAGCTCGAGGGCCTTGACGCGGAGCTCGTTGCTGTAACGGGAGTATCCGGGCAGGCCGAGGGCCACGTCGAGGGGATGGACGTAGGATCCGAGCATCCAGTCGAAATAGTACCTTCTCCTGAAGGTCACCGCCCCGAGGGTGGTGAGGACGGTCCGCTCATCCTTCCTGATGAGCCGGAATCTTTTCCGGTCGATCCTGAGGTAGATCTCGCCGTCCGCCCGCTCGAGCGAACGCGCCGCGTCCTCCCGGGAGGACGCCTTCATATCCGCGACGAAAACGCCGAAAACCTCGCTGATCGGCGATAGAATAGCCATGGGAAGCCTCTCCTTGTTCGGGAACAGAACAATTACGGGACTTCCTTTTTATGATCGGCTACCTACAAATACAGAACTCTACCTACACAGAACTTTGCCCTTGACTACTAACCGGTGCTACAGCGATAATCAGATATGAATATCACAAAAATCTATGGATTTTTATCAGCATTTTCAGTATTTTGTTTTCTTTTAACGGGCTCAGCCACCAATAAAGAAAACACCCCAACATTTAATCAACCCAGCATTGAAACGGCCCACAAATTGCAAGATGATGCGAATGATATCGAAAAAGAAGAAAGTCCTTACTTTGGTGGCTTGATTAGTGGCCAGAGAGCGGATTGCATTGAACGAGAAACGCCTGAAATAAAAATCCCCTTATTGAAAATTTGTGATGATGGCAATGCGATCGACGATAACTTTGTAGTCTCTTTGGGCTTGGCATCCTTTTTTTCGAAGTATGGCTCATACCTGACCTCAAAAACAAAAACCGCAATAGACCTCTCTTCATATAGTAGGTTCGAAATAACCGATTGGTTGTTTGAGATCGGAAAAATCTCTTTTAAAGAAAAAATGGGTTTATATAAGAGTTTTTTCTCAAATGCATTTTTTGAGAATGAGCATTGCTTGACACGCATTTATGAGGAGTATACAAAAGAGACCTCAAATACTTATTTAGGCGATGTAAACAGACCATTTTCGTCCCAAGCGATGACGGGTTCAAATGTATATTCTACTTCGCACTTTGATGTTAACTATTATCCAAGCGAATTCGTTACTGACAATATACCATCTCAAATCGGGCAAAGATTCGAGCTTATTAGGGCGTTTTTTGTTAATGAAGGCTATCCTGTCCCAAACAATCAATCCGGATATGGTAGGTATCAAATAAACATCTTTCATAATCCCGGCAATAGCGGTGAAGCTGGGCTAACGATTTTTGATGGAGTGCCTTATCCAAACACGACATCTTGGATAAACTTATACTATGTATCGTATACAGAATTGGATAGCAAGTTTAATGAAGTGGCCGCTCACGAATGGTATCACGCATTGCGAAGCCAATACTATTCTGGTATCTCTTGGTTTGATGAATCTTTTGCAAATTGGGCCGGCATAATATACGATGGGGATAGCGAATTCGCTAATGGTTCGATAATTGATTTCATAAATTCCGACGTTTCTTTAGATAACGACTCCTATAAGTACGGGGCTTGTTTGTTTCCTTTGGTGCTTTATAAAGATTATGGAGGCCATTCCTTCATAAAAAGATTATTAACAACATACGGAAGCGTAATAGCAAACCATCCTAGTTATCAAGGCACACAAGGGTTTATTTCGGCTATTAACCAAGCGTTAATTTCAGGCGGCTATAACGATACGTTTGACACGGCTTTGAGAAATATGCACAGTTACGATTATTTGCCAAATTCTTGGTATAATGACGCTGTCTCAACCACCACAACGCGCTATTGGGTCAATAACGACAAAACCACAAATAATTTATTGCTTTCGGACGGGACGGCGGAAAACGCAGCAGAAGGAACGAGAACATATTCAAACATTGATGTTAAAAGGTTGGGAAGGAAATATTTCCAACTGCTTCCGATGAACGGGAAAGCCTACAACGTTGAGTTTGAGGTCACTTTCAATGGCGGAAGTGGCTTTGCCCAACACCATGAATCAGAACCTGGCGGCGCCATCTATATCGGACCATTAAACAATATAAACAACGCAACATCATGGCATTTTTACGGCTTGGGGAGCCGCTATAATGACGCCGGTATTATTTTGACAAACACGAGCCCAACAAGCAACTCTACATGCACTATTACTATTCATTACCAAACCATTAGAGAAAACTACATATTCAAGCTTAGTGATAGGCTGTTTCAGCGCAGGTTTTATTTGGATAGCAATGAATATGCTGAGTATATTATTCAGTTCGCAAATGAAGGAAGAAAGATCATCCAAACTTTTGGACCATCTGATAAGAAAATCGAATTGTTCACAACTGGCGGTTCCCCTCTAAATAATCCTTATCAAGACGATGACAAAGGATATGGGCTTAATGGTTTTTCTATACACGACTGTTATTCAAACGAAATCCTAAAAATAAAAGTTCATTTTTACAGTTCGAGTGAGTCCGGATTCATCAAGTTGGTAATCACGAACTCAAGCGGCGTAACCGATAGCACTTCTGGCATCCAACGATTCACCGACATCACTGAAATTGTGCACGATAATTTTTACTTGGGCACATGGTGTAACCAATACAAATCTACAATGCTGCGATATCGCCCCTCGGCATCTGGCACTGTTCAAATAACCTTGTCGTCAGTCTTTGACAATTATTTGTATTTAATCGATCCAACCTCTAACTCGCTCAATCAACAAAGCATTGATTTTGACGATGATTCTGGAAACGGAGCAAACGCCTCCATAACCAGATTTTTATCTTCCTCCCACGACTATTTAATCGTTTATGTCCAATTTGACCCTTCAACGAATTTCGTGAATCTCAACGAAGGGGACGATTTGACCATTCATTTTGAAAGGATATCCTCTTAATTATGCAAAACACGTGCTTAACCCGCAAAATCGAAAAAGGAATATTTTTGATTTCGCTGACCTCGGCGATCCTTCTTTCTTCCTGCCAGAAGGCCGGCTCAAGCCAAGAATCGCAGGGGGAATCCGTTGAGATAACGGAAGTGTATCCGAGTTCTTTTGGCGGAGAGCCCGCTTCTTTCGCTCTGGCCCAAAGGGACGAGTCGCAGCATTGGACGATCGACATACCCTATTTTGCCTCCTATCCCCAGAACCGTGGGTTCGTCTTCGTGAAGTATGTGGTTGGCGAGGATCTTTACGGCCGGATGGAAAAAGGGAAGGTGGTCTTGCTCCCCGTCGGCCTGACTTTGCCCGAAACTGAGGATGGGGCGGGGGCCAGCTCCCTTTCCGCGTCGGCCTTGAGCGCGGCGCCCAGCTCGCAAAGCAGCGTCGCCATCGGATCCGCCGATCCCTCCGGCAACGTGTCTAAGCGTGACCAGGCCCGGTATTATTTCACCCTTTACTCAAAGTTCCTGGTTTACCTGAAGGACTGCCAGCCGTCCGCGAGCGAGACCTATTTGGGAAAGCTCGATCTGCGCGAGTACGGCGGCTCGAGCGCCGATCTCGATGAGCTGAGGAAGGGCGTCGATTTCGTGGCTTGCCCGACGTATTTCGGCCAAGATCTGGACCTGCTGCCTTTCAATTACAACAACACAGACGTCCTCGACATCGCCGGCTTTTACGGCGCTTTCTATCGAATCGGATCAGACCAATGCCCCGCTTTCGATGACAGGTACCAATCGGTCACGGCGTGCTTCAAAGACGGGGTCGACACCTTCGACGCCATTAAAAGCAGATTGAATGCGTGACGTTCATAACATCTCCAAGCGATAAAGATCTCGTTTTTTTGCTTATCCGGCATCAGGGGTGCTGTGCGTTTTATGGAAATGGCTACCCGTTTACTCCAATGGTCTCCGAAGACAAGGCATCTTCTGCCGATGCTGAGCTCGTGAGGCTGGGCATCGCGATGCCGCTCAGCGAAAGCCAATTGTCGGGAACAGGCGTCATCGTCAGGCGGCCCTTAAACAATAAACTAGGCTCGTAAGGCGAAATATTAGATTCACCAATCTTTATTGAAAGGGGTGCTAGCAAAAACTAAGGGCTGGGAGTTACAGCTCTTTTGGCGACTCTGTTAAATCGTTGGTTGGTATTGGCTAGTTTGTTAAGGCCAACGGCAGACTTTGCGGTTCTTCGACGAATCAATGTCTCTGCCCTCAAACGGAAGGGGGCGCATACCTGAGGCTGTTTTTCTTGGCTCTCCTAAATCCTATTGGGTTTTATTGGGAGCCTAGCAATATCTCCTAAAACTTATTGGGAGGCAAAGGATGGCCCGGCCGGGCCATCCTTTTTTGCGTCAATCCAGCTTGTCCCTGTAAACCAGGAGCACCCTTTTGCGGAGCCTCTCGAAATTCTGGTATCCATAGGACGAGCTAAGGAGCTTCCTGATCCTCGAGTTCATGTTCTCGGCGGGCCCGTTGGTGAGGTTCCACCCGAAGGATTTCCTGGCGAAGCCGTTGGCGATCGGGACCCTCCATTTCCAGAACGTGTCGCCGACCGACGTCAGCGTCTCCGACGAGCAGGAGCGGAGCTTCCTCGACGTGAAGTCTATGGCTTTGAGCCCGTCGGCGACCGTCTCGCAGCCGTCGGCGGCCCTGTAGAGGGGCTGGATGGCGTCGTAGGCCTCGGAGAGATCCCGGCTGAGCGCGAGGCATCGTCTGATCATCTCCTCGTGGGACGCCCTTCCCCCATCCCAGGAGAACGGCTTCCTCGGGAGCTTCCAGACGCGCATGCCGAACTCCCTCCAGCAGCGCATCATGAATTTGTACTCCGGCGTCCTTTTGCCGTACCCCGACGAGGCGATCGCCTTCATGGCCCTCGCCCGTATCACCGAGATGGCGTGCGTGAGCTGCCAGGCGACGTGGAAGGGGTCGACGATCATCGTCGCGTCCGGGGCGAACACCCTTTGGACGGGCCAGTATTCGTCGTACATGTCGGATATGACGAATTCGACCGACGACATCTCGGCGATCGGGATGGACCTGAAGTAGGCCTCCAAGGCCTCCTTCTGCCTCGATTTGATGAGGTCGACCGGCTTTTTGGTGATCGCGTCGGTGATGATGCAGGGGTATTTGGAGGGGCCCTTGTGGAGGAACTGGAGCTCGTCCAGGCATATGGCCCTCGGCATCGGGGAGCGGGCGACTTTCGGGAACGCGGCGTCGAAAGCCTGAATGGCCCAGGCCTCCGATTTGTCGTACCTCCTCCCCACCTCCGAGAAAGGCGCGGGCCCGTGGAAATCCCTCCTCATCTTCATCTCGGTCTCCCTGGTGAACGAGGCGTTCTTCCTCAGCCCGTGGAGGTCGGCGGCGAAGGTCCTCCCGCACGATTTGCATTCGTAGAGGATCCTCTCCACCGTCGCGGTGGTCGTCTTGTGCGCGTTGTCCGTCATGTCGATGACGCGGGTGTAATGCGAGTGCACGACGACGTAGTCGTAGCAGCCGCAGAACGGGCACGGGGCCTTCATCCTCCTTTCCTTCAGATGCCATCCTTTGCCGTGGTCCGTGTCGGTTGGCTCGGGGTCGGCCGGATAGTAATCGTCGCCGTCCAGCCCAAAATAGGACAAAAAAGGGTTAGAATCCATATGGGTCTCCTTTCATGGCTTTCCTGTCAACGAAAGCATATGATCGGAGGCCTTTTTATGCAAAAAGCTCCTAAATGTTATTGGGTTGGTGAATCAGCCGACCCAATAGGATTTAGGAGATCCTTTAAATGAAAAGATTACTTTTTTTGCTAGCGGTCACTCAAATATTCACTTTTTCAAAAACATAAAATTCTTGAGTAAACGGCTGAAAATCCTGAAACAACGATGGCTTGGGCTTTGAGGAACGAAAAGAGAAACAACGTTAAACATAGTGAAACGTTGTGAAACGCGTTTTATGAGGATTCAAGGGATTGTTTCCCATTCAAGGGATGAGAAATCCTTTGACTCATCAGGCCGAAATGAAGAAGACACCACGTTCTGAAAATCGTTTTCATTCCTAGGAAGAAGAATTCTTGAGAAAATCAAAAAACATCCAAAACGAGATCGGTCAAAGAATAGGACGTGATTCTCTTCTTCACGAGATTGGGCTGAAGAAATCCGTTCTTTGCGAGGGCAGCCGACCAGTTGGCGATCGTCCGGGCGGACACCTGCAAAGGCTTGGCCAACTCAATTGGCTTGAAAATCTTGATGTTCTTTTTGAAAAGATAGGAAAGAAA
>Ga0183095_10333_pt1 | contig 76653 bp, 73 predicted proteins | sample BioMet4_FD_130346 | JGI IMG/M metagenome (GOLD analysis project Ga0183095, IMG submission 130346) | Microbial communities from bioreactor (seeded with sewage sludge) at LBNL, California, USA - Biofuel metagenome 4 (v2) (version 3) | ecosystem: Engineered > Bioreactor > Anaerobic > Unclassified ... | reverse complement strand
TCACTAGTGTCTACTAAAAATTAAAGCTAAGTTGAAAGCCGACGTCATTACATATTTCAGGTCCTTCGTCGACCGGTCTTTCGAACAGTTCTCTGATAGGCGTTCTGTCAATGAGAGAGCCTCGCAAGATTCGGAGTACATCGAACATGCTCCTGTTGAGACGGCAGTCATGTTCGGCGACAGCAACAAGGCAGTAAGCAGATATGGCACAATAAATCTGTATCCTGACTGCGTTTTCAGAGTTACCCCAAAAGGATTTGATGTACAGATGCTGCTTGATCCATTTGAAAAACAACTCCACCTGCCAACGCTTTTTATAAAGCATTGCAACATCTTTTGCACTGATATAGAAAGCATTGGTAATATATATAAACGTGCGTTTGAGTTCCTTGGAGTAGTACACGATTCTGCGAAGCCTGCCAGGATATTTCTTCTTGGACTGATATCCGGTAAGTTCGATAGTCTGATCACTGACGACTCCGTCAACACCCTCGACAAGGTCTTCACCATCAACAATCTTATACTGAAGCCTTCCTTTCTGACGGATGATAAAGTAAGAATCGATGATGTCGATTTTATACAGTCTGACGAGATCAAAGTAGCCTCTGTCGAAGATGTAGTATGCATTGGGTTCGTACGGGATATCATCCATCGCCTGAGTATCGTGAACGTTGGCATTGGTGATATTGATGTAGGCCGGAATTTGAGTGACGACATCAAAAAGCGTATGAGCCTTGATTCCACTTTTTGTGCTGCGGAACTTTGCCCACCAGAAAAGGCTGAGACAGAGGTCAATTGTCGTGGAATCAAAAGCATAAAACTTCCCGTTAAGGTCAAATGGTGCATCAATTCGTTTATTTTGCGCAATCTCGATGAGTTTCCTGGCAAACTCCTCAAATATACGGTAATCCCTGTTCGCGTTTGCCTTGGCAAGGTTCGCCAGCTTTATCTCCTCTTTGCCAAATCCAAGATGATAGGCCTTCTTGGAATGAGCCGATATCACGCTGACGAGTTCTCTGAGTCTTTCGCAGCCGTACAATTGGCCGAACATCATGACAAGCAACTGGTTCCAGCAGGTAAAGTGCTTGATATACTTGTCTCCGTCATACTGTTTGACTATCCAATCAAAGGCTTCCTTTGGCAGAAGCTTGATGAGTTGTGTAAATACATAAGATCCGTTGTTCATATTGCTTTGAGGCTTGGCCTCGGACAATATATGAAATCAAATGTAGATGTTGGTTGTATTGCTGCATCTTACTATATATAAAACAATTGCAAAGATTAAACAAAAAATTTAGTAGACACTAATGGTTTTCTTTAAATAATTATGTTTTTATTCTATATTTGATAATCGATAAACATATATTTTAATCCATTTACAATATAATTCCGTTCACTTAATAAATCTTAACAATAGATACCCATGAATGAATTTAATGAAAATAATCAGGAATTACTCCGTTTGATTCAGGAATACGAACCAAAATTACTGTCTCTTTCCGAAGAGGCAATAACAAAAAAGGAAAACAGTCAGAACAGAACCATTAAACAAATATTGGGACATTTGATCGATTCTGCCTCCAATAATATCCACCGGATCGTTCATTTTCAATATCAGCCAAGTCCCTTGATTTTTCCCGACTATGCAAATCTGGGAAACAATGACAGGTGGATTGCAATTCAGAATTACCAGGATGAAAATTGGGAGGATCTGATTCAACTCTGGAAATACTCCAATATCCATATCGTTCATGTGATCAATAATGTCAATCAGAATAAACTGGACAATCTCTGGATTACGGCACTCAATGAAAGAATATCTTTAAAATCAATGATCCTGGATTATCTGCCGCATTTCAAATTACACCTGAAGGAAATAGACGATCTGATTAATCAGAAGTAAATGTCCTATTCCGTCAGAGATAACTTATGAAATTTTTATTAGCCTCAACTTTTTCAGCCAGACCGCTATAGACAAAACAAATTAGAAATGGCTTTATTCACAAAGATCAACTATTGTGAATAAAGCCATTTCTAATTTAAGGATAAAAGGTCAATTCCTACTTTTCAGGAGCCCAGTCATCGGTGCGGAACGAGGAAACAGGCAACCCAATTGTGCTGAACAAATCGCCTACAACAAAATCCTTAAAGGCATACCTTACAGCAACAGGTTCAGCAACCATCTGTGAGAGAACTGTTACTCCCGTTCTGGTAATAAATGCTTTTGCCGGATAAAACCTTTTATTAGCGCCAGCTACTTCAAAACAGGATAATTCCTTGCCATAAGAGGTTAATCCGTTAGAGGCATTGTCAAACGTGAGATTAATGGTCTGGCCCGAAATTTTAAAATCTTTCAGCACAGGGCTCTTGCTTTCAATACCCTTGATGTGGTAAGTCTGGTCCAATGCCAGAAAAGCAAGGCGTTTTGAGGCTTCAGGTTTCGTGGAAGGATGTATACAACTTTTTTCACCAAGGTCCATGATACAAGCCATTCCCATATTGGGGATAGCAGCAGAAGCTTTTAACTGAGCTTCACGAAGATATGCAGAATTAAGAGCACCTGTACCATAATCATAAGGTGCTATCTGTACATAGTAGAACGGGAAATCACCGATTCCCCAATGATTCCGCCAATCCTCAACCATACCCGGCAACAGTTTCTGGTATTCCGCAGGGGCAGGGGCATTGGCTTCACCCTGATACCAGATGGCTCCACGGATCACGTATCCAACCATCGGATTAATCATGCCATTGAACAGAACGGTAGGTATTTGCTGAGTTAATTTGGCATCCGGCTTTTCTTCAGGCAATTTGACAAAATCAAATTTTTTATTTCCATCTCTGCTGATCCATGGTTCTATTCGTGTGCCGCTCCAGCTTGAATTAATCAAACCTATTGGGACATTCAGCACCTTATTTAACATTAATCCAAAGAAATACGCGGTTGCACTAAACTCACCCACATTTTCCGGTTCACAAAGGTTCCATTGTCCTGAAAAGTCGTCAAGCTTAGTAGAGCTCATAGCCCTCTTAACGGTAAAGAGGCGAATATTTGGATTGGATGATTGAGCAATAGCCTCTGCAGAACCAACAACCGGCTGACCAAAATAACCTTTGACAGGCATTTCCATATTTGATTGCCCGGAACATACCCATACTTCTCCAAGAAGAACGTTCTTCAATTTCAGGCTTTTCCCGTCACTAACAGTAATTTCATAAGGCCCCCCGGCTTTGATGGTATTAACTTTTAATTTCCATCTTCCATCGTTGGCTGCCCTGGTGCTGTAACTTTTATGATCCCAGGAAGTAGTAACTCTTACCGTGGAATTCGCCGAAGCTTTACCCCATAGAGCGACCTGGCTCTGTTGCTGTAATACCATATTGTCGCAAAAAATGGACGGCAACTTTATTTCTGCCTTAAGATTTATTGAGGCAAAAGATCCCGCTAAAGCAATGATTAAAATGTAAAAATACTTTGGTTTCATTTTAATTGATTATGGTTTATAATCTGGTTAAATAAAAGTCTCAAAAACAGTAATCAAAAATAATACAATTTATAATGATATCTGCTGAAAACAGTATTAGTTCATACCCCTTTAACGAATTTACTGCTCCCCCGATGCCACTTTATTCTACAGATTAACCACCTTGTCTGAAATTACTGGCTGAAATAAGGATTCTGATTTTTATTTGTATCATGTTAAATCCTAAATTTGTTGGCTATGAGAAATAACCTGACTCTTTTATTACTTTTTTTAATAAGCTTTGATTGGTGTTTTGCGACTGAAACAGAAAAGCTTCCGGAAATTCCCTGGAGAGCGATCGTTGAGAGCACAAAGGGAAAAGTAACGCACAGATGGGAAACAGATATTTCTGTTAAATTATTTGGCAATTACAATCAATCCGATTCTTTAATGGTGGCAAATGCCATTTCAGAACTAAGTCCATTAATTAAAACCATTCGTATTAATATGTCATCCCGCGACCGGGGAAATGTGGAGATCTACTTTATTGATAGTACAAACATATCTTTTTATAGAGATGTTATTCCGTTTCTGAATTTTAAATACTCATTTTCCTATAACTCCTATAGCAGCTTTTCAAATAAATTAAACATAGTAACTCAGGCCATCTACGCTAAAGGAATCCCTGAAAATTCAAAGCAAAATTTTATAACCAATATACTTGCTTTTGATTTATTCCCTTTTTATTGGTTTGATGAATCTTATTACAACAGGAATGCGCAAAATAAAAAAATCCAGGAAAGCATTTTTCGTTCAATAGACATCGCCAAAAGAGAAAAGATCCTTCTAATGGGAATGCAGGATTTCGATAAAAAACTATTGAAAGCAGTTTATTCTCCGGATTTTGAAGAGAAACTAAAGATTGCTCAAAAGCAGTTTGAACCGATTCCTATGCCAGAGTGGTTAAAGGCCAAACCTTATGCTTTTCTCCTTTTACCATTCGGGATACTGTTTCTGCTTTTATCCGGTATTTTTTTAAGGATAACAAAATGGAATTTAAATCGGATTTCGAATGAATTGCTGAGATTTAACGTAAATGGAATAATCGGTTTACTTTTCACTGCAATAATCGTGGCTCTATACTTTAAAATTGCAAGAATTATTCAATACAACGACTCTTTTTTGCCTCGATTTTGGCATGACCTCCGTGCCACTATCATTTTAATAGAAATCATAGGACTGATCTCAATTAATTTATTGCGATACGTAGAAATTCTAATTCACAAAAATACAAATCAAAAATTCTTTCGGGTTGGGTTGATTTTTCTATCCACAGGTTTGATTCCTTTTTGCGCATTTTTAAGTGTGTTAATCAATTTAAATTACTGGACAAATCATGTTATGCTAAAAGCCCAAAATTTTAATGTTTTATCTTATGTTTTTCTTGTGTGTATGACCATTGCAACATTCAGGGCGTTAATAAGTTATTTCATTTTCAAAGAAAAAGATTTGATTCTCGAAAATGAAACCAAACTTTCCAATCTCAGGGAATTAAAAACCAAAGCTGAACTGGCTGCGCTACATTCCCGAATCAATCCCCATTTTCTGTATAACTCACTCAATTCGATTGCTGGTTTAGCACATGAGGACCCGGATAAAACAGAACATATGGCTCTATCTCTTTCAAAGCTTTTCAGGTATTCGATCAACAGAGACCAGTCTGATTGGACTACTTTTAAAGAAGAGATGGAGATGGTAAAGATTTACCTGGAGGTTGAAAAGGTGCGTTTTGATGACCGGCTGAGATATTCGGTAGAGCTTCCTCCGGAGTTGGAGGACTATAAAATTCCAAGATTTATAATCCAACCGCTGGTGGAAAATGCAGTCAAACACGGAATGTCTAAATCGGTGGAAAGCGGACAGATTAAAGTAGCTGTAACCCAGGAAGGGCGAAAGATATTTATTTCAGTATCAGATGATGGGCCGGCTTTTCCGAAAGATCTTACTCCAGGATTCGGTATACAGAGCATTTATGATAAACTTGAAATCCTATACAAAGACAGATTTGAAATGAATTTCATAAATTCTCCTTTAAAACAGGTACTTATAAAACTCAGCTGATATGACAAAATTTACTGCAATTCTCATTGATGATGAAAAGATTGCCAGAACCCGGCTTGGTCGATTGCTCTCGGAATATGATGATTTGTTTCAAATTATTGCTGAAGCAAAGAACGGAGAGGAGGGTTTAGAAATGATTAAACGGCTAAAACCCGATGTGATTTTCCTCGATATACAAATGCCCGGCAAAACTGGTTTCGAAATACTGAACGAACTGGAAGTTTTACCAATGGTAATATTCTGTACCGCACACGAAGAATTTGCTTTACAAGCATTTAACACCATGGCGCTGGACTATCTGGTTAAACCAATAGAGCAGGACAGGTTAAAGCTTACTGTCGATAAATTACAAAGGGCAAAAGGGACAATCAATAAGATGCAGCTTGATGCCTTGATGAAGCTGATCGACCAGCAGTCAGCGTCCAGAAAGCTGCAATCGATCCCGCATAAGATCGGCGATCGGGTGATACTGATTAAACTCGAAAAGATTACCCATTTCTCGGCAAATGAAAAATATGTGGATTTTTATACCCTGGATGGGGAGAAGTATATGACAGATCTTAGCCTGAAAAAGCTTGAAGAGAAATTGCCGGATAATTTTAAGCGTATACAGCGTGGTGTGATTATTAATTCAGATCATATCAGGGAATTCCGGAAGTATTTCAGGGGTAAATATATTGTAGTGCTGAATGATGTTAATCAAACTAAAATCGAAACCGGTCGATCATTCGGAGAAGAAATAAAGGAACTCATCCATTAACATCATTATCTTTTTATTTGAATTCTATTATAAATTGATCAAATAAAGAACCGTCAACGTATTTTAGGAACTAACATCTCTCGTCTCTTATTGTTTATAGATCACGCTTTTCCGTTTAATTGAATAAGCTGCAAATATCCCAACCGCATCATCCAGGGGCCTGATATTGGTTGGAATGTTAGCTGATGGTCCGCTGAAAATAGGAATCTTAGGGTAATAATCCGAGATGTAGCTGCTTATAAAGGAATAATAATCCTCTGTAATTCCATACAACTCCAAGGTTACGGTATCTCCCTTAACCAGTTTTTCATCAGCACGGTCTTCCCTCAGATTATAAGCAGGAAATCCGTCATAATACTTTCCCTCGAAACCGGTGTTATCGCCTATTGAATATTTGAAGATGCTGTCCGTTAAAAGCTTATTGTTCTTAAGAACTTTTATGAGATAGAAATTCCTGCCCTGTCCCGGATCCATTACATAAAGATTTACGCTCCAGCCTTTAAAATGAGGATTTGAGCTGTTATATACCAAATGGATGGAATCGATTGGGTTTACCTGTTTAATCACTGACTGAGCAGTGTATTCTTCCATCACATGATCGTTATTGATATCCACATTGGTGATATGCAGGGAATAATTCTTTCCCACTACTCCATAAACATCAGGCGCAGTGAAATAAGTTCCTTTTCTTTCAGGATCTTCAGACAGATCAAAGGTAGCAGAGCCGTCGGAAATAGTTACAGAAGCATTAGTTACGGGCTGTACCGGATCTTTCATCAATGCGTCTCCTAACCGGGATAGTTTAACCATATGCCGCATTGTGTCTGTTGAAATATAACCTTCCACAACCAAACGGGGCCTTGTTGAATCGAGCCGGATATCTGAAATATTCTCCGTACAACCTCCAATTAACACGGATAGAAAAAAAAGAGCGATTATGAGAATCCTTGACTTATTCGTCATTGCATTTAATTTCCAGCTGATCGAATATTTCACAATAGAAATCTCCCTTAAGTTATTATTGTAGGCCATTCCTTAAAATTTAAAATTATAAGTGATCCCGGGAAAACAGACAAATGGCAAATACCATCTTTCTGCGACAATCTTACTATTATCCTTGGAGTCCTGTACAAAATTGATCATCCAGTCATTGTGCCTTGCATAGGCGTTATACATGGAGAAAACCCACTCCCCCTGCCATTTTCTTCCCGGATGGTCTTTTCCTTTTATTGCCAGCGAGAGGTCTAAACGGTGGTAGTCACGCATGCGGTAACCATTACGTGTTGAATAATATTTTCCATACGTATTATCAATCTTATAAGATCCAACGGGAAAAGTGACCGGTGCTCCGATTGCGTAAACCCAATTGGTCGAGAAAATTACCCTTTTCGAAAGCTCATAATTTAAAATGACATTGATGTTATGAGGCTTATCGTAGGTCGCAGGGTAAGCAACCCCATCGTTGATTTCCGGGATCTTCCGTAAAATCCTTGAATAGGTATAGCTGATCCAGCCGTTCAATCTGCCATTATCCTTTCTTACAAGAAACTCAATTCCATAAGCTTTTGCTGATCCTGATCTGATATCCCCCTCTAATCTAGGATTCATTAATAACTGCGCATTATCCTTAAAATCAATAATATCTTCCATCTGTTTATAGTAAGTCTCCACAGAGGTCTCAATCGTGTTATTGGCAAAATTTCTAAAATATCCTATCGCGTACTGGTTTGCTTTCTGGGGCTTGATATTGGGTCCCGATGGAAACCAAACATCCAAAGGCATACCTCCCGAAGAATTGGAAGCAAGCTGCATATTCTGGATTGTACGGGCGAAACTGGCTTTCAGGGAAGCTTTGTCGTTTAAGGTATAATTTAATCCCAGCCGCGGCTCGAAACCATAATATGTGTGAAAGATTTTACCTCTTGAATAATAAGTCGTATCGGTCACGGCATAATTAGGATATCCTTTGGCAAAGGAATAGATGGTCGCACTGCCGATGTTTTGGAAAACAGTGTATCTCAAACCATATTTAAGTGTCAGCTTCTCGTTTATTTTCTGTTCGTTCGAAATATATAACCCATGTTCAAGCGCGTAATTCTTTGGCACAATAGATCCCAATCTGCTGTTTTCACCCTGAATATAGGCATCACAAGGATCGAAATCATGAAAAGTTGACAAGAGCCCAAACTTTATCTCATTCTGCGGATTCAGGAACCAATTGAAGTCAAGCTTCAAAGTATAATCCATCATATTGGAATTCCAAACATAATCTGATCCACCCTGTTTCATTTTAAGCGAATAATCATATTTGGCTACGATAGCCGAAAGGTTTGAAAACAGATTATTTGTTATCAGATGATTCCATCGCAGGGTCCCGGTCAGATTACCGAATCCAGCGTCAGAGTTTCCCTTTTGTCCGAAGCGATCCCGCCCGGTATAGGCAGAAAGATACAACCTGTTCCTTTCATTTATCTGATGGTTGACTTTTAAATTAAAGTCATAGAAGTACAATTTGCTTTTCTTTGCACTTGAATCCGTCATTAACGGAAAGAACAGATCGGCATAAGTCCGCCTTCCGGCAAGCAGAAAAGATGTTTTATCATTCCCTATAGGCCCTTCCAAAGTCAGCCTGCTTGATATCAAACCCACTCCTCCGGTTGCTGTAAATTTCTTGTTGTTACCCTCTTTCATTCTGACATCGAGTACCTAAGAGAGCCTGCCGCCATAGTTTGACGGAATATCCCCCTTGTAAAGCTTTACATCACGTACTGCATCGTTGTTAAAAACTGAAAAGAATCCCATCAGATGAGAGGCATTGTAAACAGTGGCTTCATCCAGAAGAATAAGATTCTGATCTGTCCCTCCTCCTCTGACACTAAAACCTGACGTTCCTTCTGCAGTTGAATGAACTCCGGGGAGCATTTGAATAGCTTTCAATACATCTACTTCGCCCATCAGTGCAGGGATCCTCTTGATGGTTTTCATCTCCATTTTGGAAATGCTCATTTCAGGTTTCCGGATATTTGCGTCCGGTCGTTCCGATGTGATCACCACCTCTTCAATCTGCTTGCTTTCAGGGACAAGATCAACATTGAGTGTGATGTCTTTGTCAAGTTCAACAGTTTTTTCTATGACTTTATACCCCAAATACCGGATCTCAAGAAGGTACTTCGCAGGCCTCAAGCTCAGGGAATAAAAACCATATTGATTGGCAAGAGTTCCTGTTGTCGTCGATTTTACAGATATTGCCGTACCCGGCAGAACTTCGCCGCTCTCTGCATCTTTCACATATCCGCTGATGGTTAACAGGCCCGCAGGACGATCTTCCTTCGTCCAACCAGTCAATGAAAGGATAAAAACGAATAAAGTGATGAACAAGAATTTCTTTCCAGGAATCATTTGGTGATGTAATAGTGAATTAGAGCTCAATTATGTTTGCAAACATATGTATTCGTTTTTTAAATCACATTATTATAAATTATGTGTAAGGCTAAATTATCGTTAAGAAAATGAATCATGAACCTTAACAATATAATTGTGGTAATGAAATCATTCCGATAATTAGCAAAATCATCTTCTTTTCAATTTGCCGGATTATTGATGATGTATTCTGAAATATTATTATAGGAGATTTCATCACGAATAATGTATTCATATTTCCAGGTAATCATTAAACCATGAATGGAGGTGATTTCTTATAAATTTAGAGCTTACCGTATTTTCTTCTTATTGTGAGCCACAACCTTCTTTCCGGATTTGGGATCTTCGTATTCACCTGATGGTTCACCTGTAATATTTTCCAGCAATTGCTTTTCTTCGAAAGGATCATTGCACAGATAACCGATTCGATTCGCTCCATCAGGAACAGAAGAAACCGGTTTTGCCTTAATTTCAAATTCAATTCCAAGAACTTTTTGAAATTTAGCCAACATAACAAGATTAACCACCTTATCCCCACGAAAAAGCTGAGTAATGTAAGAGGCGGAAGTTCCAATTTTTTCAGCAAGGAGCTTTCTATTCCAGCCTAATTCTTTACATCTCGATTCAACAAGGGAGAGAAACCGGAACATTAGCAAGTCAGCCTGATTCTCCACTATTTCCTGCTCAGATAATTGATTAGAGAGCCGGTCAAATGATTTTTTTATGGCGCTTACTATCACGGGCGAATTTAATAATCTTAGCAACCCTTTTCAACTCAAAATTAAGCTATAGGTTAATTAAATGCAAATATTTAACAACAAATTACAATTTAAATCCGGAAATAAATAGATCATATGAAACGAGACATGATAATTCTTATCACACAGACGTATGATTATTCTGGGTGAATCAATCTTCCAATCCATTCTTCCCCATTTACTTTATATCAAATCTCCTGCTCATTCCTGTTTATTCTTTTTTCTCTACTACTTGAAAAGTAAAATGGTATACAAACACATCACCTGGAAGGCTGTGAACAAGGCAAATCAGCTGTAGAGACAAGGCAGTGCCTTGTCTCTACAAAACCCAACGGCGTAATTCGCGGAGACAAGTTCGGCATAAAATTATTAAACGGAATCATTTCCATTTAATACAATAAATTATTAATTTGATCCATTAATAAAACAACGATGGAAAGATTTCATGACAAATACAGGATTCCTTCCACACGTCTGCAGAATTGGAATTATGGATGGAACGGCATCTATTTTATAACCCTCTGCACAGCCGGTCATGAACAAAGCCTGGGAAATATATCGACAGGAAAAATGTCACTGTCAGAAATAGGACAAATCGCTCAAAGTTATTGGTTCGAAATACCCCAACATTTTGAATTTATTGAATTGGATGCTTTTGTGGTGATGCCGAATCATATCCATGGAATTCTGATCATCTCTAAAAAAGATGATGGCCGTTATGATCCATCACCAATCAATCCACCGCCATACCTGTCCCAAGGTCAGAACCGTTTCCGGAACCAAGGTAAAAACACCTTGTTTTCCATAATTGGCTCCTATAAATCCATCGTTTCAAAACATGCCCATCGTATTTATCAAGGATTTGATTGGCAGGAAAGGTTTTATGATAATATAATCCGTTCGGATGCATCATTCGATATGATACGCAATTACATTGAAAACAACCCGTCAAATTGGGGAAATGACAAATTCTTTGGTGGGCTGTAGAGACAAGGCACCGCCTTGTCTCCAACATTAATACCATATCCGTTCATTATAACAGAGACAAGGCAGTGCCTTGTCTCTACAGGAATTTGAATCCAACTGAAAAGGAAAGGGTTTTGCCTTTGTTGTTAAAACTTATCTTTTGTGAATTAGAATCCGTAAAATTGGTCAACCCCCATTCGTAACGGACATCAAAGACAAGGTTTGCAATATCGATGCCAGCGCCAGCCTGCCAATCCCAGACATTATTTTTAAAGTCCTTAGGATTATAAATAGAAGGATCAACTACTACCGATCCGGATTTTGTAAACTTAATCTGGCTGTTATCTAAAATAACCGACATGGCAGGACCAGTGAACACTCTCAGTGAAACTACTTTAAGATTAATAAGTTTGTAGCCAAGCAGCAACGGTACCTGTAATGATTTAATATCAAAGGATTGACTGGAAAGAGCCATTCCGCTTTCCCCGTAATCCAGAATCATATTATTGTTCGCTTTTTTGACAGAATACATAAGTTCAGGCTGTAAATATAATTTTTTACCTCCCAACCTGGCAAAAGCCCCGATATGATATCCCGACTTGGCATCTGATTTTAAATCAGATAAGGTGTATGAACTTCCACCTACATTTCCCTGCGTGGTGAATTTTTGAGAATTAATTCCTCCCTTTATTCCAAAATCAAAGGTTTGAGCAAAAAGGGGAACGCTAAAACCAATAAAAACGATTGCAAACAAGATTTTTTTCATCAGAGTTATTTTGGGATAAATAATAATAAGTTTTCCTGGTCCGAAATTAATAAAAAATCAAAAACATAATACATTCTCTCTTTTAGTTTGATTAAATTTAGCTTTCCCCGCATTAATCCTGCTACTCTTCCGGAAAAGAGCTGCCGTTTTCTAAATCCTTGCCAAACAAGAATTTTATTTACATTTGCCTTTAATATTTCAAATATTTTAATCTATTTAACTAATCAATTATTCTAAAGAATTATGAAGACGTTTTTATTGATTGCAGGTTTATTCTTTACCATTCATCTTTTTGGACAAGAAACTGCCAAACAGATTTTTGAATCGCCAAATTTAGGCACAGCCATTAGTAAACATAAATTAGTTGCCATTCTTCCCTATACAGCCACCATTACCTACCGGAGGCCGCCTAAAAATTTTGATGAAGCACAACACCAGGCCGAACAAAAAAGTCTTGGAACGAGTCTCCAAAATGAAATGTATACCTTCCTTTTGAGAAAAAAAAGCAATTATACGGTGGATTTCCAGGACGTAGACAAAACAAATGCTTTATTGAAGAAAGCTGGTATTTATGAAAAACTGGATGAAATTACCGCAGACACAATCGCAAGGATACTGGGAGTTGATGCAGTGATCAAAGGTACTTATTCCTACCAGAAAACATCTTCTGAGGGAGGCGCTATTGCAAAAGCGGTATTGTTCGGTGGAGCGGCTGCTAAAACTGCCAGTGGATTATTGGTCATGCAGATCAAGAATGGAACCGATGGAGAATTGCTGTGGAGATTTTCAAAATCAATGGATGAAGCAGTCTTCTCCTCCGCGAGTCAGCTAATGGAAAGAATGATGAGAAAAGTTTCCAGGAACTTCCCATACGAAAAGAAAGATTAAACGACCTCAAAACCCTCATTTGCAACGAGGGTTTTTTTATTCCCTCAAATCCGGTTTTCTTATTGCCGGGTAGACTTCAAATCAAAAAAGATAACATCAGAATCACTTCCACCGCCACTTTGTCAACCGGGATTAATCTATACCAACTCCGGTGTTTGTTCGTAGCTTATTCGTAGCTTGTTCGTATCTCGTTCGTATATATACGAATAAACTACGAACAAGCTATGAACAAAATACGATTAAAGTAGAGCTTTGTCATAAAGAAATTTCAGTATGGAGAGCCCTTCTGAATTTATAGCACGGCTAATTTTGAGTATATTTATTTTTTGAAGCAGTGGTCTCCAAAATGGAAACTTCCGGTTGCAATTCTGCCCGACTGGTCTGCAATTTCGCTACTTCAATCGTCTTCATTTTGGGTTTTCTTTTAATCCATTTTGGGACTGTCTCAATAATAATCAACAAAACACAGACCAAAATCAGTCCGGTCAGTACTGTATTGATAATGCCATGGATGCGGGTTGCCGGATCAAATATTTGCGGAATATAAATATTGATGATATTCATTATTCCTCCGGTGATGGTGGTGATTCCGACAAAAACCAACGGAATAATGGTGATCCAGATATATTTTCGTTTGCCGTGATTAATCAGATAGGAAGTCCCAATTACGAATGCAAGTGTAGCAAGCAGCTGATTGGCAACTCCAAACATCGGCCAGATTGTAGCAACACTACCGGTATAAATAAAATACCCCCAGGCCAGAACGACAAAGAAACTGGTAATAAGATTTCCGAGCAACCAGTCGGTTCTTGCAAATGGTTTATGAAATTTACCCATTGACTCCTGAAGGATAAACCGTGCAATACGGGTGCCGGCATCGACGGTGGTCAGTATAAACAAAGCTTCAAACATAATGGCAAAATGATACCAATACGACATTAAGCTACTCAATCCAGGTATGTTGGAAAAGATCTGAGCCATTCCCACAGCAAGAGAGACAGCGCCTCCCGGCCTTCCGGCAATTTTCTCGCCCACTTCAGCAGACAGTGTTGGAAGATTTGATTCTGTAAATCCCATCGAATGAAGTTGGGGCAGAATTTGTGTAAATTTTTCCGGAGAAACATTGATCTGGAAATAATCGAGCGGGAAAAGACTTGTAGCAGCAATCAAAGCCAGGATGCTGACCATCGCTTCAGCTAACATGGAACCTACGGCGATGGGTTTCATCTGCGATTCCTTCATCAACATTTTGGGTGTCGTTCCGGAACTGACAAGAGCATGAAAGCCGGAAACCGCTCCGCAAGCTATGGTGATAAAAAGATAAGGGAATAATGTTCCTGGAATAATAGGTCCGCCTCCGTGTATAAAGGTGGTGAAGGCCGGCATTTTAATGGCCGGGGCAACAAAAACGATCCCCAGAGCGAGCATGCCAACGACACTGAGTTTCATGATTGAACTAAGGTAATCGCGGGGAGATAACAGCAGCCATACCGGCAGAACTGAGGCCATAAATCCATAACCTGCCAACAAAATAGTAAGTGTTTTCCGGTCAAAAAGGAACCAGGATTCGATAGGAGAACCAGGAATATTTTTTCCAAATATAACGGCAAGAGATAACAGGATTATTCCTATGACCGTCGCTTCAGCTGTTTTTCCCTTTCTGAATTTAAACATCCATAATCCCATAAAAATGGCAATAGGAATGGTTGATGCAATGGTGAATGTTCCCCAGGAGCTTTCAGCAAGAGCATTCACGACCACCACGCCGAGTCCGGCCAGGGCTATGACAAGAATTATCAGGACAGCTACTGAAGTGATGCTGCCGCTTAGATTACTGATTTCTGTCTTTGCTATTTCTGCCAGCGATTTACCATCATGTCGGACAGAGGCGGTAAGAATGATCAGATCATGCACGGCTCCTGCCATCACGGCCCCCATAATCATCCAGATAAATCCGGGCATGAATCCAAACTGTGCGGCCAGAACAGGTCCCACCAACGGTCCGGCTCCTGCGATGGCAGCAAAATGGTGTCCGAAGACAATCCATTTTGGCATCGGATAGTAATTTTGTTTGTCAAAAAGCCGGATTGCAGGAGTAACAGTCTGGTCGTTAAGCATTAATACTTTGGTAGCGATAAAACTGTAATAGAATCTGTATGCAAGCGCCAGAATGGCAAGAGCTCCTATTACAAAAGGCATTGCATTCATGATAAAATTATTTTATAATCATTTTGTTAGTGTATTTGAAAAGTCATTAATAGTCTTTATAAAGTCATTAATGGTCATTAATAGTCAGTGGAATGTAATTTTATGAAGCCGCTGGTTATTCATGCCGCGCAAGGTAAAAATTTATAATCAATCAATAAATCGGAATGGAAAAACAAGACCTGACAGGTTTTGAAAACCTGTCAGGTCTGCTATTTATTGTTCGGTGATTTCAAGAATCATGCTGGATAAAGGTCTTTCCACGGAAACCTTTAATCCTTCATTCATCAGGTATTCTCCTGAAAAAGTTTTCCCGTTATCATTGAAAACGGATTTCTGCATCACATTGATCTCATTGATTTTATAATTCTTATCCGGGTTTAATCCTTCCAGTCTTACCTTGGTAAAATCTTCGCCATAGCGGCTGTTCAGGGTATAGGAGAAAAGAACAGCCTTGCTCTTTTGTTCATTTATATACATCAGGACGGCTCGGTTTTCTTTATAAGGTGAGATAAGCCTGTACAAATCTCCTTTCCATATTACCTCACTCAATCTCTTGTAATCGCGGATAGCCTGCTGACTGAATTTTAGTTCTGGTTCGGTTAACCCTTTCACCTGGATATCGTAGCCGAGTTTGCCCATCATGGCCACATCGGTGCGGAACTTTATGGATTGCTTGCCCCATGAGGTAACGTGATTGCACACCGACAAGGCAGGGAAAAAATAAGAGTATCCCCACTGGATGAAAACCCTTTCCAATGGATCGGTATTATCGCTTGCCCAGTACTCGGTAAAGTATCTTAAGGCCCCGTAATCCACCCGTCCGCCCCCGCCGGAACAGAGCATAATGGGCAGATGCGGATATTCCACACGGATCTTTTCAAAGATCTTATAGAGATTATTTACATAGTCGATGTAAAGATGTGACTGCTGGTTTTTCAGATAAGGTGAGTAAGCATTGGTCATCATCCGGTTGCAATCCCATTTGATATAAGCAATACCGGGATTTTTATCCATCATGTCCACGACCAGGTGATAGACGAAATCCTGCACTTCCGGATTGGTCAGATCAAGCACCAGCTGGTTGCGGTAATAGTGTTCCGGACGGTTGGGAAGTTTCAAGATCCAGTTGGGATGTTTTTCATACAGTTCACTCTTTGGATTCACCATTTCAGGCTCTATCCAGATACCGAACTTCACCGCTTTATTTTCAGCTGTTTTTACCAGTGAGGCTATTCCATCGGGAAGCTTAGCCTTATTCTCCTGCCAGTCGCCAAGACCTGCCTTGTCGTTATTGCGCGGGTATTTATTGCCAAACCAGCCGTCATCCAGCAGGAAAAGATCAACTCCCAGAGTTTTGGCATCATCCATTAATCCGGCAAGTTTAGGTTCGTCAAAAGTGAAATACGTTGTTTCCCAGTTATTGAGAAGAGTCAATCTCGGTTTATTGCCATCCATCAAACCGTAATTCATCGCCCAGCGGTGGAAGTTACGGCTGGCTTCTCCCCTTCCCTTGTTGGAATAGGTAAAGAAGAAAGAGGGAGTGACAAAAGGTTTCCCCGGAGCCAGGCTGTATTCAGAGGCAAAAGGATTAATCCCCGAGATCACTCTCAGAGAATTTTTATTATCCTGTTCAAAAAGCAGCCTGAAATTCCCGGACCATCCCAGTGTACCGGCTATTAATTCGCCGCTGTTTTCGTCGGAGGGATTATTCAGCGAAAGAATAAAGCTTGGACTCTGGTACATGTGCGCCCGGGAGCCCAGTTTGCTGTCGATGATTTTAATCCCGCTGGTCAGTTCGCTCTCCTGCATCTTCATCTCTTCCGCCCAGTCTCCATGAAATTGGGTAAGAATATACCTGGATGCATCAAAATGCAGCATCGAGGAAGCATAATTAAACAGGTTAATGGGTTCTTTCTCGTGATGAATGATCTCCACCCATTGCTCGATGATATTTTCTTTGAAATAAGCCTTCAGATTCAGCGTCACCTCGACCGGGTAGACCGGGTCCTTCAATTTAATGCGGGTAAGAGTAACATTGTTATCTTTTTTCTCAACATGATGATTGTCGTATTTCAGTTCCAGGGAAGGATTCCCATCATTATGAGTAACGCGGATGGCAGGTTCAAAAAGATTATCCGTTCCAAAAGTGGCGTAGCCAACATGCTCAGGTGAAGGCAATGTGGCCGCATCCTTTTCAGCCTCCAATACCGGTCCCAGATAAGACTGGTACAAACGCTGATCCTGGCCGACGGTATATATAAGACTCGTTTTTTCAGTTTTAATAACGATCTTCGTGGACAGATTCTGAGCTTTCACAAAGAACAAACCAGAAAAAAGAAATACGGTTAGAATGATCTTTCTCATGTTTTGGATTAGTTTGATGAATTTTTTTTCAAAGAAAGGGTAAAAATACAAAAATCGAATTAATAAAAACAAGAACAAGACCTGACAGGTTTTGAAAACCTGTCAGGTCTGCTATTTATTGTTCGGTGATTTCAAGAATCATGCTGGATAAAGGTCTTTCCACGGAAACCTTTAATCCTTCCTTCATCAGGTAATCTCCTGAAAAAGTTTTCCCGTTATCATTGAAAGCTGGTTTCTGCATTACATTGATCTCTTCTATTTTATAGTTCTTCTCAGGATTTAATCCTTCCAATCTTACCTTGATAAAGTCTTCGCCATAGCGGCTGTTCAGGGTGTAGGAGAAAAGGACAGCCTTGCTCTTTTCCTCATTTACATACATCAGGACGGCCCGGTTTTCCTTGTACGGAGAGATAATCCTGTACAAATCTCCTTTCCATATTACCTCTCTCAATCTCCTGTAATCACGGATAGCCTGCTGACTGAATTTTAGTTCTGGTTCGGTTAACCCTTTCACCTGGATATCGTAGCCGAGTTTACCCATCATGGCCACATCGGTACGGAACTTTATCGGCTGCTTGCCCCATGAGGTAACGTGATTGCACACCGATAATGCAGGGAAGAAATAGGAGTATCCCCACTGGATGAAAACTCTCTCAAGAGGATCGGTATTATCGCTTGCCCAATATTCGGTAAAATATCTCAATGCACCATAATCAACGCGTCCACCGCCGCCGGAGCAGAGCATCATAGGCAAATGCGGATACTTCACCCGGATTTTTTCAAATATCTTATAGAGATTGTTGACGTAATCGACATAAATATTGGGCTGCTGTTTCTGCAGATAAGGCGACCATACATTGGTCATCATCCGGTTGCAATCCCACTTGATATAGGCTATCCCGGGATTCTTATCCATCATATCCACCACCAGATGATAGACGAAATCCTGCACTTCCGGATTGGTTAAATCAAGCACCAGCTGATTGCGATAATAGTGTTCCGGACGGTTGGGTAGTTTTAAGATCCAGTCAGGATGCTTTTCATACAGTTCACTCTTTGGATTCACCATTTCAGGCTCTATCCAGATACCGAATTTCACCCCTTTATTCTCAGCAGTCTTAACAAGAGAGGCTATTCCATCGGGAAGTTTAGCCTTGTTCTCTTGCCAGTCGCCAAGACCCGCCTGACCATTGTTGCGGGGATATTTATTGCCGAACCATCCGTCATCCAGCAGGAAAAGATCAACTCCCAGGGTTTTGGCATCATCCATCAGACCGGAAAGTTTTTTCTCATCGAAATCAAAATAGGTGGTTTCCCAGTTATTCAAAAGAGTCAATCTCGGTTTATTGCCATCCATCAAACCGTAATTCATCGCCCAGCGGTGGAAGTTACGGCTGGCTTCCCCCCTTCCCTTGTTGGAATAGGTAAAGAAGAAAGAGGGAGTAACGAAAGGTTTCCCTGGAGCCAGGCTGTACTCAGAGGCAAAAGGATTAATGCCGGAAATAACTCTTAAAGAATTTTTATTATCCTGTTCAAAGAGCAGCCTAAAATTTCCAGACCAGCCCAGCGTGCCGGCTATTAATTCGCCGCTGTTCTCATCGGATGGATTGTTCAGCGAAAGCAGGAAGCTGGGGCTCTGGTACATGTGTGCCCTGGTACCCAGTTTGCTGTCGATGATTTTGATGCCGCTGGTCAGCTCGCTCTCCTGAATCTTCAGTTCTTCAGTTTTGTCTCCATGAAACTGGGTGAGAATGTACCTGGATGCATCAAAATGGAGCATCGAGGAAGCATAATTAAAGATCGTGACTGGATTTTTCTCGTGGTGAATGATCTCAGCCCATTGCTCGATGATATTTTCCTTGAAATAAGCCCTGAAATTCAGGGTCACTTCAACCGGGTAAACCGGATCTTTTAATTTAATGCGGGTAACAGCCACATTATCATCTTTTTTCTCAACGTTATGACTGTCGTATTTCAGTTCCAAAGAGGGATTCCCATCGTTGTGCGTAACCCGGATGGCGGGTTCGAAAAGATTATCCGTTCCAAAGGTGGCATAGCCAACATGCCCGGATGAAGGCAATGAGGCTGCATTCTTTTCACTCTCCAATCCCGGTCCCAGATAAGACTGATACAAACGTTGATCAGGCCCCACCGTATAAATAAGATTTATTTTCCCCGTTTTAATGACAATTCGCGTGGACTGATTCTGTGCATTCCCAACAAAGAAACAGCAAAAAAGGAATACGCATAGAAAAATCTTTTTCATGTTATGGATTAGTTTGATGAAATTCTCTTAATGTGGTAAAAGTAAGAAAAACGAGTTAATATAAACAGAAACAAGACCTGACAGGTTTTGAAAACCTGTCAGGTCTGCCCCTCAATGCAACAAATCGACATTCCGGTAATCCGGGATCGTATCAATACAACCTGCGCTTTTCAATTCCTCCGCTGTAAATGATGTTGTTATACCAACCACCTCTATTCCTGCCCGTCTTGCTGAAGAAATTCCAACCATAGAATCCTCAATCACAATACACTCGTTTTTTTTCAGATTCAGCTTTTTCAGGGATAATTCATAGATTTCGGCATCAGGCTTTCCTTTTCGGATCTCATGTCCGCCGGTGATCGAAGAGAAATAGGGACGTACATTTAATTTATCGATGATAAAACTTATATTGTCTGAATCCCCCATGGTCGCCAGTGAAGCCTTAATTCCCAGACCGGTAATCGTATCCAGGAATTCTATCAACCCTTCTATTTCTTTCACGTGCGGCCCGTACAAATCCCGGTATATATTTTCTCTCTCCTCTCCCAACATCCGGATGGTTTCATCAGCCGTATCCTCGCCGAAAAACAGCCGCATCATTTCACCAAGATTTCCGCGATTTTTTGAAAGAAACTCTTCAGGGGGAAGATTGATGCCGTGACTACTCAGGAATTTCAGCCAGGCTTTTTTATGAAAAGGTATACTGTCCACCAGGGTACCATCCATATCAAATATGACAGCTTTAATGGAATTTGATCTGCTCATTTTAATTCAAGAAAATTGCCGGCGAAATAGCAAAAAAATCTTCTTCCCTGCAAACTGCCGAAATAATCTTTCCCGTTCAGTCCTCCCGGGGAAGCAAAGGAGTCTTTAAAATAAGCTGATAAAAAGCAAGATCGAGCCACTTACCGAATTTATATCCTGATTGTTTGATCAACCCGCAAAAAGTAAAGCCTTCTTTCTCATGCAATCGTATGCTCACTTCGTTGGCCGCATCGATTCCCCCGACGATGACATGATAATCCTGCTCCTCTGCCATTTTCACAATTTTCCTCAACAGGATGGTTCCTAACCCTTTCCCTCTTGCATCAGGACGGACGTACACGGAATGCTCAACCGTATATTTATAGGCGGGTTTGTTCCGGAAAGAGCCGTAGGTAGCAAAACCCAGCAAAGCATCCTTTTCATCAAAAATTCCGATGATGGGATGGTTCCCCTTTAGTTTCTGCAAATACCAGGAATGCACCGTTTCGATCGTGCGTGGTTTATATTCATACAAGGCGGTGGTATTGATAATCGAATCATTAAATATGTCCATGATCTCACGAAGCTGCTCTTTACCACACGGTTTAATACGATAGTCAGTCGGCAGGTGAGTATTAGTCATTTTATTTGTCATTAATAGTCATTAAAAGTCATTAAAAAGGTCATTAAAAGTAGTTATTAAAATCATTAGGTGGGTTGGAATTTTAAGCATAATTCTGAAGGATCTTTATTCATAATTGCCCGCGGAATTTTGTAGAGACGCACGGCCGTGCGTCTCTACAAAGAATGAGGTGATTGGTGTATTGATGCGAATTTTCCATCGGTTACCCGTGATTAAAAGATGACGATGGTGAAAAATTCTCGGGGAGACCGAAACTTACGGCCCTGCGAAAACTATCAAATTATAAAAATGATAATTTTGTTATCAAACTATCGTACTTATGAAAAACAAAATAGCGCTTCTTTTCCTGACTGTTTGCAGTTTCATCTGTTCGGCACAGACTATTCCAATCAATGCAAGGTTCAAAGGAGGAGAAGCGGAATTTATTGGGTTTATGTCCAATAATATCAAATATCCGGCGAAATCGGTTGAAAATAATGTAATCGGGTATTCTATAACCGGGATAACGATCACACCGGGCGGTGATATTAGCGATGTATTTACAGTAAATCCGGTGGATGAGGATATTGACCAGCAGGTGATTGCTGCCCTTTTAAAAACGGAAGGCAAATGGCTGAAATCCGATACGCTCACCACGAACCAGACCTTCTATGTGCAGGTTGTTTTCCAGATCCTGAATCCCGGTGTAGCCCCAACAACCAACACTCCATTGACAGATATCTATAATTTTTTGGAACCGGTTTTCATTACTTCAATGGATACAAAGGATAAAGTAAAACTTGAGTCGAACGAATCGATCGCGAATAAAATTGATGAAAGCGTCAAAAATAATAAACTGGAAGAAGCCGTTAACTACATGGATGAGTTAATCCGTAGAAATCCTTTTCTTCCGGGGATTTACCAGTTAAGGATCTCGCTGAATCAAAGGCTCAAAAAGAATGAACTGGTTACAAAAGACGTTAATAAACTTCAGAATTTCATACCCGGGGTTTCGCTGGACAACTTTTTAACAGCTTTTTCAGAAGCTCAGGAGAAAGAACAATTATTGGCCAAACAGACGGCTGAGAAAATTATGAATGGATCGGGTTCCAAAGGTGAGCGAATGCCCGAATTTCCCGGTGGACAAAAAGAGATGATGAATTTCATCTGCAAAAACCTGAAATACCCTTTAATTGCGACCGAACTAAAAATTCAGGGACGGTGATTGTAGGATTTGTCGTTGGATTGGATGGTAAAATAGGGAATGCAAGAATTGTTAAAAGTGTTGATTCATCGCTTGATGCTGAAGCTTTAAGGGTTATCAGTTTAATGCCAGCCTGGACACCCGGAATACAGGATGGAAAAACAGTTAGAGTATTCTACACGTTACCTTTTAGATTTGTATTGACTGAATCCAATTCCTTTCAGAACATACCCTAAATCAGGCTTAATTTTCCAATTGTCAATACCCCCAAACTGTCAGGCTGTTTGAATCTCTCCGATCATGTAGAGTCTGGCTTTACCGCTGATTTCCACACGATCGTTAAGGTACCGGCAACGGAGGAAGCCTCCACGCCGGGAGAGCTGAAGGGCAGTCATTTCATTTTTTCCAAGGATGCCGGCCCAGTAAGGAATGAGGGAGGTGTGAGAGGAGCCGGTAACGGGATCTTCATCAATGCCCGACTGAGGAGCAAAGAACCGGGAGACAAAATCGGCTTTACTCCCCCTGGCTGTGGCAATTATTCCACGGCAAGCAAGCCTGGAGATGGCACGCAGATCGGGTTGAAGGTTCCGGATATGATCCTCGTGCTCAAAAACCAGCATGTAATCGGTATTTCCCTTGTAAATCTCCTCCGGCCCGATGTTAAAGCAATCGGTAAAAAGATCAGCGTCCGCAACTTCCTTGAGGGTATCGGACGGGAAGTTTAAAGTCAGGTATTCCCCATCCCGTCTCACTTTTAACAGGCCGCTCTGCCTGGTGCGAAAGGTGATCTCCTCCCCGGTGTAATTCTCAAAATGAAACAGGACATAGGCTGCTGCAAGGGTAGCATGCCCGCAAAGAGCCACCTCAACCGCCGGGGTAAACCACCGGATTTCGTAATCACTGCCTTTCTTTACGTAGAAGGCCGTTTCCGCCAGGTTGTTTTCCATGGCGATGTTCTGCAATAACCGGTTGTCCGGCCATTCAACCAAGGGACATACCGCAGCGGGATTGCCCGAAAAGATCTTATCCGTGAAGGCGTCTATCTGATAGATTTTGTACATGGATTTCGATTTGTCATTGATGACTAAAAATGACTACTTACTGACTCTGTCTACATTCGTTATGCAACCTACCGGATGCTCATTTTTTCAGATTCTCTCATAAATCCAGGAAGGGATTATTTTCATTACCTGAGCCAGCAATCCCCAGCGCCTGGTGACGTAAACCACCTTCCTTTTGGCCAGGAGTGCCCGGTAGATCTGACGCGCAGCTTTCTCAACGGGTGCCACCCAGAATACATCATCTCCCTGAGCCATGACCGTATCCACAAAACCGGGACGGATGTCGGTGATGCAAACAGATAGTTTCATCTTCCGGGCCCTTTGCCTCAATCCCTCGAGGTAATTGATCTGGTAAGCTTTAGAGGCCGAATAAGAAGGCGCCCACCGGTTGCCCCTCAGCCCGGCCACCGAACTGATTGCAGCCAGATGACCGGAACCCTCCTGCCTGAAGCGATTGAAGGCCCAGTTAACAATTGCAGTAAATCCCAGGACGTTGGTATCGAGAATGTTTTTGTCTTTCCAAAAATCAAGGTCATTCATCCGTTCCCCCACCCCGCTGCAGAGAATCAGCAGATCAATCCTTCCCAGCCGCTGAGTGAGCTCGTTCAGATACGAAGGGATGTTCTCAAAATCCTTTACATCAAAAGCTGAGGTGATGTAACTGCCGGGCTTCTCCTTTTTAATTTCATCAAGAAGTTCAGTGCGCCGGCCTGTAATGCCTACCTGGTAATCATTATCTACCAGTATCCTTGCGATTCCCCGGCCAATCCCTGATGTTGCACCTATTACGATTGCTTTCTTCATAAAGTACGAATTACACGAATTTGTTACGAATTAACAAGAACACGAATTACACCAAGATGAATGCTAAGACTAGATGAAAGAATTAAGAAAGAAGAAGCACTGTTCGTGAAAATTCGTTCCTAATTCGTGAAATTCGCTTACTAAGGATTATAAGATATAATTATCCACTACCCATTTGGCAAAAGGGAAACTGCAGGTAAAGGCAGGCGATACAGCATTAAGTACATGAATAGAATTTTTATCACCTTCCACCACGAAATCCATTACCAGCTCCTTTGTCTTTTTATTCAACAACTGGGCCCTTATCCCCGGTCTGCCCCATTCAGTGAAGCCTTTTACATCCATTGTTTTCACCATATTCATGGCCAATGAAGCAAAATAGGCTTTGTTGTATTTTTTTATTTCATCAATCGCGATGTTCCTGAAATTAAAGGCATTGGTTAAAAAGAGAACTGATTCCCATCCCAGAATATTTGTCGCTTCTTTTAAGCTGAAATTTCCAAAACCATTATAATTCTCTCTCCAGAAGGCAGGCATCGAGGTTGGGCCTATTTTCACGGTACCATCCACGGTTACCGTAAAGTGAACACCAAGCCATGGATTCCGCAAAACCGGTACAGGATAAACATTTAAAGATACAGGATTGGTTTTCCCATGATATTTCAGATAGACGCCTTTAAAGGGGATAATGGTGTACTTTTCTGAATAACCGAAATCCCTGGCAACTTTATCTGCATATAATCCGGCAGCATTGATAATTTTTGATGCACTGTAAATATTATTTCTGGAAGTAAGGATGCTGTTTCCATCCACTCTTGAAGTGTAGGCTTCATTAAAAAAGAACTGTACCCCCTTATTTTTCAGCTCATCCCGGATTGCCTGATTTACCTCAACAGGATCGACGGTAGCGGTGTTGGGCGAATACAGTGCATGCTTAAAGGTTTTTACGTTGGGATCAATATCAGCCAGCTCCTTTTCATCGATCAGGGTAATATCCACTCCGTTGGCCTTCCCTCTTTTATCCAGTTCAAACAAGGCCGGGAGCTCCGATTCATCCTTTGCCACCACCACCTTTTTACATTGGTTGATCCGAAGGTTATTGGTCAGACAGTATTCCCGCATCAGCCGGTTGCCGTCGCGGGTAAATTTCGCCTTCAGGGAATCCTTTGAATAATAAAAACCTGCATGCAATACCCCACTGTTTCTTCCGCTGCCGTGATAAGCAACATCGGGTTCTTTTTCCAGAATGGCGACGCTGGCGTTAGGAAATCTGCCGATCAGATCCCTGGCAATTGCAAGACCAACAATACCGCCACCAATAATTAAATAATCGAATTTCATCATGCACAAAGATAGATATTAGATATGAGAGATAAATTATGAGAGATTTTTGTTTAGCGATGATTTAGAAGTTAGAATGGAACTCCTGATCATCTTTATCAGTTCTTGAGCACAGGTACATAACTCATTGAAATCCTGTTCACTAACATATTTTGTAGTGTGAAGCAATTCAAGCCAATATATTGTCTCATCACACTCTTTTTGAGAAATAGCTAATTTATGGATGAAATCATTTTTGCTTTCAGCATTTTGAGCTTCCCGGATATTTGCCCCAATTGAGGTGCCTGACCTTAAAAATTGCTTACTTAAGATATATTCCCGCTTGATTTCAATCAGTTGTTGGTAAATATTTACGCAAGCAACCGCAAAAAGAAAGGATTTCTCTTTTAGTATTGATTTTTTCCCCTGCCCGACTCCATTATTTTGACTTATCTCGTAATTCATCACTCGCCGCTGATTTTTATTCTCTCATCACTCATCTCTTATCTCTCATCACTGATTTCATAATTCCCATACAGGTTTTTTCTTTCCTCTACGTCAGAAAAGAGATTGTTCTCAATGGCTTTAGCAATCTGAACAATAGACTCCTCAGCCGCAACACCCGGCTCGAAATCCAGCACCTTTTTCAATTTATCAAAGGAAACACGGTAATTTCTGGGATCAAATCCACCTTTCTTGTATTCAATGCGAGCCTGGCTTACATGTTTTTGAATAAGGTCCAGTATCATCTTCTTGGTGTAATTATTGTTGTTGCTGCCCACGTTGAAAACCTGGCCAAACACCTTTTGTTCGGGGCTCTCCAATACCCTGATAATGGCATCGGAAATATCCTTTACATTGCAGTAAGGCCTCCATGTATTTTCATCGTAAACGATCAGATCTTTCCCCATAGCCAGTTCTTTTGTGAATTCAGAGATGGTCAGATCAAACCGCATCCGTCCGGATACCCCGAAAGCAGTGGACAATCTCAGTATGGTGGGAGAAAAATCAAACCGGTTCAGATTTTCCAGAATATATTTTTCCGTAGCAATTTTCGTTTCCGCGTACAAAGACTGTGGATTTAACTCTGATTCTTCGGTAGCAGGAGTATCATCTTTTCTTAATCCATAATTACTGCACGTGGAGGTAAAAATAAATTTAGACATTCTCCGGCCGTTAATCTTCTCGATGAGTTTAATCGGATATTCTATATTGACCTTTCTGGCTTGTTCAGGATATTTTTTACAAATCGGATCACCCACAAGAGCAGCCAATAAAACAACATCCGTTACATTTTCAAGGGCTCTTTCCAGAACTTCCTCATTTCCGAAATCGCCATAGATAAACGAAAATAATTTCTCTTCAACTAAATTATTCACAGAGCTTCCATTCCCGTAAATCAGCTTATCGAGAACCCTTACCGCATATCCCTTTGAGAGCAGTTTTCTGGTCAGAACAGATCCGACGTACCCCGCCCCTCCGATGACCAAAACATTGGTTTTATCAATCTCATAATTATTGGTGGTTTGTCTGGAGGTTTGTTGGATGGTTTCATTTAAATTCCGGCTTAATTCTACTGGTTCCATGATTAATAATTTAAATGGTTCACTTAAAATCATTTCTTAAACTCCCGGGAGAGTGCATTCCAGGATAAAAATTGATTATAAGAAGTTAGTTCATACCCTTAGAATTTCCAATAGTAGGGCCGTTGTTTTTTTATCAATCAGCTTACAAATTTTTATTTTTCATCATCTTTATAGTCATCCAGTCTAAAAGTATAGTAATCAGAGTTCAAAAACCCAGGAGTTAAGAAATGTTCCGGAAAGAGGAGCTTAATTGGTAGTCTATTATTTCCCTTCATTCAACGAAACTAAATCTGAAAAAATTCCATCAGCAAAATGAATCAGAAAAGACAGGAATCCGGCTGTTTTCTTCCATAATGCCAGCAGATTAGGTTGTTTAGGGCAATCCAAATTCAGGGGGATACTTTACCGTCCCTGATTTACCTTTTAAAGCATCTATTTTTAATTCAATAGCCATAAATGCATCATCCGGCACTTCAAATGCACAACGGATATCCCATTTCGAGGCTCTCTCAAAACCAAATCTTGGATAGTAAGTGCTATGGCCGACTAACAATACGGATTCAAAGCCAAGGTCTTCTGCTTTCAATAACCCTTCTTTGATCAATTCACTCCCTATACCCTGATTCTGGTATTCCGGGAGCACTGAGACCGGCGCAAGGCAGAGTGATTCGGTTTCTTTCTCACCTTCGATGGTAATCTTGGAAAAGAGAATATGGCCGACAATTTTATTGTCCATCTCCGCCACCAGAGAAAGTTCCGGGATAAAATCTTTGCTTTGCCTCAGCCTTTGAACAAGTAAATGTTCATTATGATCAGAAATCTCAAGATTTCTGAATGCTTCTTCTGTCAGTTTTTCAGTTTCCCGGTAATCTTTTTCTGTTTCCTGTCTTATAATCATTAGGTTGTTTCTTACTGTTTATTATTCAGTTTTTAATACATCTATGTATTTTTCGATAAAACCATTCCGCTTCTTAGTTTTTAAAATTATCTTCTAAAATAGGAAACACTGTAGGCCAGTCAATCTGTATTATCAATCCTTAGCTTAATCTTCGATCATTTCTCCAAGGATACCGACCGAATCCGTAATACATTTCTCACAAACCTTTTCGAACAGATGGTGATCATGTGCGTATTTCCTCCCCTCTTCTGTCGATAAATCACAATTTATCAGTTTTCTGCATTCGGTAGTGCCGTTCATCGATACAAACCTGTCATTAAATCTTTGGATCATGGCGTAAGTCTCTTCTTTCCGGTCTTTGTTATCGCTATACTTTTTGCAGTTATAAATCCCGATAGCCATAAAAGCGCCTGTTACGGCTCCGCAGGTTCCCTGCAATCTCCCCATCCCTGCCCCAAATCCGCAGGAGATGCTTAATGCTAAACCATTGTCGACTTTCAAATCATCTGTAAAAGCTGTTAATACAGATTGTGCACAGTTTAATCCTGACCTGAAGGCATTTAAAGTCTTTTCTGCTCTGTTTGTCATTCTGTTTTATTTTTAATAATAAAATACACGATTTTCATTGTTCCCGCTCTACTTTAAAGTCAATCTCTTTTCAGTTCTCTTCGTACTGATAATATCATCCAGACTTTCCATAAAAATAAAAAAAGATTTGACACTTTATGTCAAATCTAATTACATTTTTGTTTTAAAACAAACCTGAAGTTTAAATACCTTCTATCTGCTGAATTTACTAATATCCACATCCAAAGCTTTGGTGATTTGTCCTATTTCCATTGGATCAATGATTCCCCGGATACTGATTACTTTAGTCTCCCTGCCTCCAATAACCATTAATAATTCATCATACTTATCCTCCCCCATAATTTTACGCCCATAGAAGTGTAAATATTCGTCTTTGCCAGCTACTTCCATCAAAACTTCATAGTTGTTTACATCGAAAAATCCTTCTTTTTCAAGTTCCTTATAAAAATCGATTGTTTTATTAATGCTTTTATCTTCAACTGTAAGAATGCTTATGTTTTTAATTCTTTGGAGAGCCTCAAACGACATACCTGGAACTGGAAAATTACTAACTCTCATCGCAGCGAATAAAACACCACTGATATTAATTCTTTTAAAACCTGTTTTGTTTCCATACTTTTCAAACAATTTGTCTACAGGGCTCTTTTCAAGTTTAAGAATATTTGAGCGCGGACTTTTATTAAGTTCTAATTGAGTTAATACCCTGGTTTGCGATATTACAAACAATGGAAGCAGCATTACCATCATCATTACTAATCTTTTCATAGTTATTACTTTTTAAATTCCTTGTTAATTTTTTTAATCTCTTTCATTTGGCTAAATCCCTCATTCACTTCATTAATCCCAGATTGAATGGGTTCGGCAGCTTCATTAATTTTCTTCAGCGGCGCCAATTCTGCCATACTTTCTTTATATTCTCCGGATAAATACCCGAAAGCTTTGACGACTTCCTCATACGCCTCGCGCTGATCATCAGCGATAACTTTAGACGGTTTTGGATGACTGCTAAAATTGACAGCCAGCAATCCCATAATCACAGAAGCAGCAACTGCGGTAATAATTCCAATCCTCCACCTGAATTGTAATTTATTTTTGTGCTCAGATTTAATAATATGATTCATTAATTCGTTGCTCAAATCCGGAATCTCCTCCTTTGAAAATTTCTTTAGCCCCGAAAAAAGAGGAACATAGTTCTGCAATGCTTCATCCACCTTGTCTGAGTTAAAATAATTGATCAGTTCATTTTCCTCCTCCAGGGTAGTTTCAGCCTCAAAGTACTTTTGCAGCAATATATTTATTTTCTGTGATTCCATAATTTTGAATTTTTAAGATTTCATCCCGCACCTTTTTCCTGGCCCGTGAAAGATTTACCCGCACCGCATTGATATTCAACCCCGTGATTTCAGCGATCTCCTCGTATTCCATCGTTTCTATATCGCGGAGATGAATAACAGTCCGTTGAAGATCCGGCAGATTCGCAATAATCCGCTTGATCGTCTCGACTGAATCAATATTTTCAACAGGATCTGTATCCCCGTCTTTATCCGAAATGTAAAGCTGCGCATCTCTGTAATCATCTGATTCAATTGAATCAGTATGCTTTGACTGCTTCACATCAAAACACCGATTTCTGACCATTCTCATGGCAAATGCCTCAATATTATCAATCTTCTGAAGTTCATCCCCTTTCTGCCAAAGTTTTAGAAAAATATCCTGAAGCACGTCTTTGGCTTCTTCCTGATTCTGCATAAGCTGGAAAGCAAAGCGCAAAAGCTTTTTGCTTAAAGGAAGTACATGAGTTTTAAAATCCTCGTCCAGCATTCAAATCAGGTTTTTCAGGTTATTTTTTACAGATAAGACGATTGAAGATTGATTTCATTACATAATAGCAACGAAATTTACTAAAAAAATCTTATTATGATTAAAATGAAGTTGATCTGCCGAATTTATAATCTCCAGTCCATACCTGAGTTAATATTAGAGTGGATTCACTGTGCATTATCTGTGCATTCATTGTGCAATTATAGCACAGCAAGTGCACAGTAAGTGCACAGCAAATGCACAGTGAGTGCACAGACAACATGGAGAGATCATATCTCAAGTATGACAGAAGAATACTCATCATACAACAGTTTATTGCAGCAGAATTGGGTTAATTAATCAAAACGGATGGCTTTGTCCGGAGCAATGCGGGAAATATACCAGGAGGGGATCAGAAGCATTAAGGTGGTGATTATTAAGGTTCCGATATTCAGCAGGATGAGATGGCTGATTTTAAGATTAACCGGAACGGTGTCAAGATAATAGGAAGTCGGATCAAGATGGAAGATGCCAAAATGAGACTGAATAAGGCAGAACAGGATTCCCAGAATATTTCCCCAGATCATCCCTTTGCCAATGAGAAATACTGAAAGATAGATAAATACCTTACGGATGCTCCAGTTTTCGGTGCCAACCGCCTTCAGGATCCCAATCATATTGGTTCTTTCAAGAATAAGGATAAGCAATCCGGAAACCATGTTAAATCCGGCAACCAGAATAATAAGGGTCAGAATGATCCAGACATTCATGTCCAAAAGATTAAGCCAGTCAAATATCTGGGGATATTTTGAGGTGATGCTTACCGGACGGATAGTATTCTGATCATCTTCCCCGTAGTTTAAAGTAGCTTCCCGTACCCTGGGAATCATATTATCGAGCTGGTCAAAATCATCGATCGTGATTTCAAAACCACTTACTTTGTCTTTTTCCCAGTCATTAAGTTTGCGAAGTTGATGGATATCGGCAATCACAAAGAGACGGTCAAATTCTTCAAGGCTCGTCCTGAAAATGCCGCTAACATGAAAGCGGCGCATCTTCTGGACGTTTGTCCCCTCGTTAAGAAAATAGGTATAAAGGGGATCGCCGGTCTTCAATCTGAGCAGTGAGGCCAGCTGTTTCGAGATCAACACCTTGTCGGTCATACCCGTATCAGAAACAGAAAAGAGCTGTCCCTCGACCAGAGAGTGACGGAAAAACGTCCAGTCGTAATCCTGGCCTACTCCTTTCAGAACAATACCCTGAATGTCTTCATCAGTCCGGATAATACCGGGTTTTGTGGCAAATACTTCTACGTGTTTTATCCCGAGAATGGATTTGAGTCGATTCATCCAGGGCTGGTTTTCAGAGACAGGGACAGTAGCATAGGATTCATTGGAATCGTAATTAACAAGCTGAATGTGGGATCCGAATCCAATAACTTTATTGCGTACTTCCTGTTTAAATCCGGTGACTATTGCCACTGACATGATCATGACCAGCAGACCAAAAGCGATACCAAATACGGCGATGGAAACGATTGATTTGGAGAACCTTTTCGAGGTCCCCTTATCGAAAAATATTCTTTTGGCAATGAAGTATTCAGTATTAAAACGAGCCACAGAAAATGAATTACGAATTAAAAATCAAGAATTATTTAGCCGCTGCAAATTTAGAATTACTCTGAATGATTTTTCAGGCAATAACTCAACACAGTAAAATTACCCTTTATTTCTATTCTTCATAATACCGGCTTAAATAAATGATCGATCTGTTGTATAAATTGGAACATTGGTGTCCGGTTAAATAATTCTGAAACTATGAATTATCAATTAAAATAAAGTTTATGGAAGATATCGCCACTACGTGGCTTATTTCTCAAGTAATAGCTATTTCTACAAAGATTTAGCTGCCATGCAGCTTCTTTTTATGCAACGAGTTGCTATATCTACTATATAACTAATTGTTCTAAACTGAAAATCAGCAACATATAAAGAAGACTGATTATGGTTAAATTGAATCAAATTTTCTTAGGATATTTATCCTGATGTTTGGATAAATATCCTAAGAAAATTTGTAGTAATGAAATTTATCCAATCAGCTTAAGCAGCGTTAGCTGCAATATCTTTGTAGAACAATGCATTACAACATACAAAAAGCAACGGAGTTGCGGCATCTAATCTTCTTAAATTTCTACCGGACAACAGTGAAATTGAAACTAATAACCGAATTCGTAATTTCTAATTCATAATTCGCAATTGTAATTACTTTTGCATCTTATACATTTAAATTCTTCCAATGATAGTAAGGGCAAAGAAAAATCTTGGGCAACATTTCCTGACAGACAGGCAAATAGCGAATAATATCGTTGAGAGCCTGAAAATAAAGGATTTTAACCATGTTCTGGAAATAGGTCCCGGGATGGGGGTACTGACTGATTTTCTGCTTGAACACAAAGAATACAATACCTCGGTGATCGAAATAGACCGTGAGTCAGTTGCCTATCTTAAAAAACATTACCCCATTCTTAAAGAAAGAATTATCGAGGGAGACTTTTTAAAACTGGATTTAAGGAATCAATACGCCAATAAACCTGTTGCTGTCATCGGAAATTTCCCGTACAACATTTCTTCCCAGATTTTTTTCAGGATACTTCAGATGAAAGACTTTGTTCCTGAAGTGGTCTGTATGCTTCAGGAGGAGGTGGCTCAAAGAATTTGTTCAGGCCCGGGGTCCAAAGTTTATGGAATTTTAAGCGTTTTTCTTCAGGCATGGTATGATGTTGAATACCTGTTTAAAGTCCCCCCCGAAGTATTTAATCCTCCCCCCAAAGTATACTCAGCGGTAATCCGTCTTACCAGAAACAGCGTAACTGATCTTGGCTGCAATGAAAATCTGTTCCGTTCTACTGTTAAACAGACATTCAACCAGAGGAGAAAAATGCTTAGAAACAGTCTGAAAAATTTAGTCCTGAACATGGAAGAATTGGATGCTGATTTATTGACCAAACGTCCTGAGCAACTTTCAGTAGCAGAGTTTGTTAATTTGACAAACCAGATCGAAAAAATACAGAAAAAATAGTTAAGGACAACTTTTCGATCAATTTTATTAAATTGTGCTCTGATAAAAATACACATTAAAAATTTTCACAAAACTTAAAGGTTTTTCTTACCTTTGCGGCAAATTTTTAACAAATTTAAAATGAGTGATTTAAAAAAGATTCAATCAGCCTTGATATCAGTTTATCACAAAGAAGGGCTTGACGATATCATTAAAAAATTAAATGACCTTGGTGTTAAATTATATTCTACAGGAGGCACAAAAGATTTTATTGAGAAGTTAAACATCCCCGTTACAGCAGTTGAATCTTTAACCAGTTATCCTTCCATCCTCGGAGGCAGAGTAAAGACTCTTCATCCAAAGATATTCGGAGGAATCCTGGCCCGCCGTGAAAATAAAGGCGATCTCAATCAGCTCCAACAATATGATATTCCCGAAATCGACCTGGTGATCGTCGATCTGTATCCTTTTGAAGAAACCGTTGCATCGGGAGCTGATGAAGCAGAGATTATTGAAAAAATTGATATAGGTGGTATTTCACTCATCAGGGGAGCTGCAAAGAATTTCAACGACGTGGTAATCATTTCCCACAAAAAACAATACAAGGGATTTTTTGATTTGCTCACCGGGAAAGAAGGAGTTACCTCGCTGGGCGATCGTAAAAAATACGCCAAAGAAGCTTTTGCAACCTCTTCCCATTATGATTCAGCAATTTACAATTATTTCGCAGGAGAATGGCCCGAAGAATTCAGGCAAAGCTATACCGAAAGCAGGCATCTGAGATACGGAGAAAATCCTCATCAGAAAGGCGCTTTCTTCGGCAATTTTGACGAGATATTTGACCAATTATGGGGCAAAGAAATTTCTTACAATAATTTACTGGATATTGATGCGGCAGTTAATCTCATCAATGAATTCGACGAAACCACCTTTGCCATCTTAAAACATAACAATGCCTGCGGATGTGCTTCACGCGGAAGTGTATTGGAAGCCTATAAAGATGCCCTTGCAGGAGATCCCGTTTCGGCTTATGGCGGTGTTTTTATTACCAACAGGAAGGTGGATCTTGCCACTGCTGAAGAATTAGGAAAAATTTTCTTTGAGGTAATGATTGCTCCTGAATATGATGAAAAGGCTCTTGAACATTTAAAAACAAAGAAAAACCTCATTATCCTGGTCAGAAAAGACGCGAAACTTCCCAAAGTACAGTACCGGAGCGTATTGAATGGTGTCATATTCCAGGACAGAGATCTCAAGCAGGAAAGTGCTGAAGATTTGAGATCGGTGACCAGGATTCCACTTGCAGCTGAAAAAATTGATGATTTATTGTTCGCAAATCGTTTGGTGAAACAATCAAAATCCAATACTATTGTACTCGCAAAAGGCAAACAATTACTTGCCAGTGGTGTGGGTCAAACTTCAAGAGTTGATGCATTGAAACAGGCAATTGAAAAAGCGAAAACGTTTGGATTTGATTTAAAGGATTCAGTAATGGCATCAGATGCTTTTTTCCCGTTCCCGGATTGTGTTGAGATTGCTGATAAGGAAGGGATAAAAACAGTAATACAGCCCGGTGGATCAATCAGAGACAAACTTTCAACAGAATACTGTGATAACCATGGAATGACGATGGTTATGACCGGTTTCAGACATTTCAAACATTGAATTTTAGTGTAGAACTAAATAAAAGATTAATCAAATGAGTGTATTTTCGTTTCTTACTCAGGAAATTGCGATCGATTTAGGGACTGCCAATACAATAATCATTCACAACGGGAAAGTCGTGGTGGATGAGCCTTCATTCGTTACCATCGATATGAAGACTGAAAAATTGGTGGCCATTGGAGAAAAAGCCCGTCAGATGCAGGGAAAGACGCATGCCAATCTTAAGACCATTCGTCCTTTGCAGGATGGAGTTATCGCTGATTTTAATGCTGCAGAACAAATGATCCGTGGGATGATTAAAATGATCAATCCTAAAAAGAGATTTTTTTCTCCTGCCCTTAAAATGGTGGTTTGTATTCCTTCCGGTTCCACTGAAGTTGAGATACGTGCGGTGCGTGACTCTTCAGAACATGCTGGCGGACGTGATGTTTACATGATCTATGAACCAATGGCTGCCGCAATAGGCATCGGGCTCGACGTAGAAGCTCCCGAGGGAAATATGGTAGTTGATATCGGTGGTGGAACAACTGAAATTGCAGTTATTTCTCTTGGCGGTATCGTGACAAACAAATCGATCCGTATTGCAGGAGATGATCTGACAGCAGACATCGTTGAATATATGCGCCATCAACACAACATCAAAATCGGTGAGAGAACCGGTGAAGACATAAAAATCAATGTAGGCTCCAGCTTATCTGAACTTGACGAACCGCCAGCAGATTATATCGTTCGTGGTCCTAACCAGATGACAGCTCTTCCTGTTGAAGTTCCTGTATCTTACCAGGAAATAGCCCATTGCCTTGATAAAACAATTTCAAAAATTGAGGCCGCCATACTTAGTGCACTGGAACAGACTCCTCCGGAACTTTATGCAGATATTGTAACAAGAGGAATCTGGCTGGCCGGTGGGGGTGCTTTACTCAGAGGACTTGACAAACGCTTCTACGATAAGATCAATATCCCATTCCACATTGCAGAGGATCCTTTAAGAGCCGTTGCTCGCGGAACAGGAGTTGCATTGAAGAACGTTGATAAATTCTCTTTCTTACTGAGATAATACGGGGAACAGAAAGATTTGATTGCTTTCTGAAATTTTATGAGGAACTTATTTAATCTAATAGTTAGATTTCATATTATTTTGCTGTTCGTTTTATTGGAGGCGGTCTCTTTTTCGATGATCGTTACTTACAACAACTATCAGCGTGCTAATTTTTTAGGTTCCAACAATATATTTGCCGGTTCTGTTTTTGAATGGTTTTCCTCATACAAACAATACCTCAACTTAAAAAAGGTCAATGTTCGCCTTGCAGAAGAGAATGCTGTTTTAAGGACTCAGCTTCAACAATACCTTGTTAAAAATAATTACGGCTATTCGCTTTTAAAGGATTCGCTGTATCTTCCAAGTATCAGTGTAGATTCATTAAAGAGAGCCAATTATTTTTTCAGTACGGCAAGGGTAATAAATAACTCGATCAATCAGCTGCACAATTTCATTACGCTAAACAAGGGAAGAGTTAATGGAGTGAAAACGGATATGGGAGTAATAGCGGACGGGAAAGTTGTGGGACTTGTATTTAACGTCTCCGAACACTACAGCACCGTAATTTCGCTTCTTAATAACCGTTTGAAGCTTAGTGCAAAGATCAGGAGCAATAATTATTTCGGATCTTTGTCATGGGATGGAAAAGATTACAGGAAAGTGACTCTCAATGAGATTCCCTATCATGTCAAAGTCAACCGGGGTGATACGATTGTAACAACGGGTTACACATCGAGTTTCCCCGAAGGGCTTGTGATCGGAACAGTCTCCAACTATTCCATCCAGAGCGGAAGTAATTTTTACAGCGTCGAAGTCACCTTAGCTGCAGATTTCGATAATCTGGTGATGGTAGGTCTGGTAGATAACAAACAAAAAATAGAAATAAATCAACTGGAATCCTTAAACAAAAATGCTTACTAACAGTATAAAATACCTGTTTATTTTTGTCATTTCTGTTTTATTACAGGTTTTGATTTTCGATAATATCCTTATTGCAAGGATGGTTGTTCCCTATTTTTACATCATCTTTTTAATATTACTGCCTTTTCAGATTCCACGCGCATTGCTTTTGATACTTGGTTTTCTTCTGGGAGTAAGCATTGATATTTTCACCAATACCATGGGAGTGCATGCTTTTGCATGCGTCTTAATAGCCTTCATGCGGCCCGGGATACTTTCACTCATTTCTTCAAGGGAAACACTTGATTCAGTGTCAGCGCCAAGAATCCAGACCATGAGCATAGGCTGGTTCATCGGATACGCGGCTATTATGGTAATAATTCACCATCTGGTATTGTTCTTTCTGGAAGCTTTCACCTTTAACGATTTTTTATTCACGTTATTGAGGGGAATCCTCAGTTCCTTATTATCTTTATCACTTATAGTATTGAGTCAGTTTTTAATTTTCCGCAAGTAAAGTAGCAAGCAAGTAAAAAAGTGGACGTTTATACCAAACGAAAATATTTAATTATCGGCATTTTTTGTGCTGCGGCAATAGCCATTGTACTGAGGTTATTTTATATCCAGGTTATAGATGTCTCCTATAAAATATCAGCGTCAAGCAACGTTCTTAGAAGGGTAATCAGTTACCCTGCCCGTGGTTTGATTTATGATCGCAACGGGAAACTCATGGTCTTTAATCAGGCAGCTTATGATGTGCTGGTGATTCCCAAAGAAGTAAAACCATTTGACACACTTGAATTTTGCCAGATGGCTGGGATAGAAAAGGAAGAGTTAATAACAGAGATGAAAAAGGCCAAACTTTATTCAAGGTATAAACCGAGTCCTGTTGTTAAACAATTATCTTCCCAGCGTTATGCAATAATGCAGGAACATCTGTTCAGATTCCCGGGTTTTTACATCCAGGCAAGAACAATCCGACAGTATCCCGAAAACATAGCCTCTCACGTGATAGGTTATGTAGGTGAGGCTGATCAAAGGGTCATCGAAACAAACCACTATTATGAAAGTGGCGACTATATTGGTATAACCGGGATTGAATCTTCCTACGAAGAATATCTGCGTGGAGTAAAAGGAATTTCCTACATGATGGTGGATGTTCATAACAGGATAAAAGGTTCATTTGAGAAGGGTAAACTTGATACCGCTGCGGTGATTGGTAAGAATCTGATATCCACTTTGAACAAAGACCTTCAGAATTACGGGGAAAGATTGCTGGCCGGAAAAGTCGGAAGTATTGTAGCCATAGAACCATCAACCGGTGAAATACTGATGATGGCAAGTTCACCTTCTTTTGATCCTTCGTTGTTTGTTGGTCGCGAAGGTTCCAAAAACAGGATCAAGCTGATGTTCGATCCCCTTAAACCGATGCTGAACAGGGCAGCCTCCTCGTCGTATCCTCCGGGATCTACATTTAAAATAGCCAATGCCCTGGTTGGTCTTGAAGAAGGATCCTTAAATGAATTTATGAGGTTTTCTTGTGCCGGAACTGCCTCCACGCCTATTAAGTGTACCCATTCCCATGAATCGCCCCTCGCGTTGGTGGCTGCAATTCGGGAATCGTGTAATTCCTATTTCTACCAGGCTTTCAGGACAGAAATCAATCATTTCTCCACTCCTGCAGAAGGTTTAGATGCTTTTAGGGACCATCTTCTCGAAATGGGAATCGGGAAAAAGGTAGGTGCAGATATTTTTTACGAGAAATCGGGAAACGTACCCTCTGTTTCTTACTATAATAAAATGTATGGCGAAGGGCATTGGAATGCAGTCACAATACGTTCTCTTTCGATTGGCCAGGGTGAATTATTGCTCACACCGGTACAACTTGCAAATCTTGCCTGTATTATCGCCAACCGGGGGTATTACATTTCACCCCACCTGGTCAAGATCATTCAGGATATAAATGGTGCGCAAAAAGTCCTTCAGTTCGATAAACATGAACTTTCAGCCGACAGGTTTAAGCTTGACGTCATTGCAGACGGGATGGAAAAAGTAGTCGAATCAGGAACAGCGCATGCAGCCGCGAAAGTGGATAGTCTGACCATTTGTGGTAAGACAGGGACCATTCAGAATCCCCATGGAGAGCCGCATTCTGCTTTTATTGCATTCGCCCCCAAAGAAAATCCGCGTATTGCAGTTGCTGTTTACATTGAACAGGGGGTTTGGGGTGCACGGTATGCAGCCCCAATCGCCAGCTTGATTATTGAAAAATACATTAAGAACAGAATTTCCAAGAGAAGGCAGGAACTGGAACAAAGCATGCTTAGTTCTGACCTAATATCTACCATGAAAGTTGAAGTAGGAGATTGAACAACAAGAATAACATATGGGCAAATATTGACTGGTTCACAGTCATCATTTATCTGGCTCTTGTAATAATAGGCTGGGTCAATATCTATGCTGCCATGTATAACGAAGAACATCAGAGTATCATTGATATGGGCCAAAGATACGGCAAACAGCTGATATGGATAATAGCAGGCATTATTATCGCTATTATGGTTTTAAGTCTGGACGGAAAGTTGTTTGTTGTTTTTGCCTATCATTTCTATCTATTTACGGTGCTTTTGTTGATCCTGGTTCTTTTATTCGGGAAAGAAGTAAATGGGGCAAGAGCGTGGTTTGAATTTGGAAATGTAGCCTTACAACCGGCGGAATTGGGGAAAGTGGCCACGTGCCTTGCAATAGCAAGATACATCAGTCAGTTTGATTTCAAGATGCATTCTTTTAAAACTTTAGTCTCCCTGGGTCTTATTATTCTTATACCGACTTCGCTTATCATTTTACAGAATGATACCGGATCGGCGCTGGTTTTTGCTGTCTTCATATTAGTCTTTTATCGTGAAGGACTTTCCGGGTTGGTGTTGTTTTGGTGTTTTGCCGCTGCTGCTCTGTTTGTTCTGGCTCTTTTATTGGACCCATTCAAATTATCCCTCGTTCTTGTTATACTATCCATCGGAGCCTATAGTTTTCTCAAACAAAATATAAAAATAGGACTAAAGGGATTATTCATCTTTGCAGCCATCTTTTTAGTAATATGGTTCACTGACCAGGTTTTTCACTTTGGAGCTACTCCTTTTCAGGAACTGATTATATCTACCATCATTATGTCGCTGGTCTTCTTGATCCATGGAATAATGACCAGGATAAAGCCGGTTCTGACGATTTTCGCTTTCTTCATTCTCTCCATTGCCATCACTTTATCTGTAAACTATCTTTACAAAGATGTGCTTGTCACGCACCAGAAGGAAAGAATTGACCAATTACTTGGGATGCAGAATGATCTGCACGGGGCTGGATGGAATGTAAATCAGTCCAAAATTGCGATCGGATCGGGAGGTTTATTGGGAAAAGGATTCTTAAAGGGGACACAGACCAAGTTTAATTTTGTTCCTGAACAGAGTACGGACTTTATATTTTGTACTGTTGGGGAAGAATGGGGATTTGTAGGCTCAACAGTAGTGGTTGGTCTATACCTTTTAATGCTCCTCCGTTTGGTTAATCTTGCAGAGCGACAACGATCCAAATTCAGCCAGATTTACGGATATGGAGTGGCCTCTATTTTATTCTTCCACTTTGCCATTAACATTGCCATGACGATTGGATTGGCTCCTGTGATTGGTATTCCTTTACCCTTCCTTAGCTACGGTGGATCCTCTTTATGGGCTTTCACCATTTTACTTTTTATTTTTCTGCGCCTTGATGCCAACCGGAAGGAAAATCTATAAAAGATTTTCAGGATTATTTTTCAAAGACTAAAACACCCATGATGTAGATTAACAGAATCCCGAGAACCGAAACTGCAACGATCTTCAGATGTCTTTGTATAATAAGCTTTACCCCTTCTCCGAATTTGATAACGAGAAAAGCTAAGACAAAAAAACGTGAGCCTTGAAACAAAAAAGTTGTTAATCCAAAAATTATGACATTGACATCAAATGCTCCTGCACTAATGGAATAGATTTGAAATGGTATAGGTAGAAAAATTGCAGAAAAGAAAATTCCATAACTCCACTTGTTGTATAGATCACTTATATACTGGTATAATTTGATATCAAATCCGGGAACATGATTAAAAAAAAATTGGGCAACTGGAGTAAAGTCTCCCCCAGGCGTAAGCCATTGATAATAACCAATGCAATAGCCTAATATTCCCCCCAGCGACATTGCCAGTGTTGCTACAACTGCATTATAATTGGAGCGCTGAGGATAAAATAACGAGAGCGTGATAAAAATTAGGGTAGTAGGAAAAGGGAATACGGCTCCATCGATAAATACCAGAATAAACATTGTCCAGATGCTGTATTTGCTCCTTATCCATCTTTCTGCCCATCCGTATGATTGATTCAGTAAACTTTTCATATAATCACAGCCTTCGAACCTTCTCTTTTCTGTTTATATTTACAACTGAGCGGTTTTAAAGTTCACCGGCAACAAGGCGAACTTGTGAATTTATAGCATCAAATTCCTTAAGGCGGTTTCAAGATCGGGATATTTAAACTCAAAACCTTCATGGAGTATTTTTCTTGCAGAAATCCAGTTTCCTTCCAGAACCAGCGAAGCCCTTTCTCCTAAAATTAATTCCAGCATAAAGGAAGGAATTCGGGGAAACCAAAAAGGTTTCTTTAAAACATGAGCCAACGTATGCATGAATTCTGCATTTGTTTTATAGTCAGGAGCCACTGCATTAAAAGCACCTGTCATCTGATTGTCTTCAACTGCTTTGATATAAACGGAACAAAGATCATCTACATGAATCCATGGAACATATTGTCTCCCAGTTCCAAGCGGTGATCCGATCCCCGATCTTACGGGAACTTTCATTTGGGCTAATACCCCTCCGGTTCGGGATAGTACAACACCCGAACGTATTTTAACGGTTCTGATCCCTTTCTTTTGAAACTGATCCGCCGCTTCTTCCCATTTCAAACAAACTTCCGCCAGAAAATCTTTACCGGGCGGATTTGCTTCCTCCAATTCTATTTCTGCTGAAACACTACCGTAATACCCAACGGCAGAAGATGAAATGAAAGCTTTCAGAGGATGGTTTATTTCCGTTAATTTCTTAAAGATCAGATTGGCCGTCTTTACCCTGCTATCCACTATTATTTGTTTCTGTTTTGGAGTCCACCTTTTTTCACCCAGATTCGTACCGGCAAGATGAATAATATAATCTGCTGATTCAATGGCGCCTTCTTCAATTTCACCCTTTTCAGGATTCCATCTGAAAGTGCGGAACTCATTAGATTCGCTATTTTTTCTGCTTAACAATGTAACATCATATCCTCTGTTTTTCAGTTCCGGACAAAGATGTTTCCCAATTAACCCTGTTCCTCCACTAATTAATATTCTTGCCATTATCCGCTATTTTTTTGTTGAGTTATTTTTGACACGCTTTATTGATTAAAGAATCGAAACAGGTACAAATGATATCAATGCATCCCGAAAGCGTTGCGTCCTAACAATCACTACATTTCCCAAATATCCTGAATGATAATTTAGTTTAGAGCTGCTTTTAAATAACTTTACTCAATCTTTCGCTTGTGACAATTCGTTTGATGGCAGGTTTTCCGCAGCTATAGACTTCTTTGTCTTTTGTATCCTTGGTAATAACGCATCCCATTCCTATCACATTATCTTCTGCAATAACCACATTCTGTTTGATTGTGGCATTTAATCCGATGAAAGTATTATTCCCAATTTTTACGTTTCCACCAATATAGCAACAACTTAACAATACATTGTCTCCAATCGATGAATGGTGTCCTATTTTCGAGCCTATTAATATCGTATTGTTACCGATCTTTACAAAAGGTTGTATTCCGCTGTCTTCACTAATAAAGACATTCTCTTTATATTCAAGGTCATCAGTAATAATTGATTTTGAAGAAACATAACTGATGAATGAATATTTTTTTTCTTTCAATTTTTTATACACTCTTTCCCTGATATTGTTATTTCCAACGGCTACAAATAACATAAATTTTTCAGGAGGAAAGATATCTTGCATATTATCTGTTTCAACAAGAGGTAAATGTGAAAAATAAGGGACATAATCACGTAAATATCCTTTTTCAATGCAAAAGCCGGATAAATTGTAGTTACTATCATGTGAAATAACGTATGCTATATACTGGGCAAATGTCCCGGTACCATAAATGACCACCTCTTGCTTTTCCATGAATGTCGTTTTTGCTGAATGAGATTATCCCATTAATAATATACGATTAATGGTCAACATAAACAAAAGGAAAAATATTAGTTAAAAATACCCGAAATAAAGCGGATCTTCAACCACACCTTTTCCATTCTAATCCATTGATCCTTAGCTCGGTATAGGAAATACAAAATTTAAAGCCTCACAGTTGTAATCCAATCCTCTCAATCCCTTTGTTCTCAAGACTTCCGAAGCTTTTTTACTACTTTTCTACTGTTATACTTTTGCTACTTTTACAAGGCTCACAGTGGATCAGTCAACGTCTACAAAGAACTGGAATTCATTCCCTTATAGAAATTATATCAATGTTGCAAGGGTTCAAATCTTTGTCTGCCCTTGAATTATGCTGTTTTGTACCTGACGGTACAACCCGGCTAAATAACCGGCTTTATTCTATAAACATTGAATGCCCGAACATTTTTCTTATATCAAACTCAGGTAAATGATAATCATTCCGGTTCTTTAGTGCTATGTTTTTCCAATTTTCCAGAAAAAAACTGCTTATGCAGGTTCAGACAGTATCACGATTCAATTAAATTAATTTCAGACATTGCTATTTTGAAGAGTTTATTGATTGTTCTCCAGTTTCTCGTTGTTGCTTTCACTTTCAGCTTCTGTTCAAAAAAGTTATTGGACAACCTGGTTTTTCCATATCCATCAGGGCAATAGAGGAATACATCTTTCCCGATAATCACAAATTCTTCAGGAGAATAATCATATTTACCGAGTGAAGGCAATAAATCCAGAGCAGGTAAATCCTCAAGAAATGTAACGTGCAGCTTCCCTACATCGTAATCTTTGTTGATGAAAGGATTGCTCTGTAATGTCTTTTGCATTTCTTCAATGGATCTTACCATGACAGGAACTTCAAATGAATATTTATCTAAAATAGCTTGTTCAATTTGCCGGGCAGCTTCTTTATCCGAAATATTCTTCCCTGACTGAAAGAGCACATTCCCGCTTTGAATAAAAGTGATGATGTGGTCAAATCCGAGTTCCCGATAAAGAGCTTGGAGATCGTCCATCCTGATGTTTCTCTTCCCACCAACATTTATCCCCCGAAGTATAGAAATGTAAGTCTTCATCCTTCGGCTGAAATCTTCGTCTTCAATCTTTCTTCTGCCATTTTGGGCAAGTCCATATTTCCATCAATAAACTTCAGGTTAAACTTCATCTTTGTTATTCTCCATGAACCATAATTGGATCTTAACTCAAATTCATAAGTCCCTGCAACGACCCACAAATTATGTCCCGATTCATTTTTTAGATAATGACTGGCCGTGCCATAGCAAAAAACCTTGGCAAAATCGGTATCAGTTTCCACCCTATAATTCCCCAACTGGTGATGCGTTGCATCAAACCCGGGCAACATGCACTTCCAGGATTCGACAATCCGGTTCAGAGAAATATGCCCGGCTTTCTCTCCGGTCATGGAGGAATAATCAAGGCAGATCATATCATTCATAAAGAGTTTCAGACTATCCCAATCCCTTTCATCAACCGCAAGAAAAAGTCTATTTACCGTTTCAATAATTTCTTTTGTTTCCATTGTCTCAAAATCATTCTTTTCTTTAAGTGAAACAAGATTCTTTCATTGTGGCATTAACGTACTCCAATATCTTTTATGCAACCTGATACAAATTCCCCATTCTATATTTTCCTGTTTCTATTGCAGCTAAGTTCAAAAATTATTTGAAATAAGTTGTATTTCTATAGGCAAAGACTTTTCTTTTATCCGATTTCATTTATTCCTTCTTAGGGAAACCGGTACAACTATCCCAATAATTATGGCAAGCCTAAAGGAGGTTTTCCAATCTATAACTGTCCCCGTTTTCTCAATCATTAAGTTCCATAGCAAGGTAACAACCGATGAGACCACAAGGATTATGAAAAATGTCAGTATCATATCCCGGAAAATTGGCTTTACCTTCATTTCAGGCTCTTTTTATAGTTGATGACTTTAATCACATCCTCAATTTGTTCCTTTTCAGTTACAATTATTACCAGTGGAATAAACTTTCCAACGCTTTTGCGTTCGTTAAAATCTTCTTTGATATTTTCGTCAATATCCAGGTCTGATATTCCGTTGCAGTTTTTTGCTGTAAAATAAAAAGCAACTTTGTAGTATTCATCCCATACAGAAAGCCAAAAGACTGTCTTTTTCCTATAAATTGCTTTGCACAACCATGCTTTCCCATCCCTGTAATAATTCCACTCCGGGACAACATTAACGGTGGCCAAAATTCCCATCAATTCATCAAACAGGGGATAACTTCCACCAAGTGCAGTTTTCAGAACCTCCTTTGTCGGTTGCAGATTCGGTTCTCTTAATAACATTGTTTCTGCCTGAATTGAAGTTTTCATGCGTTTATAATTTGTTTTTTAACGACCGTATGTTACTTCCCAATAATCATGCTCCTTTGTGTGAAAGATTTTCCCAGGATCGTTTCATCTGATGTCATTTAATTGAATAATCAACATTCACAACGACCCTCACTTTTTTATACAGATCGGAACCACTCATTCCATAGTTTGTTTGCCCCGACAGAAAATCATCACGATCAATGATGGTGAACAATCCCTGGGTAGCTTTGCGGAGATCGCCCAACCGTGTATTGCTCTCCTTTGCAAACTTTTCAGCTGCTTCCCTTGCATTCCGCGTAGCTTCGCTCAGCATATCCGGTTTGATTTCGTTCAATTTGGTAAAGAAGAATTTTACCGATCCTTCATACTCATTTCTGTTGCTTAACACAACGCCTGCTTTCAGCAATTCATCCGTCATCCTGCTCACTTTTTGAACATTGTCCACCTCAGAGCTCCGGACCTGAATGATCTTATCGATAATAAACCGGTAGGTGTCCCCGACCGGATTGTTATATTCCTGTGCTTTTTTATCATTAACGATCAAATCCTTCTGGATGATATCCTCCTGTTTAATGTTATTCCGTAAAAGAAATTCAATCACTTTATTCTTGGCTTCCTCGATTGATTTACTGCCTTCACTCAAATCATTGCTGGCAATCCGGGTTCTTATGGTCCAGACTACCAGATCCGATTTTACCTCACGCTCTGAGAATCCTTTCACTGAAATAGTGCGGTCTTCAGTTTTAAACCGCTGTAAGGATCTCCCCAATATGACTGAAGTAATAATAAAGCCTATGATTATAACAATAGTTAGTAGTAGTCTGTTTCTGTTTTCCATAGATTTAGTTCTAATAGGGTCTTCCGGTTATTATTATATATGAATATACGTTTACTTCCCTAATTGAGATTTCTCTTTGTCAAATGTTGTCATTTATGATCATTTGATTGTCATTTATTGTTTTTTTTACTACACAATGACTATTAATGACAACTTAATGACGCGGTCTATAAACGTTAGGCAACATACAGGATACTCATTTTATTTTACTAAATATAATTCTCTAAACCAAAGATACTAAAAAGATCGCTGACAATCCTAATAAAAAAAATCCGTTCTTAAGTACAGGGATGAAGAACTTTAACCTATGAATCAATTAAAAATTAATTTCCTTTTCCCTTTTCCCCTTCTCCTGTCTCCCTTCTCCGGTTTCCCTCTTCCTGTCTCCTGTCTTCCCTTCTCCTGTCTCCCTTCTCCCTTTTTCATCCCACAGCAACCCCTATCAGATGCCCAATGGTAAAGGTGATGGCAGCCGCAGTTAAACCGAATACAACCTGCCGGATGCCGGAATGCCAGAGATTCTTACCGGTGAACAGGGTGATGGCGGCGCCGATTAAAAACAATCCCGCTGCACTCAGGCTCACGCTCAACACAATTGCCCTGAATCCGGTTAAAAACATAAACGGCAAGACCGGTATAACGGCTCCGATTGAAAACAGGAAAAAAGAGTAAAGAGCAGCCTCTATGGCCGATCCTTTCAACTCCTCAGGGTTTATGCCCAATTCTTCCCGGACCAAAAACTGATGCGCGCTGTCTATATCCTTTATTTTCTCCGTGGACATCTGATGAGCCTGTTCTTCCGGTAATCCTTTGGCCATATAGATCAAAGCCATTTCCTGTCTCTCTCCTTCGGGATTTGTTTCCAGTTCATCCATTTCCAGCTGCATCTGGTTCTCGTACAATTCCTGCGAACTTTTGACCGAAATCCATTCCCCCAAAGCCATGGACAGCGCTCCGGCCAACAGTCCTGCCAGTCCCGCCAGTAATACCCCTTGCTGCCTTGCTGTTGCACCCGCTATTCCCATTACCAGGCTAAAATTGGAAACCAATCCGTCATTCCCGCCCAATACTGCAGCCCGGATTGCATTTCCCCCAACTGTACGATGCTGACGTTCAAATTTTGTAATCTGTGCACCGGTAATCTGGCCCTCATTCTCCAGAATCGAACGGAGTATTTTTACATGATTTGTCTCGGAACCTGTTATAGCCAGTCTGTTCCTTTTCTTTGATGAAATGATAGCGTTAGAGAGACTCTTTTCCGTATCCATCAAGGCATCCAGCACATAATTGTACCCGAAAATCCTTCCGATCCGGTTTAACGTTCTGGCTCTCCAGGACGGCTGAATCAGGTTTTCCGGACTGACATTCAATATTTTCGCAAAAGCCTCAGCGTGACCTTTTTCGATCCCGCTCATCTGCCGGTAAACTTCCGCGATGGCCGGATCAGGTTCATGTTCCGCCAGTTTCCGATACAGATAACAAGCGTCTATCTCTGTCTGTAAATTTTTATTTTTCATATTTAATCCTTTCCATACCACTTTCAACTATCGCCCCGCCTTTGCGTGTATCTGTGTAATCTTAAGCTTCAAAACCTCCATCCTGGAATAAGCCCCCTCAGCCTTTAACTGGTATTTTTTGATCACCGAATCCTCCTGCTCCAGATGAGTAAGCAACACACTCATACCGTGCTTTTTTTCTTCGGCATCAGTAACCACTCCCATATTTCCCCAGAAAACCACGCTTCTAAACACGTGTTCGCACACTCCCTTTACATAGCCTCCATCCTCGATAACCGTTCCGCAGACTACAGGATTCTCACGCAAAAACTCCAGTTTTAAACCCACCTTGGAGGTATGAAAATACAGGGTCTTTGCCTCCGGATCATAGCCATAACTTAATGTAACCACATAAGGCTCATTATCCCGGCACATTGAAATCACGGCATATTTGCCGTTTCTTAAAATCCCGGCAATCTCTTCCTCGGATGTTATTTCTCTGTTGGGTCTGTTCAGCAGGTGATACTGGTTCATAAGTCAGATATATTTTGTTTGTAATATAAAAGAAAAGCCTGATCTCTGTTATTCAGATGCTCAATTTCAAATGTTTCCCAAACCCCTGCCTGACAATTCTCATAAGTGTTGAAAGCCTGATATCCGAAGCATCATTTTCTATCCGGGAAATATAAGTTTTTGTAGTCCCGCATTTCTTTGCAAGCTCCTCCTGTTTCATTCCCTGCTCTTTCCGTAATTTCTGAAGCATAACCCCTATTTTAAAAGCTTCGAATCCTTCTTCAAATTCTTCCCGCTCCTTTGTTCCCCTTTTACCATATTGTTCATCCAGATGATCAGCAAAGGATGTTAAATTATTCCTTTTTTTCATCGGAATACTGTTTTTCATACAAAGTCAGCTAAATAGATAACAAAAACAATATATTACAATCCAAAATACTCATCCCCGAATACCCTTCCTTCTTATAGGTCCTGAAAAACAGCCATATTCTATGGACAGATCGATCAAGACACTGTCATTTTTGCGGGAGCGAGTCGTTATTCGTTTCTCCATTCATAGTCCATCTTTTCTGGTACTCTCCAAATAGTCGAAACCCTGCAGGTAAATGATTTTCCATCTTCCCCCTTCTTTACATACTTGTACCTTATATTTAAAATCTTTGCTCCATTTTGAATTACCCCAAGTCCATGTCAATACAGCTTTTCCTTTTTCAAAACTAATAAACTTCACCTCAACTGATTCCCAAGGATTTGGTTTGTCGTATGGAACGTCCTGACAAAGACACCAAGGGTTTACATCATTAGCAAAAATGAATGGAGGAAGATCTCCAACAAGCCAATTATCAAACTCTTTGTTTTTCATCTTCCTGTCAAGTGTCAGAATGATTTGATTGTAATTCTCAATAAATTCGCCAGCAAAAAAATTCGTCTCTCTAAGTTTGCCCAGATTTGTTTTGTGTTTTTCAAGATCAAATCCGATATAAATACTGTCTTTGTTGTCAGCCAATACAGGTAACAAGTCAATAGTATTTTTAGATTCCTGCCAAACAAGCACTTGTCTGATAAGCTTTTGAATTTCTTCCTTGTCACTTGAGACTACGGTTGAGTTTTTGGTTGCTGTCAGGTCCTTTGATTCACTTAATTGATTACAACCTAAAACCATTAATCCAATTATTAAGATTCTAATCCCGGGATATCTGATCACCTTATGCTATATTATTTAATCATTTTGAGCTAACTTTATTCCTCTTTTCTCATTCTAATTATCCTCTTTTTCCATTTCCTGAGTTCTATTTCCAATTGAATTTTTACATCTTCAATTAATTCATTATTTGTTTTATTTGGTTGCCATGGCTTATCCGCAACTAATAATTCATTGTATGTATCAAACAGTCCATATAACTTTTCAAAACCAATACTATCGTAACAATAATTCAAACTCTCCGACAAAAAATCATAACTTCCAATCGAGTTAATTATTTCGTTTATTCCTGTTATTATATCTTTCCCCCCACGAAAAATTTCTTCAATTATTGCGTCCGAATATTCAATGGCAGCTTGTCTTCTGTCAGGAAATTCAATCTTTAGTTCTTCAAGTGCAAGATTAAAGTAATGCTCAATTACAAATGGATTTTCATCTTTTCCAAGACCTGCAAGAATCCGGAGGGATGATGAGTCCAATCCTTGTTCAAGTCCTTTCATGCCAACCATAGGAAGCTGATCCGTTGTAATATTGCCTGTCACAAACTTAGCTAATTGTTGTCTAAAGTTCATCATTTGATTTATGTTCAAATATAGACAAGGAATCCAAAATAGTATATAATCATATCCCAAAATATTCATCCCCTGAATATCCATCCTTCTTATACCCCCTGAAAAACAGCCAGATCCCCGTTGTATTCTCTGACCCTCCCGGCCAGATCGATCAAAGCGCTCCCTTTAGGTGAGTTTAAGAGTCTGATTAAGCAGTTCAACATTAAAGTTAACTTTGGCATTCAAGGCCTTAAACACCCTAATGATTGTTTCAAACCTTGCATCTGTCAGGCTGTTCTCCAATTTGGATATTTGTGCTTTCTTTACCCCCACAAGCTGTCCAAGCTCTTCCTGTGTCAGGTTGCGGGCTTTACGTGCTTGCCTGATCGCTGCTCCCAACAGGTCAAGCCTTAATTCAATTTCGAATTCTTCACGCTTGGGCGTTCCGGGTTTACCAATATATTTATCGGTAATTTCTTCTAAACTATATGTTTTGAGTGGTTTACTTTTCATTTCCTGAGATTTTTTGTTCAAAATAAAGTCTTCTGAGCTTATCTGCTCTTTCGATTTCACCGGAAGGTGTTTTAGCCATCTTTTTAATGAATCCATGTGTTGCTATCACAACTGTCCCGGTATTTTCTGTTTTATCCCAAAAGGCAAAGAGCCGGTAATACGTTTTATTAAAAAAAGTTCTGAACTCCCAGATTTCACCTTTCAACTTTTTGAATAGTTCATTGTCATTTAATAACCTTGCCTTATGAATATTGTAGAGTACTTTCTCTCTTGCCTTTTCATCGAGGCTGTCAATAAACTCAACTGCTTCTTTTAAAAACTGAACCTGAAATCTTTCATTCATAATAATGTTAATTCAAAGATAAATGTTTCTCAATAAGGAAACAAATATTGTTGCTAAATTTATTCCTTAAAAAGAAGCATATTTTCCTATTCCCAAAATACTCATTCCCCGAATACCCGTCCTTCTCATAAGCACTGAGAAACAGCCAGATTCCTGATATATTTTCAGAGCCTTCGGGGAGAACAATCAGTGGCCCCGCCTTTTGTGCGGATAACTCCTGTTTAGCGATTGATTCGACAAAACGATGAAATAAACGGAAATCATTAATTGCTAACTCCAATATTACATATATTTTTATTTATTCACAGTAACTAAAAAGGAAAATACATAACTGTCAACAATCAAAGAATAATTTTTAACTTTGAAATAAATAATTAGTATCATGATCATTGAGAGAACAGCTAAAGAAGTTATTATCAGGCTTCCATCGTATGTGGATACAAACGGATTGCAGCGCTTTGTTGACTACCTTACTTATAAGGAGGCTACTGCGTTATCAAAAGCCAAACAATCGGATGTCGACATTTTAACTAAAGAAGTTAAAAAGGATTGGTGGACGAAAAACAGAGACCGTCTTATTAAATGAAAATTGTAGTCGATACCAATATAATTTTCAGTACACTGCTAAATTCAAATACCACCTTCGGAGACATTTTATTCAATCCGGATATGAATCTTGAATTTTATAGTTGCAACTATATGCGTTATGAAATCCAAAAGCATTGGGAAAAACTGAAAAAGATTTCAAAATTATCCAACGAACAACTTGAGGTATCTCGCACAATGGTACTTTCCAGACTAAAATTCATCAACGAAGAAATCATTCCATCAAAAACATGGTTATCAGCGGAAAAACTTACTAAAGCAATAGATGCTGACGACATCGATTTTGTAGCCTTAACAAAGTTTTTACGTGCAACTCTTTGGACAGGAGACAAATTGCTATACAACGGCCTCCGAAAGGCCGGCTTCAAAAAAATCGTTAATACAGCTGAACTACTTGCCCTATTAACCAATAGAGAAAGAATAAAATGATGAATTGATTACTTTATTTCAACAACTCTTTTCTATATTCCAAAATACTCATCTCCCGAATACCCATCCTTCTTATAACTCCTGAAAAACAGCCAGATCCCTTTTACATCTTCATATCCTCCGGCCAGATCGATCAATTCTCCATTTCTGAATAAATCAGATGCTCAGTTTCAAATGCTTCCCAAATCCTTGCCTGACAATTTGCATAAGCGTCGAAAGCCGTATATGCGAGGAATCATTTACTATCCGGGAAATATAAAAAATATAATCTTCATTAGTGTTTAAAATCCGGGAAACATTGAGGCCCTAATACTCCACCTCCATATTCAAAGACTACTTTCCTGTTGAAGAGAATGTAAGTGCAACTGTCATTATAATTATTCATTAAACTATCCGGGATAGGTTTATCAAACAAGTTGTAAAAATACATACCCATGCCACTCCTTTGAAATCCGATCTTACAAGGATTCCCCTTTGCAATTGAGATACAATTTGCGTCGTTTAACTTCCCGTTAAGCGTTTTTAATGTTTCATTTGTCCAGCCTAATATTTGCAGTAAAGTATCAACTTTTCCGGATTTTATTTTCAGATCCCAATTACTATAATACTTGCCATCATCCACAATATGAAAATATGCTAATGTTTTGTTATTCTCAAATTCAATATCTACATTTTTATCATCAGAAACAATACTGTTTATATAATCCCTCAATTCGTAAATTTCTCTTGTCCTTGATTTGTAATTATCTAAAAGTTCCTGATAGGAATGAAAAGGATCAAATAAACCACTGACAGAAAAAAATACAAATGTCAAAAATCCTAAACTGATTAAGAATCCTAAACCCGCACTTATAAATATCCATTTGATTAATCTTCTCATCTTAATACTTTTCATATCCCAAACCAACTATCTTCCGAATACCCATCCTTCTTATCCCCCCTGAAAAACAGCCAGATCCCCGTCGCATCTTCATACCCTTGCGGCAGATTAAGCAAGGCTTCGCCTTTTTTTCGGAGCACTCCCGTGGCAATGGGTTGGGTAAACTGGCCCACATTCCCGGCAACCATCATCAACTCGTCATGGGAGTGTAGTCCGGCAAAATATTCCTCGTCCGCCCAGCTGACCTCAATTTTGGAGGGATCCTCCGCAGAACGCTTTGCCGTAAAAACCGGGGGTAGCGGAATTTTACCCGCTGAGAAATGGAGTTTATCCGTGAAAGCCAGCTGTCCATCCTGGTCAAAGGCCGGAGCATTGGCTTTCAGAAAGAGATTGTACCCGTGTCGGTTCTCCGCGGCAAGGTTCCAGATCGTCTGTATCACCAACGCGTTCTTTCCGCAGTATTCATTGATCGCGGCAAACCGCTGGCGGTGAAGCTCCTGCTTATCACTCCATGAATTTTTACTTCTTGAGGCAAGGGACTTGACTACTTCAATGCCGTTCCACTCCGTGTAAACAACATTCCCTACCTTGCCGATCATTTTGTTTCCTTTTATCCGTGCCATAGCAAACTATTATTTAATGACCATACATTGTGCAGTGGTTGTGCAGTTGCTGTGCATTTTTAGCACAGCCAGTGCACAACAACTGCACAGTGAATGCACAGCAAGTGCACAGCAAACCCCTCTTTGGTACCTCCCTGGCATTGTTTTCCCAGGACGTATTTATATGATTTTTTGGCTTTCAAAGATCACAGGTTTAAAATTAGTTATCACAAATATAATAAAGATCATGATAATTGATCTTATGTAATGTTATTAATTTCATTTTGTAGTTTTCGCCACCAAGGCACCAAAACTCCAAATCTCACCAAATATTAAAATGGAGAATTAGTGAAATTTGGTGCTTTAGTGTTTTGGTGGCAATCTTTTTTGCAATCCATGCATGCAAATACAAAAATTGTACAAATTAGTTTGCAAACCTCTTGATTCCGCTGCCGATATTTACGACATTAAAATTGATGAGATAGCCTAAACGTTTATTGGTAAGCTTTAAATGGCTTAATACTTGCGCCTGCCAGACTGGATTTACAGTTTCTATCGCTTTCAGTTCGCAGATAATTTCGTCTTCCACAAGCACATCCAAACGTAAGCCTTCATCGAATATTAGACTGTCATAAACAACAGGAATATCAACCTGACGCTTAAAAGAAAGGCCTCTTTTCCCCAATTCGTGGCAAAAACAAATTTCATATACTTTTTCAAGCAATCCAGGACCTAAGTTTTTATGAACGGTATAGGCAGAATCGACAATTAACCGTCCAATCTCATCCAATTCTTTTGGAATAAGACTTGTATACCTTTGTCGGAAATTTGTGTTCTGGATAATTGGAGGCATATCATATTTTTATTGAAATTTAAGGATTATTATTTTAAACTGTTCAAATTCATGGATAATTTTTCTTATTGTATTTTTTGCTTTCTTACTCTTATTTTTGCCACCAAAGCACAAAATCGCCAAGTCTCACCAAATATTTGAATGGAAATCTTTTGGTGTAAATTTGGTGCTTTAGCGTTTTGGTGGCAAGTTTTTTATGCTTCAAGAGTATCAATTCATCGGTTTTTGTTTTTCATTGTAAAACTCAGTTCCCATCCATAAAGCATGTAAGTTAAGCATATTTCTTTACCCTAAAAACACTGTTTTTGAAAATCTCATTCAATTACAATTTATTTATATGTAAATTTGATCAAATAACCAGGAATCCGAAAAATTCATGCTGAACAAACAACTTTTGGCTCCGGAAAGCATCGTGGTGGTGGGAGCTTCAAACAACATAACCAAACCGGGAGGAAAGATCCTGAAAAACCTTATCGGGCACGAATACAGGGGGAAGCTTTATGCCCTGAATCCCAATGATAAGAACGTTCAGGGAGTCCCCACCTTCAATTCGATCAATGATCTTCCCGATACGGATCTGGCCATCCTGGCGATCCCGGCAAAATTGTGCCCCGAAACGATTGAAAGATTGGCCAAGGAGAAAAGTGTAGCTGCCTTTATCGTGATCTCGGGAGGATTCAGCGAAATGGGAAAAGAGGGCGCTGAACTGGAAAAACGGATGGCCGATACCGTGAATGAAACCGGAGGCTGCCTGATCGGGCCCAATTGCATCGGTATGTTGACCCCTAATTATGCCGGAGTTTTCACCACACCTATCCCCCACCTGGAGCCCGATGGCGTTGATTTTGTCTCGGGATCAGGAGCTACGGCCGTCTTTATCATGGAGTCGGCCATTCCGAAAGGCATCCATTTTTCAAGGGTGATCTCGGTTGGCAATTCCGCACAAATCGGGGTTGAAGATGTTTTGGAATACTGGGATCATCATTCGGAGACAGAATCGGAGGCCAAAGTGAAGCTCCTTTACGTGGAATCGATCAACGATCCTGACAAGTTTTTATTTTCTGCCCGTTCACTGGTACAAAAAGGGTTCCGGATTGCAGCCATTAAAGCGGGCAGTTCAAAAGCCGGAAGCCGTGCCGCCACCTCGCATACAGGAGCGATGGCAAGCTCCGATTCGGCGGTCGAGGCGCTTTTCCGCAAGGCCGGGATCGTTCGGTGTTACGGCAGAGAGGAGCTGACCACCGTGGCCGGAGTCCTGACGAGCCGAAAGATGAAAGGGAAAAACATGGCCATCATCACCCATGCCGGAGGCCCTGCTGTGATGCTGGCCGATGCCCTTGAAGCGGGAGGGCTTATCATTCCCCACCTGCCCGACACTTCGGCTAAAAAACGCTTGCAGGAACAATTATTTTCTGGTTCCTCGGTTGAAAATCCCATTGATTTTCTGGCCACCGGTACGGCCGAACAGCTTGGGATCATCATCGATGCCTGCGAGAACGATTTCGAAGAGATCGACGGAATGGCGGTCATCCACGGAAGTACGGGACTTGCATCCGTAAAAGATGTTTATGAGGTGCTGGACCAGAAGATGAAAACCTGCAAAAAGCCGATATATCCGATACTCCCGTCCGTACTGAACGTACAGAAAGATCTTGCCTATTTTCTCTCGCACGGCAACATCAATTTTCCCGATGAAGTGCTTCTGGGAAGGGCCTTAACCAGGGTTTACAGCACTCCCGCACCTTCTGATGAAGTGATTGAACTGAAAGGAGTTGATATAAAGAGAATCAGGGAAATCATTGAGAATTCTGAGTCAGGACAGCTGCCTCCGGAAAAGATCAAAGCATTATTATCGGCGGCTTCAATTCCTACGGCCCGGGAGATGATTGTACAATCGGAGGCAGAAGCGCTAAAAGCCGCGCATGAGATAGTTTTTCCTGTTGTGATGAAGGTAGTCGGGCCTGTTCACAAGACCGATGTAGGAGGAGTTTCATTAAACATCCGGTCCGATGAATCGGTCAGGCTGGAATTCAACCGCCTGATGAATATTGAGGGAGCCCTTGAAGTAAGTATCTCCGAGCAACTGGAGGGAACGGAGCTTTTCGTCGGCGCGGTTTACGAACCCAGGTTCGGGCATATCGTACTTTGTGGGATAGGTGGAATCTTTGTAGAAGTATTCAAAGACGTAACCTCAGGCCTTGCTCCACTAACCATGAACGAAGCGCTTTCGATGATCCGCAATCTGAGAGCCTATCCAATCATCAAGGGATATAGGGGCAAACCGGGAGTGGACAGCTACAAGTTCGCACAGATTATCGTAAGGCTCTCCATGATGCTGAGGTTTGCCACAGAGATCAAGGAAATGGACCTGAATCCTTTAATCGGGAAAGGAGATAAAATTATTTCGGTGGATGCAAGGATAAGGATAGAAAAATAGAAAATTCCGAATGAGGCTATCCATTGCCGTCTGCTTTAGCTGACGGGAAAGTGATTGGAATACAATGGCTTTAGCCACATTTTTCATAAAATACATTAACGAATGTGGCTAAAGCCTGTTCATAACACAATTTCTTCCGTCAGCTAAAGCTGACGGCAAGGGATTGGAAAAATTTCTAAAGGAAGGATCTGTTCGTACTAACTGTTCAAGAAGCTGAAGCTGACAGAAATGGATAAAAAACAATGGATGCTAAGGCGGTACCTCGGGAAAATATTTTCTTTTTAACGGGCGAATTGTTATATTAAACAGGATTTCACAAATAATCTCATTTGACATGAGCTGGGTAAGAGTTTACATCCATATGGTTTTTGCCACAAAAAACAGAGAGCACTTACTAAATTCAATAGAATTGCGAGAACAAATATTTCAGCACATTAAGAGAAATGCTGCAGAGAAAGAAATAAGACTTGATTGTTTGAATGGTTCAAAAGAACATGTTCATTGTCTTATTTTTTTGGGCATCCATTGCCGTCAGCTTTAGCTGACGGGGTAAGTGAATGAATTCCAATGGGCTTTAGCCCCATTTTAGCCTTATTAGAAAATGTGGCTAAAGCCAACTCAGTTGAGACAGGCTTCCGTCAGCTAAAGCTGACGGCAATGGATGAGTAGCATGGAGACGAGTCCAGTGCTACAATTAATTTTTTATTTGACCAACAATTCTTATATTAAACAAAATCTTATTTGATATGAGTTGGGTAAGAGTATATATTCACATGGTTTTTGCCACAAAAAACAGAGAGCATTTCCTGAATTCAAGAGAGCTGAGAGAACAAATTTTTCAGCACATTAAGAGTCATGCTGCAGAGAAAGAAATACGACTTGACTGTTTGAATGGCTCAAAAGAACATGTTCATTGTCTTATTTCTTTGGGTAAAGAACAATCCATCAGCAAGGTAGCTCAACTCCTCAAAGGAGAATCTTCATTCTGGATCAATAAAAACAGATTGACATCAAATCAATTTAGCTGGCAGGACGATTTCTGGGCAGTTGGAGTAAGTGAAAGTCATATTAAATATGTAAGGAATTACATTTTCAACCAGGAAGAAAATCATCAGAAAAAATCATTTGATGATGAAATCAATGAGTTTATGGGAAAATATGGATGGACTTTAATTAAAACTTCCTGAATATTGTCGTCTGCATTTTCATTGCCGTCAGCTTCAGCTGACGGATAAGTGAGTAAATATCAATAGGCTTTAGCCCCATTCTTAGTTCATTTTACCAAATGTGGCTAAAGCCAATTCACTGAGACAAGCTCTTCCGTCAGCTAAAGCTGACGGCAATGGAGACAAAAGCAGAAATGCCGATGAAGGCTAAAGTTGAAGTGCAATTCTAAAACTGATATCAATGAATAAGGGTAAACTATACTGAATTCCTTATTATTTTCCAATGATCTTCTTTATCTCATCCAGTTTATTGAGGGCCTCAATGGGGGTAAGATTGTTGGTATCGAGATTCTTGATCTCATCACGTATTTGTTTGAGCACCGGATCATCAAGTTGGAAGAAACTCAGCTGGAATCCTTCCCTGGTTTCGGCAAGATCTTTCACCTTCTTTACAGGCAGGTCCTTACGGTTCGTTTTTTCCAGCTGTTTCAGGATTTCAGCAGCGCGGGTCACTACACTTTTCGGCATTCCGGCCATTTGGGCCACATGAATTCCGAAACTGTGATTACTTCCCCCTCTGACCAGTTTCCTGAGGAAGATAACTTTGCTTCCGGCATCCTTCACCGTAACATTGAAATTCCGGATCCTTGGGAAAGATTTTTCCATCTCGTTCAACTCATGGTAATGGGTAGCAAAAAGAGTCCTCGCCCTGGCTTTGGGATGCTCGTGAATATATTCCGCAATGGACCAGGCAATGGAGATCCCGTCGTAGGTACTGGTACCTCTTCCCAGTTCATCAAGAAGAATCAGGCTTCGGTCTGACATGTTGTTCAGAATGCTTGCCGCTTCATTCATCTCCACCATAAAGGTCGATTCCCCGAGAGAAATGTTATCGGAGGCCCCCACGCGGGTGAATATCTTATCAACAAGGCCAATATCTGCCGATTGAGCCGGAACAAAAGATCCCATCTGAGACATCAGGACAATCAAGGCAGTCTGTCTCAAAAGGGCCGATTTACCGGCCATATTCGGGCCTGTAATGATCAGAATCTGCTGGTCATCACTGTCAAGAAGAACGTCGTTGGTGATGTACTTTTCACCAATGGGCAACTGCTGTTCTATCACCGGATGACGTCCTTCGCGAATATCAATTACTTTGGATTCATTGACAACCGGACGGACATAATTATTCTGAAGTGCCGCCGTTGCAAACGAAATCAGGCAATCGATTTTGGCAAGTACATTGGCATCCAATTGGATGGCCTGAATGTATTCGGTAAGTTCGGCTATAAGGTCATTGAATAATTTATTTTCAAGCGCCAGTATTTTTTCTTCGGCACCCAGTATTTTGGATTCATACTCCTTCAGTTCCTCGGTAATATACCGTTCTGCACTAACAAGAGTCTGCTTGCGGATCCATTCAGGGGGCACTTTATCCTTATGGGTATTCCGTACCTCGATGTAATATCCAAAAACATTGTTGAACGAAATCTTCAGAGAAGGAATACCTGTTCGGGTACTTTCGCGCTCCTGCATCTGTTGAAGAAAATCCTTGTTTGAATAGGCAAGTTCCCTCAATTCATCAAGATCAGCAGAAACGCCTTTAGCTATCACCTGTCCTTTTGCCACAGCAAGCGGTGGATTGGGCACTATTTCTTTCTCAATTCTGTCGCGGATGGTTTGACAAAGATTCAGCTGTTCGGCTAACCGGGAAAGAACAGGATTACCGGAACCGGCGCATAATTCTTTGATGGGTTCAACGGCAAATAAGGCTGTCTTTACCTGAACAATTTCCCTTGGATTCATTCTCCCGACTGCAGCCTTGGATATCAGCCGTTCCAGATCGCCGACATGCTTCATCTGGGACTCAAGCTTTTCCTTTAGCTCCTGATTTTCCGAAAATTTCTGAACCACATCCAGCCGTTCGTTGATTCGCTGAATATCCTTTAAAGGCAAGGAAACCCAGCGGCGTAATAACCTTGCCCCCATCGGGGAGATCGTTTTATCAATCACCTGAATAAGTGTTTTGGCACCCTCATTCAGGGAATGGAAAAGTTCAAGGTTACGAATCGTAAACTGATCCAGCCAAACATACCGTTCCTCCTCAATCCGGGCAAGTGAAGAGATGTGCTGAATCTGTGTATGCTGGGTAAGATCCATGTAATGCAGGATGGCCCCCGAAGCTACGATACCAAGTTCGAGTTTCTGCACTCCAAAACCTTTCAGCGAGGCAGTTTCAAAATGCCGAAGCAAGCGGTCATTGGCAGCTTCCGAGGTATAAACCCAGTCATCCAGTTTGAAGGTATAAAACTTACTCCCGAAATGTTCTTTAAAGAGTTTTTCCTTCCCTTTCTGAAAAATAACTTCCTTGGGCTGGAAACTGTTCAGAAGTCTATCCACATACTCAAAAGAACCTTCTGAGGTAAGAAATTCGCCGGTTGAGATATCAAGGAAAGAAATACCGGCAGCAATTTTATCCAGGTGGACCGAAGCAAGAAAATTATTTTCACGGTGCTCCAGTACATTATCATCAATAGAGACTCCGGGAGTCACCATTTCGGTGATTCCACGCTTAACGATGCTCTTCGCGGTTTTGGGATCTTCAAGCTGTTCACAGATAGCTACGCGCTGACCTGCCCGCACCAATCTCGGTAAATAGGTATCAAGGGCATGATAAGGAAATCCGGCCAACTCCACAAAACTCGCAGAACCATTGGCCCTTCTGGTAAGAGTAATTCCAAGAATCCCTGAGGACTTTATCGCATCCTCACCGAAAGTTTCATAAAAATCACCTATCCTGAAGAGCAGCACCGCATCAGGATATTTGCGCTTGACAGCATAATACTGCTTCATCAAGGGCGTTTCAGCATATTTATTTTCGTTTTGCGACAAACCGGTTAATCAAGTAGAGATGATAGCAAAGATAAGAGTTTAATTGAAATGTTGATGTGATGATGAAATGATGTGGGGATGAATTAATCTGGGACCAAGACATTAGTGCACCAGCAAATCTATTCATCATCATATCAGTAAATCAGTAAATTAATATATCATCACATCAGCACATCGGCACATTAAAGAACCTTTCTCTTTTCAATAATTCTGACAATGGAAGAAATGCCAGCGGACCGGAGCAGCATGGTCAGGGAAAGCGGGATTACCAGCCAATGGAAAGTCTGTGGCAAAAAGAACATGGAGACAAGAAATGCCAATAAGATATAGGTTATAATCTTGGGGTACCAGTTCAGTTTATCCTTTAGGGATGGCATGAATAATACAAAGGCATAAATAAAATGGGTAGGCAATGCCCAAAGCAGATTCAAATTCCATCCGGTGGCCTCCAGTTTAGAATAGAAGCATAAGAATCCAAGGATCAGTCCGCCGATTCCAAAGGAAAGATAAACAAAAAAATCAAGCCATAAAAATCTCTTCTTTAACTGGTATTCCCTAATTGTAAGAATAAGGGTTATCAGGAAAAACAACATCATCACAATTGCCGGAGATGTCAAACTGAAATCCTGACTGAGCGAAGGAGCTTTGTAAAGAGTCTGCAGAGGCTGTGAAAAGGGAACTTTTCCATCGGAGCGCAACAGCGAGGCACTGGCCATATCTTTTTGAAGATAGGCAGGAAGAAACATCTTTTCCGCGAAGGTGGTTTTACGATCACAGGGGACTCCCAAAGCCAGCTTAATACCAAATCCGCTCCAGCTGTTATCAGGAAGAGCCGCATGAATCATTTGCCTGAAAGAAAGAGGCTGGTTGATGGAAGTATCGTACGCCATCTTTCCGTCGGTGGCCTTTTCGAACTGATCACGAATACGGGTGGCGCAATTGTCAAGAAAATGGTTGTAACGATAGTAGCGGTTCTCCGGTTTGTAATTTTCAATCAGGGAATCAAAAAGTTTTTGTTTTTCTTCCGGAGTTAAATTAAGAACCTGCTCGTAAACGTCCCGCCTCTCCTCATAATAAGTATCCAAAAATGATTTCATGCTTTGAACCGCAAGCATATAGTCAGTTTCTCCCTTGCAGAAGCGCCAGACAAAATGAGGGGTATCAAAGCTGAAAACTCCATAATTGAATACATAATCCAGATTCTGGGTTGTATCTTTTACGCGGATGGCGCTGTGTCCAAAATAGGAATATATTTCAGTGCCTGCCGAACAGGTTAAAAGACTGATTTGAGCCTCAGGCGAAAGAGTCGTGGATTTGCCTTCTGTAAAAAGGCCAAATATTACACAAAAAAAGATCAGGATGCGTTTCATGATACTGTTTGAAATTGCCGGCCAAAAATACATAAATTATCTGATGTGGCGATGTGATGATGAGTAGATGTGCTGATATGCTAATGTGCTGATGGGGTGATGTGACGATGCGATGATTTGCCAATGGCCTGATGGGATGATTTGGGATCACTATAAATAGTTTTGGAACCTTTCATCAAGCAAAAATTTTAGAACCGGGAAAGAGAAAAGTTACTTTTATTCGTTTGCACCTGAAGCCAAAGGCACTAATGCGTAGCATTAGTGGAATTTGTTCGCTTCCATGACGCGGGAATCAACCCAACCTTGTACCGAACCTGTTACGAGGTTGGTATGGACCAGGTCCGGCGTTGTCAGGGTCAATGTAAAGGTAAGGAGAAGGGTTGTACAAATTCAAATAATGAAACCTTATGACACGTTATGACACATTATGAACTGATGTGCTGATATGATGATGCAAGGATGAGATGACAAGATGATTTGTTGATGTATTGGTGTGGCGATGTATTGATCCGGAACCAGGACATTAACACATCAGCAAATTAGCACATCAGCCATGCCATGCCCCAACAATCATCCCCATTACAATGTAGCCACAGATATCATAACCGGCATGGATAAGGAACAATTTAAAGGAGCGATGTTCAAACAAGAGATGATTGGCTTTTGAAGTCGTGATCCAGCAAAGGGAAACAAAAAAGCCGGTAATTGCACCACTCAGTGCAGTGGCATGAGGACCAATAAAAACAGCTATTGCCAGGGCTGCAATAAAAGAAGCCGTAAAAGAAAGGAGGACAATAACGCGCATGGATAGCCCGCCATTTTTGAAATCTTCTTCGGTGAACCCTTGTTCTTTCATCCAGGGATTTCCAAGCATAAAAGGAGAATACCATAGGCTACCGATGATTAGATTTACAATGGCGGCGATGATAACGGCCCAGAAATTAATATGTGAAAGAGAATCCGGAAACATGAAAGGATCTTAAAATGAAAATTACATTAACAAATTACAAAAAATAAACGGAAGAGCAGATTGATTGCTTAAAAATTTAAATAGTACGGAGTCGTCAATTTTCTGAATGTTTCGGAAAATTGATCGCTTTCATCTTTTATCAATATCTGATTAATTTCGGGCATCACCGGTGTCAATGAAAATTCCATCATCACACGAATGGCCGGTTTCGAGGGCTTGGCAATTACATCGGTACGGCGTTTAACAAAGAAACCGGCCAGACGTGCATTTTCTTTTACTAAATCCAGATTTTCGTAAGGAAAAATAAGGGACAGCCGACCATTTGTTTCCAGCAAAGATACTGACTTGTTCACCAACTGTTCCACGGACATAATGACATTATGCCGGGCAAGGGCAAGTTTAGTATCAGGGGTTTTCAATGAATTGATAAAAAAGGGAGGATTGGAGACGATCAAATTGTATTTTTTATCTTCCCTTCCCGGATATTCCAGGAAATCACCAGAAAATACTTTCAATCTTTCCCTCCAGGGAGATTGATTAAAATTATACTCAGCCTCACGGCAGGCTCCTTCGTCAATTTCCACAGCATCGATAGCTGCATCGCAACGCTGGGCCAGCATAAGCGCAATAAGACCGGTACCGGTGCCTACATCAAGAATCCTGGATTCATTTTTTACTGAAGTCCAGGCACCAAGCAGAACCCCGTCGGTACCAACTTTCATGGCAGATGCCTTTTGCTCTATCCTGAATTTTTTGAATTCAAACCAATTATTCCTGCCCATTTTCTGCGATTCAGAATTTCTCAAAGATACCCAATCCAAATAATGCAAAATCATATTTTACAGGATCTCCGGCATCGAAAGTCCTAAGCCGCAGAGTAAGTTCCTCAACAGCCTGCCAATCGTTCTGTTTACGCTGAAGCAATCCAAGTTTTCTGGCTACATTTCCAGAATGTACATCAAGCGGCATCATTAGAGCCGAGGAAGGAATCGATCTCCACAACCCAAAATCAACCCCCGGTTTTCGTATCATCCAGCGCAGAAACATGTTGATTCGGATAATTAATGTGTTATACTTTATAATCATTTTTCTTATTTTTACAATTTTGTAAAAGTATTGAAATGGATTTGCAAAGTTTACGTGAAATTTTTGATATTAAAGTTCTTCAATATAATAATCCGACATTTATAGAACTTGACCCGATTCAAGTACCTCACCGATTTTCATTAAAAGAAGACATTGAAATAAGTGGATTTTTATCAGCAACCATTTCTTGGGGAAAAAGAACCACTATATTAAAGTATGCTAATAAAATGATTGATTTATTAGGATCATCACCTTACGATTTCATTGTAAACCACAAAGAAAAACATCTCAAAAGACTTGAATCATTCGTATATAGAACTTTCAATTCAGATGATTTTTTATTTTTTATTAAAGCACTAAAATATATATATACGGAAAGGGAGGGATTAGAAAGCATCTTTACAAAATATCAAACTTCTGATTCTTTGCAATCAGCCATTCATCATCTAAGAGAAGAAATGCTTTCAATTCCACATTTATCAAGAACAAGAAAACATATTTCAGACCCATTTCAAGGCTCGGCTGCAAAAAAAATTAATTTATTTCTAAGGTGGATGGTCAGGAAAGATAATGCTGGGGTTGATTTTGGAATATGGAAATATATTCCCTCTTCATCTCTATCTTGTCCTTTAGATTTACATTCAGGGAAAGTTGCAAGACATTACGGTCTGATTCAAAGAAGACAAAACGATGCCAAAGCACTAATAGAACTTGACAGTAATCTAAGATTAATGGATAAAGATGATCCAGTTAGGTATGATTTTGCTCTCTTCGGATTAGGATATTATGAAAGCATAAAATAAGCTGTCACAATAGATAAAAAGAAATCATTTTGAACCCCAAGAATCAGGTACAAAATTAAAAATGACTGTCAGAAATGGCAGTCATTTTTTTTGATATTATGTTGGTGGTTGAAAAGTTTTAAATTCTCCTGCAAATTCTGCTTTTCCTGCTAATGGTTATTTACCTGCATTGTCTACTATTTCTCATTCTTATTTCGGTAAACTTTTTGAAGTTATCAGATTATTAAAATACTATATTTCAATATTATAGCATTAAAAAGTTGATAACTTTTATATAAAAAAGTCCAAAAAATTTGGTGAATTTATTGAACCTTTGTAAGTTCGTATAATTCAATAAACGAGCAATATAGATTTTAATAGTAAATCTGACTAAGGCAAATATCAAATGATAAAAACTTTTTTAGAAAATTCGGTTAATGAAATTGTTAATGTTGCTTTACTGCTTGTGCTGTATTACGGTAAAAAAGTTATTGATTTTAAGTTTAAAAAAAAGAGAATTAGAATTCATTAACTGGGAAAAAGGTGAAGGTAATTCTTCACCTTTTTTATTTCTTCTTATTGTCCAATATATTTTGCTGAATTGTTCTAATGTCTCTTGATTTCTGTTAATGCCTGAATAACCATTTGAAAAATTTCTTTATCAAGTTTCTTTTGCTCCAATGATTCAATTTTAACTTCAATTCTGTTGATAGATTCAGAATTTTGTTTGGTCTGGTTCTGAAGGTTATTAAAATCAAGTTCTTCATCTATTTTTCCGAATTCTTTGTTTTCACGTATTTCTGGTATTAAATCTAATAGAGGCTTCAAATCATTTACTGAATAGGAACTGATTTTTTCATTGCATTCGTCATTGTTTAAGCATTTCATAGTTGTTTAGCTTTGACATACGTTATTTCACATCCTTTACAAAGTCTCTTTTCCTGATAGTATTCTGCAATATCATACCAGCCATTTGTTTTCTGAAAGATATCTAAACCCCTGCCAAGCACAATTTTCCAACCATTATCCATGTCTATAGAACGATCATGGCTGTTGTCATCAAACTCGTATGTGAGAATAATTCCAAGTAATTCTAATGAATCTGATATTTCTTTAAATGCTTCTTTGGAATTCTCAATGTAATCTTCATTATTATTGGTTATCAGATGTAATTTGACTTCTTCAATTCCGTCTTTCTTCTTTGAAATTAACTTGACAAATTCCATAAAATTTCTCAATTGATATGGCAATCGTATGTATGGATCAATAAGGATTATTTTTTTTGCGCCTGTTAGATATTCCCCAAATAATAGATCGTAAGATATTCCTGACTGGTTATCACGAATTATCCTTTGTCCTTCAATTAATTCAAAATGTTGTTTAGGTTCTTCCTTCTTATCAATATTTATGGACAGGATTTCTTCTGATACTGGTTCATCGTCTTCTAATCCTAATGATAGTTTATACTCAATATATTCGAGTGTTTGGACATAGGTTTTCTTACTGGTTCTTTTATTGATATAGGAAAAATCAACTTTTTCAAATGTTTCATCCATTTTACGAAGCTGGTCTTTCACCCTTTTTCTGTTTTCAATAGAAAATTCAAGTAATTCTTGTGCTTCTTCTTCATTGAATAACCCATCAGGAAAAATCACTTTACTCAATCCAGAAAAGGTCTTAGCGATGGAAGTCTTGTCACGAGTTGTTATGGAATCAGATAGCTTAAAAAAATTGTTGTAATCGTTCATTCGATCTTCTTTACGAAGTTCCTTTAAAACTTCTGCCAAATAATCAACGATAAATCCATAATTATCTGTAAACATCTCGTTACGTAATTTTTGAACTTCCCATCCTGCCAAGTAACAATGAATTCTGTCCAAAAATGCGGTATCGTAATACTCTTTGGGTAAAGCGTCAAAAAGATTGCTATGCTTTAACATAAATGGCACTGGATGTTCAGTATTCCCAATGAATGCCATTGAAGCATCTGCTCCATAGATTTCTCTACCTCGACTGAAGGATTTATTTGCCATGTAGTTCTTCATAATATCTACCAATCCTCGATCAACAGTCTTGGATTTACCTGCAAATTCATCATAAGCAACTAAGTCCCAATACCCAACTAAACCAATTTCTCCTGTACTATTATTTACAAATAACTTTGCTTTGGAAACCTCACCACCTGAAATTAGTATTCCATGTGGTGACATTTCAGAATAAATATGGCTTTTCCCTGTGCCTTTAGGACCAAGTTCAATCAAGTTATAATTATTCTCACAAAATGGAATTAAACGAGCTAATTGAATGAGTTTTGATCGGAATGTGAATTCTTCTGGATTCAAACCTATTGATTGCATTATTAGGTCTATCCATTCTTCTTTACTGAAGTTTTTTCTCAGTTCTTTGAACTCCTGAATATCCACATTTGAAATCTGAATGGGTTTAAGACTTTCAATTATCCAAGGCGAGACATCTCTCTCCTCTGATGTTTGATATCCCATAGTTACTAAGCACCAGACACCACCTGAAAGTAATCTCTGATTTTGTTTAACTATACTTTCATTGATGACCACTTTAGTCAACCCAAGATTGGCAAAAGATGTTTCAAATAAATCTCTTTTGTCATTTAACCTAACAGTGATCTTATCTATAATTCGATGTGACTTGCTATCACGAATTTTGGATTTTATTAGCTGTGCCTCATCTCGGTGGACAAAATGTTGGGAAATAATACTTTTTACCGTTTCTATTCCTTGATTGATTGTTGGTTCATCATCTGTTGCACAATATTGACCAAGCAGATATTCCAGTACATAGGTTGGCACAATAGCGTTTCCCTTAACTAATTTGGTCAGGTCTTTTCTTACAACCTTTCCAGCAAAATGCTCATTTATTTTCTTATCCAGTTCGTTCATATCACATATCATCAAAGTCGTTTGTAAATGAGATATTCAGCGTATAATAGTACTCTTTGTATTGTTTCCACTTACTTGTGCCTTCCACTGGTTCTTCCAAGACAAGTTTCACTCTTTGATTTTTAAACCTTCCACTGGCTTTTGAACTCAACTGAAACCGATGCTTTACTTCACGCATTCGTTCTGTACCTTCAGTTACATCGAACTTGTAAGTAAACTGGTCACTAAGTAATTCACCTTCTTCAGCATAAATGGCACTTCTGATTTGTCTTGGCAGAATTTTATCGCTAACAAGTTCAGTCTGCAAGAATGAAACAGCTAATATATTTGTAGTGATTTTATCTGTGGATTTAATGATATCAATATCTACCTGTTTGGTAGTATCCTGACGTGTTTTGGTGACTTTTAAGAGAGGTATTACGATTTCCTGTAAAGATGCTCCACCATGAACAAATCGTGAACCTGCGCCCTTAATTCGTATTCTATTGATGGATTTGGGTATTAATATCTCTGCATCACCTAATAAATTAAGTTGTTCAGCTGTGAAGTGTTTTGTACTTGTTCCTCCAGTAAGATTTTTACCGATAACATACCTCCTTGATTCTTTCCAGATATCTCCAGAGACAGAACCAATGGAAAAATCACTTTCTGCAAGTTCGTTATTTTGGTATAAAAAGCCATGATCAGCCGTTATGATCATATTTGTGCCATTCATAGCTGCTATTTTCTTGATTATATCCATTAAAAACTCCAATTCTCGATTCACAGCTTCAAAAACCTTGTGTTCGGATGTTTTATCGTCCCCAACTTTATCAATTTGGTTATGGTATATATAGATCAAATCGAATAGTTTTACGAATTCTCTACCATCTATTGATGTGTTCATCTTCACAAAATCTTCGGCATTAATAGCTGTTGCTCTCACTCCAGAAAACTGCTCCAGTATCTTACTTCTGCTTATTAAACCCTGAGTTGAGAGTCCATCAATAAGTATATTATCGGACTTCTCTTGGATTGACATATTTGTATTTGGGAGTAAAGCCGCCATTCCAAATTGAGTATATGATGGAAGAGTTGAAACCATGTATTCCAATTCACCTTCGAATCGCTTTTCACTTTGAATCTTTTGAAGGTAATCCCATCCACACTCATATCGTAAACCATCTGATATGATAACGAATAAACGCTGACCTTTCGTAATAATTGGCTTTACATGATCATTAAAGAATCTTTGTTGGGATATCTTAAATTGACTGTCCCAATTACTTTTTTCATCAATTATTCTTTGCCATTCATTCCCATGTCCAAGTAACCATTCATTGCAATAAACCTTCTCAACCTTATCGGTGAGAAGTTGTAAAATTTTATTTTGCTTGGATTTGCGATAGTGGTAAATGTATTTGCGATAATAATAATCGATTTTAAAAAGTTGCTGAATGTAACTGTTAATACCATCGGTAAAAGATTCAATATTAGTTTTGCCATTCTTACGAATCAGGCTAATCATCTGCATTCCATTTGACAAACAAGAATAAAAATCTTCATAGTCCAGATACCAGTATTTGTTTTCCCTTTTCTTGATGAGTTGATTCAGCTTTTCATTCGAAATCGTTTCACTACAAATCAGTTTCACAAGTTCAGAAACAATCTTTTTATCAATTAAATCAAACAAATCATCCTGAATAATATCTTCTAAATTTGCATCATTTAAAACGGATTCAATTTTTAAATCATCAGCGATTTTTCGTGAAAGTTCACGGTAGGCTGACTGATAGGAAATAGTATCTTTCCAGATGGAAATCAATATTTTTGATTCTTTTGCTATGGTTGATTTTTTGCCAAGTGAGAAGTTGTTGTTAAAGAATTCAATAAGCAAATCATAGATTGTAGGTGATTCGCTTGTGTAACCATACTTTCTGGCTATTTCTTTCCAATAAAAGGTCTTTAGATTATATCTGTCCAATTCTTTATCATAACGCTCATTACCATCATTGTATGCTGAAGCATGTGTCTGAAGGAAAGATATCAGGCTTACATTATCGGTATTGAATAGGACAGCCAACATTTTATAACGTATGGCTTGGTGTTCATCAGCCTTACCCAATAAATCTTTTAAACTTGTCCTTCGTCCCTTGTTTTTAAAGAATTCGATGTGTTCGCCAATGAGTTCTGTGAAACTGTAATCAAGTTCAAGTTCTTGTGCAAATAATGCTTCCTGATTGGTCTGGAATACATAGTTTGCCAGTTCCATATCAAGTAACCAGTTTTCAGAATTATCAGGTTTTCTGGATGGGAAATAAAGCAAATACTGATCGTTTGGCTTTTCTTTGGTGGTTAAATATTTGACATAAAATTGATCATTATCGACTATTTTCTTTTTAACACCACACAAATTCAATTCATTAAATTGCTCCAATAATTCCTGTTTTTCATCGTACCAGAAAATAATACGATACTTCGAAAACAACTTCGATAATGCTTCTTCTATCTTGTTCATTTGATTTGTCTTAAAGAGATTCCTCTCGAGGTAACTTCAATTACCTCGACTTCGATATTTTCGCCTATTGAAAACATTTCCTGAAAATTTTCAGGCAGTGATTTCGAATTTTTATGAATGAGACCATGCGTTTTATTTGGAAGAGAAACCAAAATTCCAAAATCTTTGAGTGACGAGATTTTCCCTTTATATGTCCTTCCGATTATAGAAGTATCTATCTTTTCTGTTTTATGCAGACTGATGATTTTAACCTTGCCATGAGAAGAATTATCTCTTCTGATATTGTCTGACGTTTCTGCTTTGGGTGAACTCATTACTACAATATCTTCGGCAATAGAATCACCTTTAAAATCTTTCATTGGGTAGAATTCAACATCAGTTCTTAATACTTGCTTTAAGTCTTTCACACCCTTCCTGAAATCTCGTTTTGTAAATAGATACGTTGAGTTCGATGAAGTCTTGATTTTCCCCTTTTTCCCACTTTCATGAACAAAAATAACTTGACCTTTTTCTCGCTTATTCCCCGAATATCTTTCAGTCACCCAAAACATTTTAGCTTTTCCAAAATAATCCTTAACGGAAGAAAGGTTATTCTCATCAACATTATAATATTTAAATAGCTTCGCAAACTCTGGTTTTGTTTTCCAGTCATTCTCCTTTATAATTGCAGCTAATAAATTTGCCAAGAGTTTTCCTTCATCAATTCGGTTCAACTTATATAATATCCTTGTCTGCAATAAATAAAGATTTAGCATGAACTGAGGTTCGTTGCCAAAGTATGCAGCATTTACGGCATATCGCCAAGATTTTTCATATTCCGCTTGTTCGAAATAATGCCCTGCAATATCACTATATAAGAACCATTTGTCGCTACCAGCTTTGGTATTCAAAATCTCATGAAACAATTTTTCCCCCAATTCTGTTTCTCCAAGTTTCTCATAACAAATGGCTTTTCGCATTTTAAACCATGTGTCATTGTTGTAATGAAATTCCTTGAAGGAGTTTGATGCCAGATCGCATAATTCAATACACTCTGAAAACTTCTCGAGTTTTAATAATGCCTTAGTTTTTAACGAATAATATTTTTCTTTGTCTGATGCCATTTCGACATCACCCTTGATTTCAGTATGAAGGGTTCTTACTTCCGTAGATAAAAACTCAGGATTAAGAAAATCCATCAGTTCATTAATTTTACTGGCATTAAAAAGATTTTCTGAATGGGCATCTGCCAAATTAAATACGGCAATTGTATAGGGGCATGGGAATTCATGATTTTCACTTAAATCCTTTTGCTTACCAATTAATAATGAACTTCTTATAATATTTTCATTGCTAATAAGTGCATTTTTCTCTGCTTTTTTGACATACCGATCAAAAATATACCATGAATACAAACCAGATACCCTTTCATCTTCTTTAAACTTTTCAACTACCTCATTAAGAATTGTTGATTTAATAGAAACATTTTTTCGTACTGCTCTCAAATAATAAAAAGCATCCCATGCATTAAACTGGTCGTTGAATTCTGCCCATATCCTTTCATATATGTGAACAGCTTCTTCTGGAGCAGAATCTATTAAACTCCTTGCCTTGGTTTCTATATCACGCTTGGTTTCCATTCAGGAGCATCTCTTTAATTTCGTTCCCTAATTCATCTGTTGATTTTTCAAGCATGACCAGCTTGGTAAAAAATCCAACATTCGTATGCCATATTCTAAATTTTCCACAAATGCCACCTTTTTTAATTGTGAAAACATTTTGGTTATCATGCTCTTCAGTCAATTTAAGTTGAAATCCTTTACTGGCACAGTCATCAATCCACTTCTGATAGATTTTATTTCTATAATCTTCAGGAAGCTTTAATGATGCAATTTCCTTTTCTGGTTCAGTATTCTCTGAAAGTTGAGATATACACTGCTCGATTAATTCACGATCCGATTTGCCAGCTTTGTCAATCCGAATAACAGTAACTTCTTTCTTCCCATTGTAATTCATTGCAATGTGAAGTTTATCCGTTTCTGCCAACTCTGTTCGATTTGGTACTGTAAATACCATTTTTAATAGGAATGATCCAGTAGAAGCTTTATCAATTAGGTATCCATGTGGTTCTAAAAGATTGATAAGAAATGTTCCACCCCTTTTTACATGTTCTGCTAACTCGGAATTGCTAAATTTTTGAAGATGTCGGTTGATTTGAATTTCTGGAAAGAGAAGTGAAGTTTTTTTTATCATTTGTACAGGTTCTGGAATTGACACACTAATTGTATCCTCAAAAACGCAATTCATTAGTGGATGGATTAATACTGGATTAATGATTTTTACTGAATCTAATCCACAGGAAATTCCAGTATATAGCCACCTGAAATAATCTTCATTGGTGATTCCTCGGTTTTCACCCTGAAAAGCGTTTAATACAATTTCTTTAAATGATGATCCAAGTGCCTTATGTACCGTCATCGAATAAGCATATTGTACCTTGGCTGCATTGACCAAAGGATCAGTATTCATTACCTGAATAAATGCTTCACGTTCAAATCTGCCTTTTTCTTTGCGATTCAATTTATTAATCTGAACTGTCACTTCATTCAATTTGCCTTTTACCTTTTCTCCTGAATTCAGAGCAATTTGAAGTTCATTTTGATTGCGAATCAAATCCCTATATTCTGAGGACTCCAATAACTTTTTTTGGTTTTCTGAATCTTCGAACTTTGCTTGTATGCTTACTCGCTGTTTTACAAAAATTCGAAAGGCAATTTGTTCTTCAAGCGTAAGATCGTATGCGTTAGTGAAGAAGTTTTCCAGTATCCATATTTCAGCCTTATGTTGAGGGGTAAGGCTAAGACAAGTTACTTTTAATTTGATAAATTTTAAGGTTATTGGCGGTTGCCCTTTAAGTGAAATGGTCTCCTCATACCTATCCAACTTCTTTTCTATTCTCAAATACATTCCATTCTGTATGCGATGAGGCAATGAAAGTCCCATTTCATCAGGGATGTTAAAATTGTTATCTACCAACAGAATATCTCCTTGTAGAAAATCTTCTTTTTTATTCTGAACGTTTCTTCTTATCCATCTGCTTATTTTTAATGAATCAACATTTTTATATACCAGAACCACATGTTCTGGATCATTCTCCACTGGATTTTTAAACCATGAATGGAATAGCTTTTCTGCTTGGGGTTTGTCAACATTTAATAAAGTTTGGTTATCCCAATCCAATGGAAGATTGTTATATTTATTTTGATCGATGGCAGAAATCAGATTACCACGTAGCTTGTTAATAGCTGACTCATTCTTGTCATCGAATTTATCCCTGTACTTTAAAACTTCACCTTCGTAAAGTTGGGTGATTGTTTCTTTCGATAAGGCAGACTCATCTTCTTTTCCGTAGGATAACGAATACGGATCACCTATAAAAATGATTTTCCGCTTTGTTGCCGATAGTTTTACATGACGGAATAAATCTTCGAGAAGACGACCTGAGCCGAACCGTAATAATTCGGTTTGAAAAAGTGTACGTGTTATCAGATGTGCTTCACTTAATACTAACAGACATTTGTCGTCAAGTTCTTTATCCGACCTGATACCAACATTATCCTGCATCTGTTCAGGTATTTTTTCTGAGTTTTCTTCTGTGCCAATTTCTGGTGTTTCGACATCATTGGTCGTATCAACATTTCCACCATAAACAGTACTGAACAAACTCTGTGGTTCAATTCCTGTACGATTCTTGATTCGTCTGGCAATTCGTGTCGAATGCGTCCAGACTTCGGTTTGCGGAATATCAAAATTTGTAGCTTCAGCTAATACATACTGCATCCATTCATCTCTTTTTCTGGTATCACCAGATTCCAAGATCAGAATTTGCTGGTCAGGATGACAAATAAAATCGGAGATAACTGTTTTGAAATTATCATCTACTAATTCAAGAAATGGGATATTTTCTTTAGGTGCAATAATATTGAGATCAAACATCTCTATCCATGGCTCAGACGGAAATATTCTTTTAAATTCTGTAGCAGCTTCTTTTGAGAATTTGTCGGAACTTGCAAAGTCACGAAGGAGTGTTTGAACTGTGGTTTCATCGGTAATCTTGTAATATGGGACATCTCTTGGAACGTCTCTTACCAGCTTAATCGGTGGTCTAAAGATATTAGCGATACAAATTCTTTCTCCATTGATATTTTCAGAAAGGGTTAAGTTTGATTTGATTAATTCTTTTAAAGTAAATCGATATGTATTAAGTTGTGCGAAGGGATTTTTGTAAGATCCACCCTTAACTTCAGTCCTTCGCTTATCGGTTGTATTCTCGATGTACCATTTATTACTCTTTAGTTCATTGAAATTAGTTGGAAGGTTAATTTCTCCTGAATAGTCTTTTAAATCAATAATAATTAAACCATTGGTGTAATAAAGCAAAGCATCTGCTCTAAATCTTGAAAAATCAAATGAGAAGGGATTGCCAATCAACAAACCATCCCATTTCATTTTATCAAACAATACCTTTAAGTCTTTTGCAATTCGTCTGAATTGCTCATTCTCATGAGTATGTTCTGCTCTGGTATGTTGTATTTCTAAAGCCATAGCTTATCGTATTTGTGTCGCATCTATCCAATCGAATTCTTTTACTTTATTTTTGGTGGCTTTGTCATTTAAACCAGTCACTTCCTTGACTGCTTTACCAAATTTGTTGTAATTCACCAGTACACCATCATCCAGATCAATAGCGATACGTTCTGTTGCCAATGGAAAGAGAACGTCACGTTCATATTCGTGTAATTCAATCAGCATTTTGTCGATGCTGTCGTTTTCTTTTATGGCTTTTGTTTTTTCTGATGCTGAACCATTTACCTGAATATGCTGAAGGGTTTCTTTTCTGGTCTTCAGTTTGCCAATAAACTCTTTGAGGTATTTATTTAGGATATTGCTAACCGTGTTTTGGGTATAGCGGTGCATGTATATCAATACATTGAATGAACCTTTGGGTGAAGAAAACATCCAGTAAATCGGACGTTTTTTGTAGCGTTTGATATGGTCAGGATAAAAGTCTTTTGTAAAATATTTGCGGATGTCTTTACCTAATTGTTCTTCAACAAATGCAAGGTTTTTATTAAAGTTCTTTTCACCAAAGCTGACTTTTAGGAACTGATTAAATCGATTAGTGATATCATCCTCAAACCATTCGTCATCTAAAACAGGAATAATATTATCTTCATCGGGCATGAAGGGGCATTCATTTGCAGGTTTATCAATCTTGTTCAGGTAGTCCTGAACTGTTTCACCTTGGTTAGCTAAAATCAAACCTTCCTTATCCAAGCTGTAACGTCCAAACATGCAACCTACTGAATAGCTCATAAATTGAGCCAATACTTCATTAGCGTTAAAAACCAATTGATCTTTTACTATGTTGGTCTCTTCTCTGATGATAGTGATTTCCTCTAATGGAACAGCAGGTTCTAATTCATCCCGTAAACCATAGATTTCAATAAAAAGTCTGTTAAGTTCTTCTTCATTATTACGAAGTTGATTGAATTTGTTTTTCCAATACTGTTGATATAAAGCGTAGGTTTCTTCTATGTCTTGTCCATTAATCCGAATTAGTTCGTTCTTCTTAAATTTCCATGATAATTCCCTTGAGTCAAAGTCTAAGGACGAAATATTTATATTTTGTAATGTTGAGTCCGCTCCGATAAGCTTGTTTTTCTCAATTGCTTGAGAATTTAATATTTTCGGAATGCGACCAAGTTATTGGCAATATTGCCGTCACGAATGATTGAAAGACAAAATAGAGCTCGATGTATAA